>Ga0307515_10001180_pt1 | contig 59754 bp, 71 predicted proteins | sample 17_EM_MG_FD_194513 | JGI IMG/M metagenome (GOLD analysis project Ga0307515, IMG submission 194513) | Populus trichocarpa ectomycorrhiza microbial communities from riparian zone in the Pacific Northwest, United States - 17_EM | ecosystem: Host-associated > Plants > Roots > Unclassified | place... | reverse complement strand
ACTTGAACAATGATAGACATTTGGAAGTGATTATATTTTACTCCGTGGCTGCTGGAAGGACGTTCATCCAGTTATCGTCGGCGATGCTGGGTACTACACTAGCCTATAAGGTTGACAGGAGGAACTCATAAGAATATTTATTCGGTTATAATTTCCATCCGAGGTGCATATAACGACATATAATTCATTATAAGCTCTTGTCGAGGAAGCGGTCCGATCACTGGCCTCGCAAGGCGATATCAGTTTTTCCACGGTTTGCTGATGCCAATCACAAGAGGCGAGTCGCGTGGATTCCATACCCGTACATCGGGCGTCTAGCTCATTCCATCAGTGGGAGTATGAGTCGACAGCAATTCTTCCCGATTGGAATCAGGTCGAGACGTTGGAACAAGCTTTCCCCGTGCATGGGACGATTACCCCCCTCGAGTTCCAGATCGACTTGGCGTTATTAGGGTGGTCCACAGATGGTAGAATAATGGGGGCGCGACGACAAATGGCAACGAACGCGAACCCGACGTGATAGATTAGGCCTTAGGGGTGAACGGAAGACTGAGCTTCCCACTGCTCAAAGAGCGTACGCATATGAGGCCTGAGTCCTGGGGTACTCTAGAGGCATTGGCAAGTCGTGGGGAGTCCGATATAACTCTACAACGCCGCTGGTGATCGAACTGCCCCCCTCCCGACTTATAACGGATCATAATATTGTCCGTTTTTTGGATGGCGATTATAACTGAGTGTATACCCCTGCCGTTCCCTCCTCCAGACCTTAGGCCTTTCTCGTGGCTGTGATTTTCATTCGATCGATCGGTCGCGTCCTTACCGCTTATCCACCACTCTCATCCCAGTTTACTGGATAACCAGGAGTACCTAGCATATGGCGACGAATGGCAAAGAGGATGACGAAATTCCGCCACCACAACGGCCCCCTTCTCCGCCGTTGCATACCACATATGCTGCCCGAGCAATTCACGTACGTCCAACACACCACGCGCTCCAAAGAGCCCGATTTTCTACAGTTCCATGTATCTTTGACCCAGGTTTGATCATCTGTTTCGGTTAGACACCAAACTTCTCGGCGTTTCGTCCAAGGGACATCAAGATACCCTCCCCACATATAATGTCTCACGTCGCCTGGAGCTGTGATGGCAAAAAGCTGGCCGCCGTGGGGATTGACAAGATTGTCAGGGTCTGGCATCCCGAAAAGAGCGTGAGTCTCGCTGCCGCGCGTCCCACGGGTTTCTAACAAATGCCGGAATGTAAATATTCGTCCCATGTCATCAGATGGAGATTCGGGCAGCAACCATGTACTCTGGCACCCATACGGACGATGTAGATCACGTCTCTTGGAACCCCACTCATCCAGAGCTATTCGTCTCATCCAGCCAGAGGGATCGTAAGATCGTGTTTTGGGATGCCCGACGTGCGTAGTCTGCTTCCGGGTCTTCTCATCTTTCTAATATCACGCCCACCAGAAAGTCGATCTATCCAACAAATTTCTCTGAAACTCACGCCAACACAGACTGGATATGCACCGGACGGGAAGACAGTATTCTACGTATCGGCCGGGCACTCATTGTACTTCCTCGAGCTGGGGCGTGGTCCTGGGGAAACCAAGGATACTTGGAGGATAGCAGAGGAGGGAAAAACGGTGAGAGACCCGTGATGAAATCTTGACACCACCGCTCACGGCCCCGATCAGGTTGTGGCATCGTCCGCTCTGTTTAATCATGCGGGTGACGGAATTGTGGCATCCTTCCACTCAGAACATACGCTGCGCATCTTCGACTACCCCGCCTTAACGATACAGGAGAACCCAGCTGCTCACGTGGGAGGTTGCATTGCAATAGCTCAGGATCCCAGAGGAAAATACATCGCCTCCGGTGGACACGACTCTATCGTGAATCTGTTTGATGTGACGGAATGGATATGTGCAAGAACAATCACTTGCTGCGAGTGAGCGCTTTACCCATATGATTCCATTCGCGTTGTCTCACATTTCGAACAGTCATGCGATCAATGGACTGAGCTTCTCTTACGACGGAGAGTATCTGGCTATTTCCAACACGAGCACGTATATCGACATAGTGAGTCTCTACTGGGGCGACGCTATCTCTACCCTGCTGACTCGATTTCCAAGTGCGCTGCGGAAACTGGTATGCCGATCCATCGGGTACCTACCGCAGGTCCAGTATCTACGGTGACATGGCATCCTTCGAAACACTTGATCGCGTTTTGCGGGCAGACGAAGGTCCGAGAGGGTGCGCAGACACCCCCTACTGCGCTGGTCAGCCTCTTTGGAGCGAACTAAACATTGATCCTTGGGAATTTGTTGGTGAGATAAGGTGGTACAGCGTAGATTACATAAGATCGACCACTCTGTTCATTAATGACATCCAAGCCAGCACTCGTTATCATCGACCTTCAGGAAGACTTCTGTCCTCCAGTGCGTTCGAAGCTTCAGATTGTTGCATCCACCAGAGGTGTGATATGTTTGGCTACGTAGAACGGTTCTTTGGCGGTTGGAGGTGGGAGAGAGGTGATCCCGGTTATCAACGACCTCCTCAGGCTGCCTTTCGTGCTCAAAGTCGCGACAAAAGACCACCACCCTCAAGACCACATCAGCTTCGCATCTAACCACCAAGGCAAACAACCATTCACGTCGTTTGCCACCATATGCAACCCAAACAATCCAGATGAAGCGTATGAGAGTCGGTTGTGGCCGGACCATTGCGTTGTAGGAACTGCGGGGAACGAGTTGGTCAAGGAGCTGGACGTTGAAAAAGTCGACTTGGTCTTGGAGAAGGGCACCGATCCGAGGGTGGAGATGTACTCCGCGTTCAGGCCACCGCTGACGAATCCTCCGTTGGAGAGTGAGAGTGAGTTGGAGGGCGTTCTGAAGGAAAAGGGGGTGACCGACGTCTATTTCGTCGGGCTCGCTGGAGATTACTGCGTCCGGTTCAGCGCCATCGACTGCGCAAAGGCGAAGGACGCAGGGTGGAATACCTATGTTATTGAAGAAGGCATCCGTTGCGTTGACCCTGGTGCTGGTTGGGAAGGGGCAAGGGCGGAGATGTTGGACGCGGGGGTGAAGATCGTTGGCATAAAGGACGACATATTTCTTCCTGGTAGTTGATCTCGTGTTCTACCTCGCGTCTCTCTCCTTCGATTCTACTCACTCTCCGTCTCTCCGGTCACCATCGTGAACTGCCCGGAGTGTGGTCGCCGCACCGCGCCCGACCGCCAAGCTTATCCACCAAAGTCAATGCGTGATACCCTAATTTGACGACGACGCACACACGAGAGATTTCAACCCATCATGGGTAAGCGACGCGTCTCAGGCTCTTGTCCAAGGTTCAATGCAACAATGACCACTATGCAGAGAGCACAATTTCCAAGCAGTTAGTGGACAAGATGTACGAGAAACGGAAGGCGGCCGCCCTTGATCTCGAGAAGTACTTCAGTCCTCGCTTGTACTGCTCAACAACAGCTATTCACCTCGACCATCTTCGGTTCGCAGGCTTACGAGAGAATGCAACGTACAAGGCGACCACAAACGTATCAGCCAGATTGTCGATCAACTTGTCGAGATGTTCAGCAACACTTCCAATCCTCTCCACGTTCGGAACGGAGGACTAATTGGCTTGGCTGGGACAGCTATCGCCCTCGGTGTGGGGATTGCACCATACATGGACAAGTTCGTAGATCCGCTTCTCGGTTGCTTCACAGACGTGGAGAACCGTGTGAGATACTTCTCCGCCGAGTGCTTGTACAACATCGCCAAGGTATCCAAGGGAGAGATCTTGGTGTACTTCAATCCCATCTTTGACGCTCTAAGCAAAGTGAGTGTTCAATTCGTTCGTGATCCAGTGGGTCGCACGTATTCATTCTCAGACTTAGTTGGCCGCAGATTCAGAACTTTCCGTCAAAAACGGTGCCGAGTTACTGGACCGGCTGCTCAAGGACATCGTCGCGGAGACGGCTTCCGTGTACGTTCCCCAATTCCAGGAAACATCCGAGAAAGCGCGGGAGCTGCGTGGTGAAAGTCCTGGAATTGTTGTACCCCACCCCGATGACATCGCTAGTGGTGCAGACCTCAACGAGGCGCGAAAGGCGTTCTCTCTCAAGGGTTTTATTCCACTGCTGGCGGATAGGATATATGTCATCAGTCCGTTCACGAGGAGTTTCTTGGTATCGTGGATCACAGTCTTGGATTCCGTGCCCGAGCTGGAACTCGTGACCTATCTGCCAGAGTTCCTGGATGGGCTCCTGTAAGCGCGTTTATGCTGCTATTTCCACTTGTCTGAGCCTCCCTCTAGAAAATACCTCTCGGATCCGACCGAAGACGTCCGGGTAGCGACGGAGGTGGTGCTCAGCGAGTTTCTGAAAGAGATTCGGGATATTACTGTCGTCGCGAGAAAAACCCACAGCGAGCAGGTGGCGAAACGGGAAGTATCTATTGAAGAGGCTGAACCAAGCGATCAGAACCAGGGGGACACGACACCGATTCACAGTGAAGGAGACGATGGCGATGTACTTTCTCCGGACGGTTCGAATACGGACTTAGACGACAGGGATCTCGGGTGTCAGTGATTCTCCCACTCATTTTGCAGCCACCTTACTTGTGGATATAGCATGGATGCCTGGACAGGGCGTGACAATCGACTACGCCGCGATCGTCGAAATCCTCATCCACCAACTGGACGGCGAACGTACGTTAGAACCATTTTCATCGACATGCAATGTTGATTAGCTTCGCAGATGATGAGATCCAACAATCGACAGCCCTTCGGTGGCTATCGGAGTTCCTTACCTTCGCTCACGAGATTATGGTTCCCTTCGTTCCACGGTTGATCCTCGCCATTCTACCAAACCTCGCCCATGATGTGCCCATGATCCAGTCCGTGGCTGTCAGTACCAACAAACTCTTATTGAATGTCGTGCGGTCCCTGCCCTCCCCTTCAAAGTCGACGCCAGATCCCTCTATTGTTCAAGGATCGGGTGCAGATGGGAGGACTAACCCTGCCGCTCCCTCACCAACTCCAACGGCAGACTCCGTACCAACGAGGCGGTCCACCAAGGATCAAACGAACCCGCCAAGTAGAGATATCAACTCACCCGAGTCGATTCAGGAGTCGACATCAGGGCAGGGACAGAAACCGAAAGGGCCAGGAGCGACTCCAACACAAAAGGACATCGATAATGCTGGGGGAAACCTAAAGCAACAAGGGGGAAGCAACTTACCTGCGCTTGCCAGCCGGCCGGAGTCCCCGGTCTCGATGAGGAGTGGGGGCATTGCACTTCCCCCCATCGGATTGTCACAACAGCAAACAGCCACGACTGTAACTCCAGGATCACCAATCACGGACAGGCCATTCCAGTTGGACTACCCCGCTACAGTGAACGCACTGACAATCCAATTTTTGAGTGAACATGAGGAGACGAGAGTGGCTGCATTGAGGTGGCTGATCATGTTGCATCAGAAGTCGCCAAAGGTATTCCTCTCGAAACCTGGAACCTCGTGGTGGACTAACTTTGTATCGATAGATCCTCGCCATGGATGACGGCACATTCCCCGCCCTCCTCAAGACCCTCTCCGACTCCTCGGAGGAAGTGATAAAACACGACCTCCAGCTCATCGCTCAGATCTCCACTAGTTCAGAAGAAAGCTACTTCCGAGTATTCATGCACAACCTCCTGGAACTCTTCAGTACTGACAGAAGGCTGCTGGAAACGAGAGGGAGCCTGATCATCCGACAACTGTGTTTAAATTTGAACACGGAGAAGATTTATAGGACTTTTGCGGAGTTGCTGGAACGCGAAGAAGTGAGCTCTGTTTTTGGGGATCCGAGAGAAACGATAATAAACCGTCTTCAAGGACCTCGAATTTGCTGGTGTCATCGTGCAGAAGCTTAGTCTGATACTGATGACCTCGCCCGAGCTGGCCGAATTCAGGAGGCGGCTAAAGAGCCTGGAAACACGGGTATGCGAACCTGACCATCGTGCTTATTAGCTTGATAACTAAAACACAATCTGCAGCAAGACGGTCAGGTGTTATTCACGATTCTGTACAAGTCTTGGTGTCATAATCCCGTGGCGGTGTTCTCGCTGTGTTTGCTTGCACAAGCGTACGAGCACGCATCGAACCTCTTATACATCTTGTGAGTTTGATTGACCCCAGAATAATTTCATCCTCGTTCTGATCGTCCTCAAGTGCGGATCTTGAAGTCACCGTGGCTTTGCTCGTCCAGATCGACAAATTGGTACAACTCATTGAATCACCGGTGTTTACCTGTGAGACTCTCCATGGCGTCGCTAGACTAATGCTGATTGACACACGTAGATCTGAGGCTCCAGCTTCTCGAGCCGGAGAAATATCCATATCTGTTCAAGTGTTTATATGGCTTGTTGATGTTGTTACCGCAAAGTTCGGCGTTCGTCTCCCTGAGGAATAGGCTCAACGCTGTCAATTCTTCCGGTTTCTTGCACATCGCACCGAAATCGTCGTACGACCCAAGTTGAGCTTTCTTTGGTGAAGTTTCTGATCAACTTGTGAATACAGGACCGTGGGGAATATTTCCTCTACCCGATCGAAACTGGGTAGGGAAGATATCAAGTGGCAAGAACTCCTCCAGCACTTCCGTTCCGTCCAGGCCAAGCACGAGAAGGCTAGGAGACAGAACCTAGGAGCAGATTCTTCACCGCTCTCGGAACTTCTGGCAAATGACCGGGACCGTACCAGCCCTGCGTCCTCGCAAAATGGTCCGCCTGGGTTTGGAGCCGGAAAGAATCTTGGAGGTGGCGGTCCCGGAAGGAGAAAGGTAATAGGACCACCTGGTGGGGGAGGGTTGCCGGAAGTTGGGATGATGCGGCCTCCCTCAAGGACCGGGGTTCTATCGCCATTAAATCCGAGATCGAGGCAGAACGGGTTACTGGGCGGAGGGGGGACTGCGCCACCGCAGAGTCCCCCGGCAGCGGGTGGGCTTGTACAGAAACAGAAACGGTCGCTCAGTTTGGCCAAGAAATAGGCGAAACGGGTCGATTCTGTGGAAGCCATATATGCGATGGTTTATTGTCACTTCTGATTCCGTCTCATGATGTCGCAAGCTTGTTTCTTTTGGCTCGTTGCGTCCTGTTTGTCATGTGTACCTTGAGCATTACTTCATTGATTAATAATAATGGATGGTATTGACGACTAGATAGAGACGAGCAGTAGAACTCGATGCCACCTACGAAGGACGAGGGGTTAGGATGTTTGATCGGATGGTTGAGATATCCTCGTCGGTTAACTGAACGACACCCTTCAGATATCCTTCTACACCGCTGTATTTCTCCTCGAGCAGCGAGAGGAAGGCAAGCATGGTATCAGGCCTACACTCCAACCTTCAGTGAACTATTCCCAACAACGGGACTTGAATGTAGAGTTACCGGCAAGAAAACATATTGAGAGCTGCCTCGTTATTAGATGCGAAGAGAGGCTCTTCCCGTAGGCGTGCCATGATTTTCCGCCTAGCCGGCTCTCGACCCACTCTGGTGAGGGCATAATCTTCTGCTATGATTTGGTTATCTACGCCTGCGAGCTGGTGCACCTGGTCAGAGGGCTTATCACGGTGGAGGGGGACAACACAAACCTTCAACAGAAGTGCCGCCAGTATACCAGTCCTATCCTTTCCTGCAGTACAGTGGAAGATGCAACCAGAATTCGGGTTATCTCTGATGTGGCGTAAGATGGTGCGGAATGATGGACCGGCGTTGTCCATTATCTGTGTGTAAAGTTCCATGAAAGCCTGTGGGCCTGCCTCTCAGTTGTTATCGAGTGGGATCTTGGTTTCATTTACGACGCACCTCCGTTTTATTTGCGGAATACAGCTTGAACTTCCTGGAAAACGGTTGCACATATGAGTGTGGAGACGTTGCAGACACCGACGGGACGCACTTGGCCATCATTTCCGGACTGTAGTCCTCGTTCTTGAAGACGGGCGCATGGATGACCTCGACCCCATCGATTTCTGGAATTGACGACTGCCATTTCGCCATCTCCGGGTCAGATCTGAGGTCGAAGATGTGGGTGATCCCGAGTGCCCTGAGCTGAGATTTTCCTGGTCAATCAGAGTGAGTTTTCATCCGAGGTGTGGGGAAGTGATGCCCATACCCTCTTCTGTTATGCCTGAGACCTCGCCGGACCTGTACACCAACGAGGGCTTTGTGATGAGGGACGGGTCGGCGGTCTGGTAAGGACCGAGGTCTCTGACGTTGAGGACGCCGTCGATTGCAACGAAGGGCGGCTGCTTGAGCCTTGTTTTGACGTAGTCCTCGTCCAATGGGTCGCCGTCCAAGCTCATGGTCGTCGTCGGTGAACAGCAGGGGCAAGAAGGATGAGCCGCATGTCCAGCCGGAGATCAAAATCACGCCCTCGCAACTACACTGAGGCCTCTTACACAATGGTCACGGTCCAGTCTACGCTTCCTTGTTTGGACAACGCGTCTCTCCTCATTAACGGGCACTCTTCATCTCTTCTTCCACCACCCTATTTTCCGTGTTCTCGACGCGTTTCTCTTAATAAACCATGGATCCTCCTTCATCTCCCCCCTTGCCAAGGTCCTCGGTGCCCCCAAGCAGCGCTCCAACCCCGATCGATACCAATTCTCAAAGCGCGTCCACTCCGAGACGCAGACAGCCGCCCACCACCACCACAGGCGCGTTGGACCTTGGGGACGATGACGAGGAGGCTCACGTTGATGATGGATCTGCTGCGAGGAGGCGGAAGCGCGTCAAAGGGCAGATCGTGACCGACGTGCCTATGGTGAAGGACGCTGTCGGAGAGAGTGTTGCCGAGAGTTTCGAGACATTCTTGAAAAAGTTAACCCTTCTACGTCTACGCTTTAATAACCTCTAGCTGAATCGGATTGTTTAGGTTTACCGAAGATGTCGACCTCGCTCCTACACCTGGATCGGATGCCTTTTTTGATCCTCCGGACAAGGATCTAATCTACATTGAACAGATCCACACGATGCGAGAGTATCAACTTACTACCCTCTATGTGGACTATGGCCACATTCTGTCCAAAGACGACGTTCTTGCCGACGCGATACAGAAACAATATTATCGTTTCCTCCCATACCTACGTCGGGCCGTCTACAACCTCGTCGCCGAGTACGAGCCCACGTATCTGAAGATCAATCCTACTGCTGCCGCCACGGATTCTTCAAATTTGCAGAACCGAGACTTTAGTGTTGCTTTTTACCACCTGCCTCTGGTTTCTGGAATCCGGGATTTACGAGCGGACAGAATTGGCACGTTAATGAGCATCAGTGGAACCGTCACCAGGACCAGTGAAGTGCGACCAGAGCTCCTATTCGGGAGCTTCATCTGTGAGGCCTGCAAGGGTGTCGTAAACGAGGTCGAACAACAGTTCAAGTATACGGAAGTCAGCCAGTGTTTCTTATTTCTCGTGTGAACGGGTACTCAGTCTCTTCTCAGCCAAGTTTATGTCCCAACCCTACTTGTGGTAACCGCGTTGGGTGGCAACTCCAGATTGACACCTCAAAGTTCACCGATTGGCAGAAAGTCAGGATCCAGGAGAATCCATCAGAAATCCCCACCGGGTCAATGCCTCGATCATTAGATGTCGTCCTCCGTGGAGAACTCGTGGAGCGTGCAAAGGCTGGAGACAAATGCGTATTCACTGGGACCTTCATCGTTGTTCCCGACGTCAGCCAGCTCAACGTGCCTGGAGGCAACAAGGCGGAGCTGATGCGGGAGGCAAATAAAGCTGGTGCAAATGGTCCCGGAGCGGTCGGTGGGGGAGGTGTATCGGGCCTGAAGAGTCTTGGTGTTCGAGATCTACAGTACAAGACTGCCTTCCTTGCTTGTATGGCGCACGATGCGGACAGTAGGGTGAGAGTGGTTCAGCTATTGATTATCCCTTGGATTCTGAGAGAGGACATCACAGGGTGGCACTAACGTTCGCGGCGAAGAGGAGGACGGGGAAGATGACGAGCAGGCGTTTGCCAGGTCTCTCACCGAACCAGAGCTCGAGGAGTTACGGCAAATGGTCCATTCCGATCACATCTACTCTCGTTTGGTGGAAAGCATTGCGCCAACGGTGTACGGCCACGATATCGTCAAGAAAGGGTTGCTGCTCCAACTGATGGGCGGGGTGCACAAACAAACCGCAGAGGGAATGCATCTTCGAGGGGATATCAACATCTGCATTGTCGGAGATCCTTCAACCTCAAAGTCTCAATTCCTCAAGTGAGTGGGATGATTCAGCCTAAACCTGGAGTTGACCTGACCGTTTCCTTGTCCAGATACATATGCTCGTTCCTTCCTCGTGCTGTCTATACCTCCGGCAAAGCATCTTCTGCTGCTGGTCTTACCGCAGCGGTCGTGAAGGACGAGGAAACAGGAGATTTCACAATCGAGGCAGGAGCGCTGATGCTTGCGGATAATGGAATCTGCGCCATCGACGAATTTGACAAAATGGACATTTCGGACCAGGTTGCCATTCACGAAGCGATGGAACAACAGACTATCTCTATTGCCAAGGCTGGTATTCACGCAACCCTGAATGCGCGCACTTCCATCCTTGCCGCCGCCAATCCAATCGGTGGTCGATACGATAGAAAGAAAACATTGAGGGCAAACGTTGCAATGACCGCGCCAATCATGAGTCGTTTTGACCTGTTCTTTGTGGTCTTAGACGAATGTGACAAAAAAACGGACCTAAGCATCGCGCAGCATATCGTCAACATCCATCGCTTCCAAGACGAAGCGATTGCTCCGGAGTTCAGCACAGAGGCGCTCCAGAGGTACATCCGATACGCCAGGACTTTCAACCCCAAGGTAGGCAGCTCAGAACTGTAAGGAACGCATACACTTACCGGACATTTTAGTTGATACCCGAAGCAGCTGATGTGCTGGTCGAGAAATACCGGGTCCTTAGACAGGACGACGCTACGGGTGCTGGGAGGAACTCATATCGAATCACCGTCCGCCAGTTGGAGAGTATGATTCGATTGAGCGAGGCTATCGCCAGAGCGAACTGCACTGCAGAGGTGACCCATTGTTTTTTCCTCCCCGCACGGGACTGACAAATGATTGTACTAGATCACACCTGATTTCGTACGAGAGGCCTACGCTTTGCTCAGGCAGTCCATCATCCACGTCGAGCAAGATGATATTGACTTTGACGAGGATGAATCTAGAAACCCCGAAGGTGGAGCGGGTGCTGAAGGCGATGACAGTCAAGACGTCGAGATGTCGGGCGCAGACATGGATACTACAGATGCGGGTTTCAGCGAATCTGCTCCCGTCACCAATGCCGCCACCGCTGGGTCAAGTGCTGGGGCTCTTACTTCTTCACCCAGAGGGGGGCATACAGAACTCGTTCCACCGGCTCAACCGAAACGGAGGATGGTCATTACGCACGACAAGTTCGTCCAGTTACAGAGCCTTATCGTCCTTCACCTGTCACAGGTTGAGCAGGCGACTGGGAAGGGCATGGATAGGGAGGAACTCATCGACTGGTACCTCGAGTTCAAGGAGAACGAGTTACAGGATGTGGAGGCGTTGGAGTATGAGAGGGAGTTGATCACAAAGATGTTGAAGAAACTCGTAAAGGTAAGCATTCCCCATTTATCTAGCGAAGAAAATGCCAACACCCCCCTCACCCATAGGATAACTATCTGATTGAAGTCCGTGGAGATGTACAAGAATCGCTTCCACCACCTTCACTGGACGAGAGCGGGGGTCAATCCCTCGAAACGAGTGACGGAAATACAAGAGTGTACTATATGGTCCACCCGTCGGTGGATACGGAGGGATCATCCTCAAACATTTAGGTGTTTTTTGTCGTAGCATCTGGTTTTTTGTTGTACTTTATCCACATAGTCCATCCCTCCTGGAACGCAGCTCGGACGTTCAGCCTCATGGCCGGTCGTTTGTCGGACATTTTGTTTTGGTATTGCGTTCTTGATCCGTGGGAATTTGACGCTCGACCGGGGATTTCCAGGGAAACTGCTGCAGTGACTCTCCTTTGGCATACTATCTCTCTCCCGCCCCACAGCCTATTTTATTTACGGCTCGCAACCCTCTCCGTACCGACCGTGCTGAATGCCAATCATTGTCACTGCACACCCCGCTCTCTGACGATCACGACATCAACGTAACTGACGAGGATCGACTTTGGGGAACGTTGGTCCGGACGCTAATGCCTGAGGGTTCCCTGATCGTCCCCATCGTCGTACCGACCGGATCGCTACACTTTGCGACCGTCAGGCCTGATGGGACAGTTCGGGATGCCATTAATGCTCTCCTTGCACAGCCGGAAGTTACCTCGGAGGTTCTAGGTGGCTTGGACGACGCAGGGTGGGCATTGCAGAGGATCCGCATCGAGAAGAGTGGGAGACAGTGGGAAGAGGAAGATTTGGAGAAGCTCGGCGACGGTTAGTCTCATTCTTTGCGTCTGCTCGGACATGCGACCGAGCCTTCGGCGGCCTGACGTGCTCTAGGTGTATTGGACCCTGAGTTGCCTGTATCTCCCCTGCTCAATTCGTCTGAAGCTGCCAACGACATCCCGGTCAGGCACTTCTCTGCCTTTCCACTCACATCCCACATGCACACGCCTACCCTTCGACTTGTTTCTTTGCACCCTTCGCTCTCCGTGGTTCTGTCCTTTGCTCGCGTGCCGGAGATTCACGAAAGTTTTACGTGGAAGGTGTTCCTCGCACGGGCGTCGACGACCAGAGATGTGATCAATGCGGCTGTGGAAGAGCTTGGACTGGCAAAGACCTTACCCATCCCCGGGGCTGGGACACTCGAATATGTATTGGAAGAGGTCTTTGAGGATGGTAAACCCGGACGCAAGTCCTGTTTTTATGTGTCTTCCTTCATCTAATTTCATCCCAGGCCCAACACGACTCTCACCCTCGGTTGATTTCTCAAAGGCTCTGGAGGCAGCACAGAGAAAATCACCCGCAAGTCCACCCTCCTATCGCTTTTGTGTACCGGACGAGTGGTATAGAAGGAGTAGGACACGGACATTATCCTCAGGTTCCTTGGCCCCTTCGGAAGCCACGATCAGGCGCTTAGCAGACTTACAGGAATCAGAGGGAGATGAAGAGGAGCCTGTAGAAGGCGAAGGTACCGCGAAAGCCCAGGTGACCATAAATCAATCACCGACAAGCTCCCCTCCGAAATCGGGAGACTGGAGGGGGACGTTTTCACAAGCGCGCCTTTCGACCATGTTTGAAGGTTGGCTACCATCTAGTCCAACACCTGCTGCACCCGCCGAATCCTCGGCACAGAAAAAACGCACCAGTGTCAGGGTCAGTGAACCGATACCACTACAGGCGGAGTCAGCGGAATCAGATTCGGATGATCTATGTGAATTCGAGGAAATGATGGTAAAGTGACTCGACCCTACCCTTCAGCATCATGCTCACGTTCTGGGTAGGACAGTCTAGGATTGAAGGGCCAAAGGAGGGAGGAAATGCGTCATCTTCCTGTGGACCGCAAGAAGTATTTGCTTCGTCAGAACCGGGAGTTTGGTTCGATGTCTAAAGCTTTGGCCCGACAATCCTCGATTCCTGGCATCCAAAAACCCGCGACGATCGGCCCTTCAAGTTCTGGGGTCATCATCCCTCAACTGGTTCCCCAGCTGACAGGAAACGGTCTTGTGAATCGGCTTTCTGTGTGGGGAAGTTCAACCTCTTCAACACCCCCCACACCGACCGCAGAACCCGAACTATCTATCAACATAGACGCCACTGTAACCGCCAATAAACCTGCCACAGTGAAGGGCCGCCGGTCGATTGACGGGACTGACGCAGATCTCCAGCCGCTGCAACCTCAGACCACCGGCGGCCTGTGGAGTAGTTGGTGGACCTCCTCCGGAGGAGCTGCAGACAAGGCCCAGAAGCAGACGCCAAAGTGGTATGTCGATGGACTTAAGGGCGGTCGAAGTGTGGAAATGAGGCTCGTAAAGCACTTGATATCTCTCCGCGTTCACCTTTCCACCGCAAGTCTCACCTGGATCGAGGAGTTCGTCCAGGAAAAAAAGGGGATGGACGTTTTGGGTACGCTTTTGGCAGGACTTGTGGGTAAAAGTGGAAAACGAAAGACCTTGGCCGAAGTTGAGAGTATAGTGTTGTTCGAGCTCATCAAGTGCCTCAGGGTCCTGCTCAACACCGAGGTACGGTGACAAAGATTGCCAACAAATATCAACTGACGTTCTCTTAGCTGGGATACCGCGAAGTCATTTCATCTCCAACCATGCTTACCCACATTACTTATTCGCTGCACGAAAGCAACGCGAAGCTTAGAGCCCTCGTAACCACCGTTCTTGCCGCGATCAGTTTTATGTCTGTCCAGGAAGGCCACAAAGCAGTCATTTCCGCCCTCTCCGACTACCGCATCGAGTTTTCCGAGGCTTTCCGATTTGAGGGGCTTATAACCTCCCTTCGACTTCCCGAAGTCGAATATGGCGATGGTGCCCCTGCTCTGGAGGCCGAAGAGGAGGGTATATGGGAAGCGAGGACCGCGGTAATGTCACTAATAAACGCCATTACGACATGTCCGGATACCCTAGAGGACCGCGTCTTACTTAGAGACGAGTTTACACGGAGGGGTTTGAACGAGGTCATGGTGGTGAGTGCGGTAAACCTGAGGTTCAGTCAACGATGGTTTTAATCCTGCTTCAGACTCTACGATATGTCAAGCCGCCAGAATCCCTTCTAACACAACTAGATATATACACCGAGGAGAAATTTGAGGACGAGGCGGATATGCGAGAGCGAGCAAATTCACTTATGATCAACGGTCGTTCAAGTTCGGAAGTGGACGGTCTCCTAGATGAACTGGGACAGCTGGCTAAACAGTTTCCGGATCTATACGCCAGCTTACTGGAGATTCTGAAACGCTACATCGGCCTTCTCATCCAGGATACTGATATGTAAATCTCCCCTTTTTTTGGTGATGCTATTGTACTTATATTCGTGCTGACCCAGGCAACACAAAGCAAACCTATTCACCATACTGGACAAGTTCGCAGAGAAATTGGTACAGAACCACGATCTGTAAGCCCGCAGTAAATACCCCCTCCAGTCACTCATTTCCGGACAGGAACGGTGGATGGAAGGCATTCTTATTGGATTTTTCCTCGTCGGTCGAGTACGTAACAGGACAGTCAATCGACCTCAAAGTCCCCTCGCAGGACCACGATGCTGTCATTGAGGAAGAACTTGAATCCCTCCGTTCCAAAGTTTACGAGCTGACTGATGAAGTAGGCCCATGCTCATTTTCACCGGTTTCTTGTGTTAACGCAACATCTGATCTCAAGCGAAATAAACTCCGTAGTGAGGTTGATCAACAAACCGCTGAGATCAATACTTTGCAATCTCTCACGAAAGTTCCTACTCCTGTACAGAAGAATTCTGGGAAACCCGGTCAAGAGGTGATCTTCGTCCTCCCAGTTTTTTTGACTACCTACTGATACACGGTTTTAGTCACAGAGTTTTCACGGTCTAGTTCAAAGACTGATACAGAAGGAGAAACAAGTCGTACAACTACAGGCTGACGTCGATCGCTTGAAAGCTCAAAACCCGAGCGAGGGCAGAGAAGCGGTGCGGTGATAACTATGGCCCCAGGGGATGTCGACTTAATATATCCTACAGGACGAGAAGGCGAAGAGAGATAGAGACCGAGCGAAGTGGAATAGTCTGATGGATGAAATCGCGAAATTAAAGACCAAGGTACTTTAACATTCGATCCACGATATTCCGATCTGATATTCCCCCACAGAACAGCGAGTTGGAGACTTCTTTAGGAATCAAGAACAAGGAGGTCATTTATCTCAAGCGGGCAATGGAGTCCGTCTACTCCAGATTCCACTCTCGCGAAGAAGACAGGGGTGAAGCTGAGCTGGACGCGCAAACGGTTGCTTCACATGCGATCGAGAGCCTCACGAAGAAGGATGATCGAATCGCTATCCTGGAAGCGGAGGTAATCAATTTGAAGGCAGAGTTGGATTCCAGGCCGAAGTTCGTGTCAGAGCAAGAATTCAAGACCAAAGTTCCTCCACCTCCACCTCCTCCGGTTAAACGCAAACCAACCCCCACCTCGAATCCTCCTGAAATCGCATCGCCGAAGCCCTGTCCACCTCCGCCTCCCCCGCCACCACCCCTTCCCATGCTGACCCGGAGTCCAGTCTCCGACGCCCAGACATTACCCCCTCCTCCCTTACCTCCTCCGCCTCCTCCAGTTCTCCCCATCGACAGCCATGAGTCTCCCCCTCCGCCACCACCTCCACCACCCCCTCCACCACCTACCTTAAACGGCCCTACATCACCCCCGCCACCTCCACCCCCTCCCCCACCTCCTTCATCGCTCGGAGTCCCTCCGCCTCCACCTCCACCACCGGGGATTCCCCCACCTCCCGGTCCTCCTTCCCCGGTTGCCTTCAGGTTTGGAAGGCCCAAGGTCGTTCGGCCGGCTAAAAGACTCAAGCCATTCTTCTGGAACAAGTTGGAAGCGTCCAGCCTTGCATCTACCGTATGGAGCGAGGGTCCCTCGTCAGCAACTTTCAGTCTGAGCGATCTCGAGGATACGTTCTCACTCGAGAACTCTTCCACATCAGCAACGACTTCTGCAATAACGAGTCCCAAGAAGCAGGCTGTTACCACATTGTTGGACATTACTCGTGCCAACAACATTGGTAGAACAAACGTTCTTGTCTTTGCCATATAGTCCTGACGAGCCCTTTTAGCCATCATGCTCTCTAGAATCAAGCTTAATCTCGAGGAGATCAGAAGAGCATTGCTCGATGTGGACGACAGCAAACTCACGCCAGACGAATTGCGAGCCATCTCGAGACAACTTCCGACGCCGGAAGAGGTGGGTGATACCCATCCCTTCTGCAACACATTTGTTGAAAATCCTCCAGATCACCAGGATCAGGGACTTCGAGGATGTTGGGAAGCTGGCCAAATCAGACCAATACTTCAGTCAGGTAGGTGGCATGCCTGTACCTGAGGTCTGGAGGTGACATCGTTTGCCACCTAGATAAGCACGATCCCTCGCCTCTCCCAGCGTCTAGAGTCCATGCTTTACCGACGAAAACTGGAGTTGGAAGTCGAAGAGATCCGGCCTGATATGCAAACCGTCCGGGATGCATGCAAGGACTTGCGAGGTTCGGAGAGATTCAAAGCAGTTCTACAGGTTCGTTGTGTATCTCTTCAAGGGGGGGAATGCTCACTCCCTCAAAAGGTTGTCCTTGCCGTAGGAAATGCTCTCAACGGATCAACCTTCCGAGGAAATGCGCGAGGGTTCCAGTTGGAAGCACTGGTCAAGGTATTGCATTGTGTTCCTCAGTATTTCTCGGATGACTAATTCGAGTCGGATTCTAGTTGAAGGAGACCAAGACAGCGAAAGGGGGTCCGGACTGTCCGACACTGCTTCATTATCTTGCCCGTGTGCTGTTGAGGGCGGACCCGGAACTCGTCAACTTCATCGATGAGATGAGGAGCGTAGAAGCTGCCGCACGAAGTGTGTACCACTAATTTTACCCCCACGTCTCGTGGAATTGAATCCGGTGCAGTTTCTGTGCAGACCCTGCTGGCATCAGCCAAGTCGCTTGTCACAGGACTCGAACAAATCGAAGACGAAATGCGAGTGCTAAAGAAGACTGGGGTTCCCTCTGGAGATAGGTTCATTTTCGTTATGGAGGTGGGGCTCAGTCTGTAGTGCTAACGTTTCGTGACTGATAACCGTCTCCCACCCAGCCTTTCTTGCAAGACGCCTGTAGGAATGTTGACGCCCTCAAAAACATGGCATCTGCACTGGAGTCAGAGTTACGGTCACTGTTCTTGTACTACGGGGAGTCCACAGAAACTGCAGAGGTAATGAAGGCAGATGACTTCTTCGGGATAATCTTGTCGTTTTCGACGTCCCTCCAGGTGAGCAAGAGCCGAACAGAAATGAATCCCATCCTCACACCTTGATAGAAATCTGCTCTTGAAGTGTACAAAGCACAAGAGAAGCAAGAGGCCGCTGCACCGAAGGTGGTCGTATCAGAAACTCCCGCCCCTACGATAAGGGAAGATACGGCTAAACCAATACAGACACCAACCACGAACGGACTCGCGCCTCAACCGCAAGGAGACGGGGCCCTCACTCCGACTGCAAGATCCCATGGACGTGCAAGCGGGAACACAATCCAGCGCGGCGATTTCGATCAGGCTATTCGTGGTATGCTGGACGGCACGCAACGCAGACGACGCGAGAACCACCGTCCGCTTAGCCGAATTTTCGTCGATGGGTCGAGGCAGAGTCGGGCCATCGAGTGACGACTATCTTACGACTTTTATGAATTCATCTATCCCACTATCTTTTACCCTCATTTCACTTATTACCCATATCACGTTCACCCATCTGTGTATCGTTCCTTGTTATCTGCCTTCCGTCGCATGTTCACACAATAAATGCCACGTGTATAATATCGCAACAATTTGAGGTGGAGCTGTTATTTGACATGCTAGTACATGCTTACAAGGGGTGCCCTGGTAGGAACTCAACCTGGGGATAGGCAATTTCTGCGTCTCAAAATAACGCCCAGAGTCGCCTCATTGCACCCCTACCATTTCCCCTCTGTCTTCAGGAGTTATAACAGGACTCGGCAGTAGGTCGGAAGGGGGGTTCTGGAGACCCCCGCTTGACCGCGGTGCTGGCGCCCGTCTATTTAGAGGCGACTTGGTGTCACAATAATTAATGCATTCCAAGAAGAACCGGAAGAACTTGGTGACCTGTGAATAAGATTTATATTGAGAGATTGAATGGTTGAAGCCCGGTGGATAGGATGTCTCACGTCTACCGACTCGGCGACCAAGCAATTCTTTCCACCCGGTCCCCAGCGATCTTCCGTAGCTCCACTGTAGTTCCAAATATCGACGACCGTCTGTCCAAGCGAGTGGGTTCCCGAGAGTTCCACGTCCACGCGGTACCGCCTGCACATAAAGTACTCGGGATGAGCGATATATGCGATGGTGAGAGCGTCGTGCAGTGGTGGGCCGCTGTTGAAGCCGAACGTATGTTTGTAGGTATCGGCGAAGAAAGTGATGAGGGTCGAGAGTGTGAATCGAAGGTTGCTAATTGGGAGTGGGACAGAGAATCCGTTATAATTTGACCCGCCAAGGATCTTGGAGTGGATATCGTGAGTGACGATAGCGGTGTGGGTGACGTTAATTGGGATCATGGTTTTCTTCACAGGGGCATTGAGCACGATCTGAGCCGCTTCGGGGTCACAAAGGACATTGAATTCTGCAAATTGGTCAAAGCGAGCACGAGGGGGGGGGATCTGGAAGAAAATTATTCACCCGCAACTGCACCACGGTTACCAATTCCAACTCCTCCGCCCATGAAAACTATTTCTTCCACGCAGTAAAGGAGTTCTGGATAGACGGAAATAAAGAGAGCGATGTTTGTCATCGGACCACAGGACACAATGGAAACCTTCTCTCGGAGTTTATCCATAACGAACTTCATGGAGGTCGCCATACCGTCAATTGCCTTTATCGGGGAGACAATGGACTTGACGATATTTGAATTTGCGTCAGGCAAGCCTCTGACGCCGCCCAGACCGTCAACGCCGTGGATTTCTGGGTCGTGTCTGGTGTGTCTTATGAGCGGTTTTGCGGCACCCATATGGACTTTCTGATCCTTGTCTGCACAAAAGGCGTAGAGACAACGGGCAGCGTTCTTTGTGGTACAGAGCAGGTCGCTGTTTCCGTGGACCTGGGATGGTTTGGTTGGTTTGGATCCAATGCCTGCACAATAGATCACGTACCGTCGAGACACCAAGGAGGTCGACGTACTCCGGTGTACTCAGCGCTAACATTATCGCAGTGGCATCATCATGCCCCTCGAATTGTCAAGATAGATAATGGTGTCTCGGCAGCTCCGTTGGGGGTTGACTTACTGGGTCAACGTCAAGCCAGACGTGTCGCAGCTTGTCCTCAGACATGAGAGTGCAGAACGAGGGGAAGAAGGGTTGGGAGAAGTCGATCACCTGTGGGTGGCAGCCGTTTTATGTACGACCCGATATTGAATAGGTCCCTCGATCTCAATCATTGGCGTTCACGCGTAGGACAAAGCGAGGTGGAGGGGAATGACTGATTATTATGGCAAAGGTACTCAATGATGACCGTGGGCTTCGTGGTCAAATATTGGCTCAATGGGGGGCTGGCAAGAAGGGGGAGCGTAAGTGTACTACCGAGGCAAACCAAGTGATTCAGACGCACAGGTAAATTACGTTCCCTGTACGAAGTCGAGGTTAGAAACTGTGCACAGAACAGTGTTGTGAAGAATACTGACCACTTTGTACCTTCCGGCATTGCTGGAGCTGGAAGGAACGCGAAAACATGTCAGAATTTGGCTTGGTGAGGGTGCAAGGGTGAACTAACGGATGTAACGATCTGGATGACGGTGTTCGGCGAGGTAAGCCTCGGCCTTTTGCAGGATTGTAGCCAAGGCTCTAGGGTCGTGAGTGTTTCTGTTCGAACAGTGAGGAACTGAAGCCGGTTTCATCCACGGTCGGGGCGAACCTATTGCGCTCAAACTCGGCCCTGACGTTCATTGCCCTGGCCCTCCATTCCTGTCTGTTAACGGCCCAGTCGAGTTCGTTTGTGAGGAAACGTCTGTAGAGAGACTTGACGTAGAGTCTATGCGCGGTCGAGAAGGAGGACATGGCGGAGAGTAAGTTGAGCGTGGGATTACACAAACAACCTTTCTCTCTTCATCTTAGGAGAAAGCAATGGATCCTCATTCTCGTCTCTCTCAGTACAACCATCGCCCCCCAAAGGCTGGCCCGCCCGCCCTGAACACCTGGACGCTGCCCGTGGACAAAAGGAAGCAAGCTGGTCCGCATAAGCAGCAGTTCGACACCTCGGCTTTGCTCCTCATTGCTCGGCCAATTGCCACAAATTCGAGGGTGAAAAAAACCCAAAGGTTGCACAGAGACATGCACCTCGCATTTGTTAACAATGCGCTGGAACACAAGTCTCAGGTGCGCATTTTTCTCGTCCGTCTCTTTCGGCATGCTAACATCCGATCACAGGGAAACTCTCAAGATTTTGACGAGTTGGTCCGTCAGTTCAATTTCAAGGGTCTGTCTAACGACGCGCCCGTACCGGGACCTCAGCTTCAGTCATGGATCTCTGCACTCTCCCATGTAGTCTCCCGCTTAGAGCGGACACACTCTACCCTTCCCGAGGCCATCATTACGATGCCCTGGACAACCATGGACGGTCAATTCGCCAGGTCGTACACCTCGTTCATCGGTATGCTTGTCAGTGCACGACCCGAATACCTTTCCCTCGTGCTTGAAAAGATCGCTCAGGGACTCACATACGGTGCGTGCGACCACCCGGCATTCCGCCTAGATCCTTCAACTAACTTTGTAAAGATTCTGGAATCAACAGCCTGAACTCTGCTATGCCAGAATCATCATCTGCACCCCTTACGAGACGCGTGATCTACGATCGACTACACTACTTACTACAACATTTGCTGGTCCTCATACCCACCTTACCGTCGACCCTTCAAAATCATCTGATACGATACTTCCCACACAAACGATTACCGCTTGCTGCGCAAGTCACCTACATCAGGAACATCCTACGCATAGCAGAGTACTGTCCCGAACTAGCAGACCGAATCCTTGCCACCATCGTCGACCGCGTGATACAGATAGATGTGAGTGAACCAACCACGCGGTGCACAAAACCATTACCTTACCATCCCTAGGTTGAGGTCCAGATCGAGATCGAGGAAATAGAGGATAACTTGAATGGTGTCGGGCTTGAAGAAGTCTTTGAACTCGATCCATTTGACACCATCGTCGGACAAGAGGGAATCGAACAAGGAGAGGAAGCACCTGAAGACGACCAAGATGGCTTCAGCGATTTATCATCTGAAGCTGAGGATCCTGACGAACCCACAAATGACCCCGATGAATTTACCACCGACTTTCATCATATCAAAGGCATGGTCAACAAGTTGGACACCATCCTCACGCTTGTCTTCGACTATCTCAGTCAACCTTCCTCTGTTGTCAAACCCATGGTATCCGCAGATTCACCGTCTTCTGGGTCACCTCCATCGACGCCGATCACGTCCGAGAACCAGCCTTCAACGGGACCACAAAGGATAGCACTGAACCCGGAACTCGAGAAGATGGCCCGTCGTTCCCAGTTTCACGCACTCCTTTCAATATTCGACCGTGCTATCATCCGAACTTTTAAATCGCGTTACACACAGTTCTTGATATTTTGGTACACTTCGCTTGACCCCGAATTCGGCGACCTCTTTCAAGGAATGCTCGTCGAGAAAGCCCTGTTAGACGAGAACCTCCCTATGGTTACTCGGATGGCCGCATCGAGTTACATCTCCAGCTTCGTCAGTCGTGCCACCTTTGTCGACAAAGAAAGCACAAGAAACGTCGTATCAGTCCTCTGCGATTTCCTGACCAGTAGAATGGACGCACTCGATCATGCCCTCAGAGTGGGCGGCGAGCTAAGCGGGACGTACTGCGGGATGTTTTACGCCGTGTGTCAAGCGGTCTTGCTGATATTCTGCTTCCGCTGGAGGGACTTGATCGAGGATCAGGTTGAGGATGTGGACGAGTTGGCAGAGCTTCATGCGAGCAGACCAGCAAAGAAGTGGTTACCTAAGTTGTACGTGCTGGAGAGGGCGGTATCGTCTTTGTTGAATCCTTTGAAGGTGGGCCGTCTAGAATGCCGCGAGTTACGATATGCCCTCTGATGGTTTCCCATAGTACTGTGCCTCGAACGTTGTCATACAATTTGCGCGGGTGGCCCACGCTACAGACTTTATCTACTGTTACCCAATTCTAGAAGCCAACAAGCGAAACTCTGATGGCGATCCTTCCCAACGTACCCCTCCCCATCAGACGTTCGTGCCACCTCAGGCTAACGCGGAACTGAACACTTTCTTCCCCTTCGATCCATACAAGCTCCCGAAGTCCAGCCGTTACATCGACGGGGTGTATCGAGAGTGGTCCGCGGTGGCCATTAACGATGGCGATGATGATGAAGGCGAGGATGGGGATGAGGATGAGGATGAAGACATCAACTCTGCTAGGATTGGAGTGTCCATCGCCCGGGCCGCTCCCTCTGACCTTCTTGGGGATACCTTGGGCGTCTCTTTCGAGGCCATGAGCATCAGTCCCGTACAACCCCAAGGATAAAATTTTAAAACATGATCGTTTGTACGTGTATTACTTTACGCATTAATTCTTCCTGCTGTATACTAGTGAATAGGAACTGCTCTACTGTCTATCTCATAATGATAACACGCGCCAACCTCATAAGAAAGGCACGTTCTCCATCTCTCCGGTCGCGAAAATGTCGTCATCAAACGTCTGTTCCTCGTGTTCGGCATCGTAGCCGTAATCGTCTTCCTCTTCACCCTCCTCCCCTTCCTCATCCCCGTGTTCGTGCTCGTCCCTTTCGTCGTCTGAACCTCCCGGCAGTGATCCCGGCATGCTGGTTCGACGAATCCTAATCCTCCCTCTTGCTTGCTGCTCTAGGTCTATGTCCTCATCCTCGTCTCCAGAATCCAGGATTGAGGGCGATGAAATGGGACTGGCGGCGTTGGGTGATGTGGATACAAAGTTCGAGAGGGTGCTGCTTAACCTCTCAAAGCTTGACATCTGTCTGAGGTGTGAATCCCTGGTCCCCGGTCCTCTCTCTCCTCCGTCACCCCCTTTCGATGCTCCCTTAATAGAACCTTCTGTCGTTGGTGGGGGGAGGGAAAACTGTTTCTTGTGACCTGTCCTGCCGCTTCCCATCAGACTCATGTTCCTCAAACGAGTGAGCGTGCTCCGATTCGAGGTGTCCGATCGCGCGCTCAACGTAGGTGAAGGTGGGGTCAGTTCAGGCAAGCCGTCTTCATCCATCGGTGGCCGCCAGAAATTGAAATCAGTGAAATGGGCGTCCATGTGACGGTGGATCGGTGGGAACATCTGGTCCACAAGGTCTGTCATATGGATGTACCTGAGACGCGCAAACATGAGAAACGACGAAAAGAGATGCGTCTTTATCACGTACGATGACTTGTAACCGGCGAGCTCGAGGAGTTCCATCTTGACCTCCCCCGTCGAGTCGATTGTGAAGATTCTTGAACTTGGAACGTCAACACTGCGGTAGGACAGAGCATCTGTGATGCGGTTTCCAAAGCCGGCATAGAATGGATTCGCGGAGGTCTTTCCAAAAAGCCTACGAATGTCCCTTAGGCAAGCCATCTTGAATACTTCAGGTTTGCGCATGATCACTTCCCTGATGTCCCAGAAAACGGGGGGTGAATACACCTAACTCAGGAAGAGCGGATCACAATTCAGCCTCACCGATGAAGAGATGCCATCAATCGATCGGGACTCATGATCACGGGGCCCTCAGGCAGCTGGTAGTCGTTCTGCTTAATTCCTTTGAGATAGTACCTCGTCGAATCAGCCTGGCCAATGGCTCTCGAAGTGAGGTACATTATCTTGTAACCGTTACGGCATATGTCTGTGTAGAGTTTCGCGACCCCAAGGTGTGTCCAATCTCTACCGATCATTGTAAAAACATGTCCGAGGGCGTCAGACCTTACAATGGCAGTGAGCCTTTATCGTAGCCAGAGAAGAACTAGTTCTTACTTAGTGATGGTCCCGTCGATGTCAGAAACGACAATCATATCGGTATGATCCCAGAAAAACACTCTTGCTGTGCATGCCACGACGCCGGAAGCAGACAGTGAGAACGTGATTGTGTTCGCGCCGGGCTTGAGGTTGAGTTGTTTCAACTGATCCGAAGCCAACCTTAGGGTCTTCGCGTACTTCTTGGAGGGCTTCTGTTCCCGCGGCTCCGCCTCTGAGGTGGGGACATCCGTGGAAGTGGTGGGGGGAGCAGAAGCAGTGGAAACCGTTCGCGACAGGGCGGTGGAATCATTTGTTGCCGAGGTCTGCATAACAGTCAGAGGGTGTCAACGGGGATTCGCGGGGTTGTGCGGCTCTACCTGTTTGGTGTCGAGGGGTTCGGAATTTCGCTCGGGAATGGCTGGACGGGCTTCAGTCCCGCGTTTTTCTGACGATGCCCGGGTTCGTTGACTGCGATTCCACCACCTTATCCAAGACAGTGAAGTCGTTCTCGCGTTCTGGACTTGAGGGATATCCTTAACACCTTCGTCTCCGGATGACAACGGCTCTTCGTCGTCACTCTTTGCACTTGCGGCAGGGGATGGTGAACGCGAAACTGTCCCATGGTTCCTATGTTTGAGCGTTGACTGCCGCCATTTTGACAAAGCGTCCATGAGGGGGGATCCATCGGAACGAGTGATATACCTGGATGCAATGTACCGTTAAACTTTGTAGATACTCTCCAACGGACAATTGATCAAACCTACCTGTCACCTGCCCATCGAATTACTAGGTCACCTTTCTGGAAAATGGACTCGTCATCCAGAAAGGCCTTGTACTCAATCCTTCGTTCATTAAAGATCTGTGCGTCGTCTACCTCATTCCTCCCAAACTTCCTTCTCGATTCATCCCTTGGGAAGAGTGCCAACTCGAAAAAAGTGGTCTTTCTCTCGATTAAGAGAATGTGCCTGTATGGTTCATTGCGATCGGGTCGCAACCGGCCACCAGTACCATACCCACCCTCTTCCCCATATAGATCGATTCCGGGGTTGCCTTCAGACGGTAAATTGAAGTCACGTGAAGGAGTGACCGTCTTATCCCTGTCCCACCCGGAACTGAGTGCCTCCGAGATCCCCGGAGGGCCAAACTTGGTGTTGAGAGGGGACCTTTGCGGGAAGCCACCCCACTCCCAGAGATATTCATCCCCAGATAACGTAGGAATGCTCGAGGGACGGGATAAATGCCGGGTATGAGTGGGAACTGAGGGGGGGGATTTGTGTTCCTCTTCCATATCCGGAGGTGGCTCCGAGATGGCGCGTATAGTAGGGAAGGGGAGACCAACGTTATGTATTGTTGGAGAGGAAGAACTGGGCCCATAGAGAGGTGGAGTACCAGACCCTGAATTATCTCCAAGGTGAGAAGTGTACAAAAGGCGATAGAACAAAGCGTACTGGATGGTCCCGGAGTCAAATCCGGGCTGGAAGGTGATGTGCTGCTTCCCTTTTCACTAGATGCGGTTACAGTTTGGTCGGATTGTTCCTTCTTATGATGAGAGTGGTATCCCTCCATGTCAAGAACCGCATCTTTACCTGGTGTTAGAGGTTGGTAGCGAGGTAGAAGACTGATTTTGCACACCATCACCATATATTGGTTCAGAGGGCATGATATCTGGTTGCTGTGAAGGGGAAATGTCATCGGGATCAGCCTCCCTGTGATGAGCAATGTCTTGAGCAGTCCGGTAGATAGCCTTGGCCCTCTCCCTCGCCTTCAGATATTCGTCGCGTTCCTTCTCGAGAATGGCGTTGCCGATGGATGCACCGAGAGCTGTAGCACGGTCAAGTAGGGACGAGGGGCTAATTGCATCCTCCTGATCCTCTCTCTCTTCCTGTGGAATAGATGTTGGGTCCGTCTGGCCAGAGGCGGGAGGCGGGGATGGTGCGTTGAGGTCAAGGAAGTCAGGTTCGGGTTGAGACAACTGCCCCAAATTCTCTACACCCTGGTCTTCCCCTTCGCCGACCCCGAATCTACGGGTCTGCGCATCTTGTCCTTGTATTTCCGGTGAACGGGTAGCTTCAAGTAGGGGACTGGTTATGAGTTCGTCAGGGACGTCTCCCGCGGTCTCAAATACGAAGAAAGCCTCTCCGGCCTCTCCAATTTTCATGTGGAATGGGATGTGGTTGCCATTGACGGTAAGGTTAACCTGAAGGGGATATGGGCGGGCCGATCCAGAGGCTTGGTGTTATTCGGAGGGTGCGTACCTTCTTATCCGCCGGCCGGAGGACTTGCCATTTGCCAAAGCGAACGTGAAAGGGCGAGCTGACGAGTTCTACATCGGTTCCGTCTCCAGTTGGACGCCTGACGACTATGACATCGATGGCACCGGTGAGGGTGGAAGGGTTTAACGGTGCGAGTTCCTTGTAGTATTGATACGGAGCACTGATAGCGTAGACAGCACCACGGATGTAATTCATGGAAAACTGGGCGTGAGACGGTTGCCTGACGGGGGAGAGCGAACGTCTGGACGAAACCTTTTCACCACGAGTGAGTTGATCAGGCGAGGAAGCCACGCGAATCACGCCACGGGACTTGTACCGGCATATGTTTTCCAAACGTACAGCGCATATCATAAATAAACAATAAACTATCCAACCTAGATACCAGCGGACAATAATGTTCACTATACAGGATGACGTTCATTCGGCCTTCGCAGGGCCCGGGGGACGGTCCATCCCTCCTCGACCCTCCTTTTCCACGATGAACCTGCGTGCGTTCACGATTGCGGAGACCGGCCCGCTCCTGTGAAGCATCAGGTAACCCTGAAGCTCAGCCATGGATATGAATCGTTCCGGAACGAGGCGGGCGAATCTTCGAGCCTGATCGTCCAAACTGGCAGCTTGCCACACCTTCAGTTGATCCGGGTCCACGATCACGAGTTCGTGATTTGAAGATTGCGAGGAAGTCGTCCTCGACATCGGAACGTCCGTATAGTCGACGAGGCTAACGGGAGCCGACTTGGGAGACCAATCCCCCGCACTGTTTTTTTCCTCCTCCTCGTCTGTGTAAGGGGGGTTTGGCTCTTCCGCCGGACAAGGTGGTAGAGTGCCGGATAGGGGGGATGTGTAGAACCGCTGGAACATCTCTGCGATCTGGTATCGGCTCGCCAGCTTGAATTCGATGTGACGGTCCATACGACCAGGTCTGCGGAGGGCAGGGTCTAGAGACCCGTAGTGATTCGTGGTCGCGAACAGGAGTCTGCCCTCGTGGGCGGCGACTCCGTCGATTGCGTTCAGGAGTCCACTCAAAGTCACCCCTCGAGACCGACCACCAGTAGTCGCCCCAGGGAATGCGGCATGCGGGGGGCCCGTTGGCGACAGCTCTCTGCTGATATCGTGGCGGAAAGCAGCATCGATATCCTCCATCAACGCGATACACTTCTCAGGAAGGTACGAAATCATCTCTTGCAAGGTGGCATCGTCCAACCCGGTCCGTGAAAGCGAGATCATGTAAACGTCGAGGCCCAGCTCTCCTGCGAGGCTGTGAATGAGTGACGTCTTTCCAGACCCTGGAACACCATACTTGGGAGTCGATCAGAAAAGGGCGAGGCTGGACAGCGCTAAAGGGGACTTACGAGAAGATAACCCCTTCGGAAAGGGATACCACGCTCTGAGTACCAATATCTGCTCCCAAGGAATGAACGAGCATCGGACAGGAGATCCTCCTTCACACCCCGATCAAGGACGATAGAATCCAGCGGTCGTTTGGGTCGAGAAGCAACCTGATGCCACTGGTTCATCGTCGTGGAGGAATAGATTGTAATGTGTTCCGACTTGGCCTCCCTCCAGCAACGCTCGGCGTCCGCGAGAAGTTCGTCGACAATTCTAGGGTTGTGACCATATATCCTACAACCGTATCAGTAATGCGGATGGGACTGTGTCCTGCACTGAAAACCCACTGTATCTTAAGTGTTTGGAGTCCAACGTGCGCGGTACCTTGCGTCCTTGTCCTCGTCGCACGAAGGTAGTGGCTCTTGTACCAGAGAGAGGTAGTAACGAAGAACGATGGTTGCTTCCTGACTTTGAGGTCCTCGGAACCGTTGCCTCCATCGCGATACTCTCCGAACTGTCTGGAAGCTCCGGTCTCGAGACCGAAAGATCGGGTTGTGATGGAGAGGTCTCGAGCCGTGTACCACTCCGGTTGCTGGGCCAGCCAGACGTTGATCCAGGCTAAGTGACATACAAAGGGTAAGCGCAATCCTGTGCGAGCCTGGGGAACCTCGCTCACAAAAAGTGGAGTCAAATTCATCGAACTCGATTGTCGTGTAAAAGCGGCGCATCAACGCCCCCCACGCATAGCTAACGACCGACGAAAGGACGTGGGCGTTGAGGAAATTGCCGATCAGGATAAGCTTCAACCAATCTGACAGAGTATCCGTAGATAAAAACGAATCCATAGGAATAATCTGAAAGACTCGGGTGTGGCTGCAATATAGATAGACCAGAGGGTGGACGTAGAGGTTTGGAGATGGGTAAGTAAAATCCACCCAACATGGTCTACATACTTTATATCCTCCATTCACGGGCGTCCCATTGTCTGATCGAGAGCGTGCCGGGTGTGCCACGGCGAAACATCCACTGCCAAGGGTAGGTCATTGCGCAGGCGTGAATCCCGTACGGCTACAAGATTGGACATGGCCTCCCGCCACGATTGAGGGGGAGAGAAGATCCGACAATAATGGCAAATTCGCTCAAACACTTCTATTGATCATAGGTGGTCGGCGCTAGAAAGTTAACGTGCATCTTTCATGTGCTATTGGCGCTTAAGCGGGATGAAGCGTGCCAATGCCCCGGGCAGCCGTGAAAGGGTACGTTCGGGGAGTATGACTCGGGGATCTCCATGCTTGGTAGCGCATGTCCCATTCAAAACGGGCAACGATTGTAACGGGGTATCCCCCCACCATTGTAGATGGAAAATTATGGCGGGACGTTCTCGTCACAGAAACAGGGGAGTAGACAGGTGCCAGCGTAAGTCAAAACATGTCCAGGAACAGGTGAGATATACTAATAACGCGTGTACATTATTACGATAAGATTACTCAAGTCAGACAGAACATGACTTACTCCACAGAGCCAGGGTTCATCACAGGTCGCTGCCTCTCCGCAAGGCGATCGCCCCGGCGAAGGGTCGCTTGATCCTCGCCATCCTTCCCTGCGCTTCTTTACCCCGGACCCGGACCTACTGACGAAAAAGGGCATCACCCACTCAGTGAAAGAGACTCGTCATAACGTTGGCAAGGTAGCCGTAGTCCGGGCTCCCGGAGAGCCCACAGAGAGGAAGGGAGATCAACACATCCATCTTAGGCGGCTCTTCGGGACGAGTGGACACTGCGATCTGCCCTTCAAGTTAACACTAGCGCCTCCTCCAGTGCGCCTGGTCTGCACCCTAGACCAAGCCTCCGGAACTTCTGTAGAGAGAGCTACTGGAACAAGCCAGCTCAGCACCCTCAGTATCCGGGTCATGCGATTGCAGATCTTCCTATTTGATCAATTAGCACATCTCGTCCCGCTTATGATATGAACACTCAACAGTCCTCGCACCATACGACGGTCGTTCCAGAATAGCACCTTGCTTGCTCAACGTAAAACTCCGCTAATGAATGCCCTATAGGGGAGAGGGCTTTTTTCTGGTACCCGGTGAGATCTAGAAAGGTACCAAAAATCCGGGGTGGACATCAACAGAGATGGTGAGGCGAACCGTTTGAACTGTCCACCTCGTGTCTGATCCGTGCTCCTCACCCAGATCGCTCGCCAGCTGAGATTCGATTCGTAATGATCCCGAACCCTCGACCACCGCTGCGTATGCGTTTTTTCAGCGTTGAAGTTAAGAGGCTGGCCGTTTGGAAACTTACAAGAATCACAGTGAAACATGTTCCCGTCTGCACTCGTAATTGGCGTGTTTTGACTTCTAGACCCGAGTCACACTCTACCACCTCATTGAGATAAACTCTTCAACGTTGTCAACGGTCGCGGTGTAACTCCGCTTTGCGAAGACCAGTAGGATTCAGTTTATGCGTCGGTACCGTCTTCGCACATCCGAGCATCGATGGACCTGAGCGCGGCCACCTGACAGCCTGCTGATATCCATAATAGAATCATCGTATGAGGGTGGACAAGCGGTGAATAGAATTTGTTGTCGTGCTGATGCCGGTGACCAAAAGACGCGGTACTGAACTGGGGAGTGATCGAGCCGTCTTAAAGGTACAGCGCCGGACAGGCTACGGAACGCATGTACGAGTCCACAATGCTAACATGTCACTATGTAGCCCTACAACGCACGCCCACCCCACATTACCCACATAAGCCCCCTACCCCATCCGCCGAGCAAGCTCACTTAACCTTTTGTGAATCCCCGAAATGTCTTCCACAAGCCTTATGTGCCTCCTGTCCAAATGATCGAAAACATTGTCGGAGAGCGAATCTTCCTCCTGGTTTCCGATACTGCTGGCTTGTACTCGGTCAGGACTGTGTGGAGCGACGGTTGGTGATGTGTGAGTGGGAACTGGGGGTGTCGGTTCCGGATACGGGCTTGGTACAGTCAGATAATTTCCGCCGTTTCTCTGGTGCATCATCCCGAATCCTGAGTTTAGTGACCCGGAAGAGGGCAGTGTACCAAAAGACCCGTAGCTCATCGTCACTGTTGGTGTCTGGCTCCGTCTCGACATCATAGACATTGCAGACCCGGGCCGGGGGCCAGGAGTAGGACTCGCGGGTATCTCTGCCTCTGTCTCCGTCTCGTCACCTTCGTCCACACCATCGAAGTAGTCCTCCGTCTCCTCTTCCTCTAACCCAGATCCAGAACTAGTCCCCGTCAAGGTGAAATTTGGTTGTGGAGGCATCCGTGACCACGTTGGTTCGCTTGTTCTCGAGCTCGCATCTGCAGAAGCCATCGAACCGGTGTAAGACAGGGATGCCGACGATACTCTCCTCCGTTGCTTGACTCTCTCATCGGGAGGGACGATTCTAGGTGTCATATCAAACCGCAGTTCCTTGACGGTTCCACTCGAGGTCCTTCGGCTGCTCCTTTCCTCGACCGAAATCCCAGTGAGTATCTTGGGTTTACGCCCGCTCTCTATCACCCTCTTTTTCGCGCTCATCCCCACGAGATTTACGAGTTCCTTCATTGCCTCTCGATCTGATATAATTCGTCGTGGCGCCGTACTACGGCGAACGGTCGAGGGACGCGTGAAGGGGGTTGCCGTGGGATTTCCTCGTACAGGGGTCGCGAATCCCTTGTCTGTGTTTCCACGTGGCGTTGCCGGTACCATCAAGTGGTTGTGAAGAGCCTGGTTCCCCGTCGTGTCAAGCATGTTATGAAATGCAACTTTCTTCGGCGTGGGAGAATCTTTTTTGGGATCGAAGGCGTCGAGAGCAGGCCCCCAGGTGAACCCAATGAACGAAGCTGTTTTACCAGAGTTTCCAGTTACGGATTGGGCGAACTTGCTTGCTGGGGTCATTTGCATCGAGGACACGGTAAGAGAGTTTTGGGAAGAGAGTTGACGAAGGGCCGAGAGCGCGAACGGTAAGGATGTATCGGACTCGTCGAGAGGGGGTGGCCGAGCCACTGGATCAGGGGAACCCTGGGGGATGAGATGTCCGGTCAACGGAACGTCATAATTAAATTCCGGAAGATGAAGGTCTTGGGGCTTGTGTCCTGGATGGTCGAGGTGAATGAGGTGCGCTCCCCGGAATGTCAAGATGATCTTACTGTCGAGGACAGCATGCCACAAAATACCACGAAAAATCCCTTGGGTCTTGATTTCCTTGGATCCATGCCTCCCCAAACGGTGTTCAGCATCAACGAGAAACCTAAGACGGTATTAAACCAATCCTGAAGCCCTGACTGGTTAGCGTACCCCTTGAGTAGTGTTTGGAATCGGTCTGAGACAGCCACATTCCTGTCAAATCGTAGGTACCGCTGTATTTGAAAGACATTTGAAACTTTCCAGTCCCGAGGGGGTGGAAACGCACCTGATGATTCATTATTTTGGCATATGTCTGTTTGATATCATTGGCAAAGAAAGGAGCGACACCGTAAATCATCTCATAGAGCATTGCACCTAAACTCCACCAGTCAACCTCTACGCCGTAACCGAGCTCATCGCTGCTGCTCTTTTCCGCGTACGATTCACCCTCAGAGATTTCGAGCGCAACCAACGCCTCTTCATGTGCCCTAAGAATCTCGGGTGAGATGTAATCACAAGTTCCGCATGGAACCAAACAATGACGTTTAGGGAGCAAGCGAACACCTTGCTCTGTGGGAGGCAAGAGTGGAGCGGCGGATCCGAAATCGATCAGTTGGACACGGGACAAACGTGTCAAGACAAAATTGTGTGGCTTGATGTCACTGCATTTGCGGAGTTAGGGTGGAAAACTAAAGAAAGACATTGATGTGTGCTCACCGATGGACGTATCCCTGCTCATGGCACCAGTCTATGGCGCATATAATCTGGGGTGTCCACCACAAGAGGTCGGCTTCCGAGATTTTTCCGTCAAGTGGACTAGACTCGAGCACATCCCAAAGGGTTCCGCCCTCGACAAAGTCCATGACGAGGTTTAGTTCGGTAGGGGTCTGAAACGCGCACAGCAAATGAGGAGCCCAATCTGAGTTGGTCTTGCGGGCCTGCAACAGGATATCCCTTTCGAGTTGCGCGAAACATTGCTAGTGATTGATGAGTAATGGTGTGAAGCAGAACCTGGGGTGGCATCCTTACATCTCTATTACGCAGGGCGAAGTGCTTGTTGATGATTTTTCGAGCGTACACCACGCCATCGAGGTTACATGAAACAACCTCGATCTAATCAGAATCAAGTGTCAGAATACAGCAGGATGAAAGCAGTGAGATGGCAGTGACATACCTCACCGAAAGAGCCACGCTCGAGGGTGCCGATGCGATTCAGATCCTTTTCTGAGAATCTCAGCTTATCGACCTCTATGGTTTTCGCTTTGCGGGGGCGTTAGAGGAACAGGGCTGCATCTGCGGGTGGGATTGGGGTGGATACCTGTCTTTCCGATTACATTTTGACCGTGAAGTACGCGATCGATAGCAAGAGCCTCCTCATCCTCACCCTGCACAGAGATTGTCAAGAGTTCCTTGAGGCGTGTTCTCCGTTTGAGCCATCTGGAAGACATGCATGGGTCAAATGCAAGTGTCTATGTGTCGTTCGTAGGTAGTTTGTGGATCTTGAGGGTCGTAGTCGTTGCGATCAAGTCCAGGGTCTGGAGAACGCGCATGTTGGTCGATATTGGCGCCGGTCACGTGAATAGCCCATTTCGATTGTGGTTGGTTGGCCGGGTCGGTTACTGGTTTTTACCGGCTGGCGGCAGGGAGAACTTGGGTTACACCTCGAATTACAAGCTCTACAAGGATACAGTGGGCTGAAAGGATACAAAAGTGGGGCGAGCGCCTTCTGAGGGAAAGACGGAACCGCTCGTAGGAAACGCAAGTGGGTACAATTTTAATAAAACAAACAAACAAACAAACAAAACAAACAGACCACGACAAGTCCATATCACCTATGCATGACGATTACAACATCGGATATTCGTGAAAATGGTCGTGAATAGATCACATGGCGTAGATTGGGCGACCGTGAAGGCGATCGACCTGGTGTCCAGAGGAATCCACGAACCTGACCTTGTGAGTGCCGATGCCGAAGAACCTTTTGATGCGTTCTCCAATCGACTCCCTATGACGGGTCACGTAGTGCTGCTCATGGTGGCTGCGGTGGAGACCTCCGTGGGGCCCACGGCTGGAGCTGCGGTAGTGGTGGTCGGGCACCGAGTGGGAATGACGACGGTGGCGACTGGAGGGAGTAGTCTGAAAAAATAGAATTAGATTTGCATTTTCTAGTGATGCGGTCAAAGCGGGATCGACTGACGGCATACTGGACCTCCGGAGAATAGCGAGCAGAGTGGCTCGGGGTAGCGCTGCGGCGGTGGTGACGGTGATGACGACTGCTGCCGCCGTGTCTGTCGGTGGAATGAGACCGCCTGTGTTTGTGACTCTTGGACGACGACCTGTGGTGCCGGGAGTGGGACGGGTCTGAAGCGGCGACGTGGTACATTTGTTGGGTAGAGGGAAGATATGACCCCATGGATTGGCGGCGTCCGCGAGTAGCTGGTTCGTTGTAGTACGGGGAAGGGGCGCTGAGGGTGGTATAGACGACTGGGGTGGACTGGGGGACGAGCCTAGGAGTGACCATGCGGGGGGTACGAGTATAGTGGGACATGTTGGGTTAGATGGTGCATCGGTCGGCCTATGCTCGAGCGGGGGGGACTTTATACGTTTCGCTGTGGAGTGGCTCACCACCTCATGAAATCAAATCTGGCTAGCATGAGGCTCTCCCCGACCGTTGTCTGTGTTTACGTACGTCTTGCCATCACCCAGTTTTTTCGTGTTATTTCCGCCGCGGTAGGTCGGTGTTTGCAGTTCACAACAGTTCACAGGTCTGAACCGAGGGCATACCCGGCTGAATTCTCTCCTATTCGGAGTCTTCTGCTTTGTTCGTCTCTCGCCATGGCCCCCAAAGCCAGCCGCCAATCACGACCGGTGTCCCCCTCGTTACCTGACACGAGGCTGGAGATAAGACAAAGAGGGTTTTACATTCATTCGCGTCATCCGCTGGCTAAACATCGGATGATCCAATTCAAACCCGTCCTGATCCATGCCCGACAGCTGGACAGGGTGCCCGCACAGCCAGCACCAGATAACCAGATATGCGCTGCCACACAACTATCCACCAATCACCACATCACATGTTGTGGCACAACCTATGCTCCCCACTAGCTTTGCACCTCAAGCTTGTCCTTTTTATCCCGGTCTGCTCTCTCCAACGCGGCCACGAATCCGATGACGAAGGTGCTGACTTGTCACTTTTCCCACAGCTTCTTCGGTCACATCAGTCACTCGCACAGGCGAAGCGAGGAATGTCACGCACACACACCCTTCCGCAAAGTTTTATATATATATCCGCTCTGATGCCCGCCGTGTTCACTCCGCGGGCTGATCCTTCGGAGTGAACGTAAGTCCGAGATTGAGAAGACCCACAGAGAGCGCTGCGTGCTTCTGCCCCTCAAGTTACAATACCTTTCGCTCGCATCACCCCAAGTTCTACCGGCTACCGTTCGCCGCGTCCACGCGGTCTGAGAAAATTTCCCGTTCAGTCAGCGCGGTCGAAATCGCTCTCATGCGCGACTTTTCGTGACTGGGTGCAGGGCTTGGGGAATTCATTTCCGGTAGCCCCGAATCCCCCAGGCCCGTCTAGAGCACCGTTATCTACATTCACTTCTGCGAAGCAACCACTGGGAAAAGGGTGAACCATAACAGAAACTGTTTCCCAAACGCTCACTCACAGAACCCACTGTAGCTGCATATGAGAAAGATCCCAAGACCAGCCAGCTGTTCATGTCCTACCGGCCTCCTGACAAATCCTTCGTTCCTGGTGATCAAACTATCCTCATACATACTGCGGGTCACGGAAGCTCCATCTGACTTGGGGAGTCGTCCCAAGGAACCTCGTGCCTGAGGACATCTGACTAGCAGACCGCCGCATCAATATGCCTCGACTTGGACCTGACCAACAAAATCGGGTATCCTGTCAGAATTCGTTGGCTATTGCTCCAAGCAGAATTCTCTCATTCAACAAAGGAGACCAACCTGTTCCGCATTCATCGGCTTGAGATATAAACGCCACTAGTACTTACCAGTTTCCATGGTCAAGCGGCCATAATACAGACGAATGGAAGGTGTTCCGTACCATACTCTAGCCGGCTTCAAGTCCATCTTCCTAGTTCAATAGATCTCGCATCTTTACATGTGATATGGTACAGATGAGCAAAACTTGAGTCATCGTATGCAGTGATTCATGCCCGTATCATCCAATGTGACATCATACCCAGCCGCATCAAACTTTCATTTGACTGACAAACTAAAACCGGCGAGTTCATTCAAGTGGTGATACCAGCCCCGGGGCGGCCGCCCTCGAAAAGCCTTCCAGTCAAAATCGGTGGGGACGGGCAGGGCGGAGGTGGTTTGGAATTATCCTCGTCGGTCCAACTAGGCTCGTTATATAATTATTTGATGGGCCGTATGTACCAACACGAAGAAACAAGGTATATCAAGAAACGATTATGCGTGCTACCGTCGGATCGTGGTCGCTGGCCCTGGCATTGATGTCGCTTGCCCAGTTGTTGACATGAACGTGTTCCACTGATGTTTCGCGCTCTGCAATTGCTTTCGAAATGAAGATGTGGTCCTGGAACAGGTTTAGCTCCCAATCTTCGCTTAACCTTTTTCGAGGGCACGTACAAGTTGTTGACAGTTCTGATCGAAGATATAGGTGTAACGTTCAACGGGGTCCACTCCAGAACTCTCGTCAATCGAGGTCAAGATGCCATCGAACGGAGTGAAGACACTCCTGGTCTGGACGAACTCGTTGAAATCTCCTGCGATAACGAGGTCCGCGTGTTCATCCAAGGCGAGGATAGAGTTGATGAACTCCTGAAATGGGATGAGCTTCCGATGAAAATCGAACACAAACAGATGTACACACCGCGGCAACCTTGACCTGTTTCGTACGTTGTTCAACGGCGCCATTTATGAACGGACGGGCGTTTCCTTGTTGTAGAGAACTGCCATCCTTGGAACTAAAATGAACGTTGATGGTGTAGAGCGTGCCGCCGGACGGGGTCTCCCAGGCAGCAACAAGGGGTTTTCGTGAACTTGCCCATGCCTCATTTGTCGGGTCAATCCGACCAGGATTGAATCTATAACGTCATCAGCGCATATTATGGCGCCGGAAACGGGGATGTCCGTACGTTAGCGAGAGTTCTTCGCCATCCTTCCGAACGCTTGTAGAATCGAGGGGACCGCCAGGAGTTCCGGGACGCAAGTTCACTTTCTCCGCTCGATAGCTAGGCGGACTCGGGGTGGTAAGTAAGGGGTGAAAGGGGAATGCACCCAGAGCTCACAGGTAGGCCTGTCGAATGTTTCCACCAGGCTGTCCCCCGTCTTGGTTATCGACGGGGTCGATGTCGATAAAACTGTACGATATATTACTCTCCTTTCGTATGGCATTGACAAGGGTGGTGAGCGTGAGATTGGCGCTCACAACACCATCGTCTGTTGGCCCAGAATCGTCTTGGATCTCTTGGATGAACATGATGTCTGGAGCGTTCAAATACTTCGCAATGTGATTGGCGACGATAGGGATATGAGTAGAGTTCGGTCCCATATTCTCCACCTTGCGGACGTAAATGAGCAATGCACAATTTGACCGTTGTCCCAGACAGTGGACATACGTTATAGTCACCGATGGTAATCACGTGTTCTTCCCCCGAGGGTTTTATGGTCGAGGGAGGTACGGAAAAATCGGGGGAGGAGATTATTTTCGGATTCTTGAAAGGCAGGAGATAGTAGAAGCCGAACCTGTACAAGCGTTAGTAGGTCAGTGGGACGTCCGGAGTTGTAAGGCGTACTGGTAAGTTACCACACCCGTGATATCTTCGTAGACGTTACCGAGCGCCGTTGCAACATTCCTGGTGCCGTTGAGCGGGGATCCCACAAGAATTACTTCCGGGTTACCATCCGGGATGCCATCAGGTCCTAGGAATAGTGTAAACAGACGAGCTTGCACGGGGGGAGATACACGCACCGAAAGTGATCGACAGTCCTCCGCGACTGTTGACACCGGTCGCAGTCCAGTTTCCCCGGATCCAGAAATATCTGAAGTTGTTACCGAACCCAAGTGAGATTGGTCTGGGGACGGTGACAACCTGCCCCTCGAGGCTTTCCCAGAAATCAAGACCATAGCTGGCTGGCTGTAACTGACGGTCTGGCGTGTCCTGAAGACTTCGGTTCCCAGGAACGGACGAGAAACCGTCTGGGCCGGAGTCCAGAGACGATAAGTACTGAGTTGGTGGACTCCGGTCTCGTCCGAGGAGAATTGGGACGACGGGATTTCCAGAAGAGATGACAGTTATGTTTGTTGGAGAGATGAGTTCGGTGAGGTGAAGATCGGTGGATCGGAGCTGATACTCGAAAACTTTGGCATCGAGGGAGATCATGTCACCGACTTTCACGGAGCTGAGAGACGAGGGCGCGAAGGCCATAATACCAGTTGAGACGGTCTGGTCATCGGTTTTCTCACCAGCGAGCCAAAATTCAGCGGACCCCTTGGAGGAGATGAGCTTAGAAAGAGGTAGTAAATAAGTGCCATGATTCCACACCTTTGCGGTGACCAAACCGGTGATGTTTGTTAGAGTTTGCCCATCGTAAGCGGAGAGGAAGGTAGAGCCTTGAATACTGCCAATCGTGGTGGCATGGGTGGTAGATATTAAGGAGAGCGCTGGGAGATACTGGTCAGGACGCTTTGAGGCGTTCAGGCTGACTCGGCTGCCGTCAACTTACCTCCAAGCACTAAGGGGTACATCGCCTGAGGGACTGAAGGCTCAATAGGGCACAGTAAATCGTATGCATAATCGCTGGGAGATTTATAAGGTTGAGGTGGAGAGTGGAGAGTGGAGATACAGTACATCTGCTGACTGTTGGTCGCGTACGTCGGACGGGTCGGTGTAACTGTTCGGCATCAAACGCGAATAGGGGCGCGTGTTTATTGAAGCGCGTGTTTACTACAGGGTACGGGACTCGGTGCTAAGGCAGTCGCTATCTCACTCGAATGGAATTCGTTGTTCCGCCAAAGTACATCCGAACTAAACGATGGTACTTAGGCGGCGGATGGTGCCCGACCGACTCACCCCTGTCATTTTTGCCGGTGCGTGCGTAGTTACCTCCCAATTTCCCCGACTTGCGAGCCACAGGTTGCGTCTCTAGGTTTATTCTCAGTCTTTTAACCGCATGAATTGTAACGGCTTACGGTATGCCGCTGGCGGGGGTGGAGGTGTTCTGGTACAGCACCCGCACCGGGGCCGACCAAGGGTGATCGACCTGGCAGGCGGTCCGGATGATCGATCCTCCGATCAGTGTCCTCCGTCCATCTGCGTCATCCGCCGTCGTAGCCTGCGGAGCGTCGCTCTTGACACAACGATGAGCACACCGCTTTCCGTAATGCAAACCCAAGTTCGGAAACGGGTCGGCTTCAAGGCAGATACCGACGGGGACCGAATCCTTGACGAGCAAGGTACAGCCGCCTGCACTGCACCCTCGAAATTCACGGCTGATCTCGCACTTTGGTGGTCAAGAACAGGATCAAGTTATTGGTGATCTTCGTCACCAGATGGTAAAGTCTGACCGTGAACATCAAGTCGGTATTGGTGTCATAGCCTTGTTGTCCTGTATATTGTGAGCCTTCCTCCTTTCGTCCTCGCTGACACTCACTTACACTGCACCAGACATGTAATATACCTTTTCAACCCTCTTCGACCACCGACCTCTATATTATTCACGACTGTTTACATAAATTCTCCGATCCCTCTCAACACCGTGTTTACCTATCTCCATCTCTGTCTCCAAGGCTATCTCTGTATTTCCGTCTTTCATCCCCCCACCGACCGCAAAATCTGCACCTACCTTTTCTCCGTCCGGTCAAATACGCGGATTTTAGCTGGGCGCGCACCTCTGAACGATCCTCATCTTCTCCCACTGCTCATGTCATCGATCGCTCCTATATTGTGCATAGTTTTGCGCAAAGGCTGGGCAGATTTTACCTGGTGGTGCTTCTGTGGCATCCTCTTTTCGATAAACTTGTTTGCACGGAGGGGAAAACTGCGCGACGAAGCTCGAATGGAAGGGCTTGAGAAGCTCAGGTATCACGCAAAGGGGGCGTAGACCGAATGCAAGTCCTTTCTTTTCCCCCGAACCCGTTGATCATTGATACAGATTCCAGTTTGGCCGATTTTGTAGTATGCGTATCCTATCTCTTTCAATGAAAAACTATTGCCAAAATGTCCTCCGATTCTGTGCCCCCCTCTGAGGGTTAGTTGTCCACAAGACCTCCGATCAGCCTGCGATCGGAGGTCCTCGTACTTGGCAAGGGCTTACTCAATGCTGACGCAACATCCCCTTGCCTCCATGACTGGTCTACGCTCGCCCTAGTCCAGATAAGAGGCCAACATTCAGTTCGATCTCCTCATTTCCCTTCCCCCCACACTTCCATCTTCTCGTCCCGCTCTCCCATTCATGATGTCTTCGTCTTCTACCCCTACACTTCCGTTCGATCGTCCCACCGTCGACCATCGTAGCGCTTCGGAGTTGTCTGGAACAACTGCGGTAAGTGGTCGACTTCTTAGAACTCACGATTTTGTTGTGGTCAGGGGCTTAGGGGCTGGCAAGTTTGGTACTGTCTTCCTCGTCGACGACGTCGTCACGGAGAGACGATTCGCCATGAAGGTCGTGCCAAAGGTTAAGTATCAGGTGGAGCTTGCCCGACAGGAGTTACAGACGCTGCTCAACGTCTCCGACGCCGAGTGGTGCTCTCCTCTCAGGGGTTGTTTCCAAGACTCGGAGAATGTTTACTTTCTCCTTGACTACTTTGCCGCTGGTGATCTGCAAACCCAACTTGAGCGGGCTGGCCCCATATCCAATCACCAGAAGAAAGTCCTCATCGCGGAGATGATTGTTGCTGTCGAGGAGCTCCACTCCCTCAACATCATTCACCGCGATATCAAGCCCGGGAACTTGCTCATTTCCGATGACGGGCATATCGTCTTGGCTGACTTCGGGATGTCTCGCGATTTCAATGCCGAACCCACGCGCCACGTCCGAAATGCACTTCGAGTGTCATCGTTCGAGAGCGTTATGGAGTGCGGTACCCCCTATTACATGTCTCCTGATGTTTGGCAGGGGAAACCGTACTCTTTTGAGGTGGATCTGTGGGCCATTGCGGTGTGCTTGCACGAGCTCTTCCTTGGCCGCCTACCGTTCAATATGGAGGTCTGCTATGGTCATGAGGACATAAAGACCTTCGTTTGCGAGGAGGACTTTACCTTTGGTTTCTATGACCATATCAGCATGGATTTGTGGGATATATTGAACAAGATGTTCCGGAAGGATCTTAACTTCAGGCCCACCATCGAAAAGTTGAAGGCGCATGAGTTCTTCGACGAGATCGATTGGGAAAGGCTCGCAAGACGCGAGTTGCCGCCTCCTCTCCAACCTAGGATCGTTCCTCCTGAGAAGGAGTACGATTCGGACATTGTGTTTTCCAAGATCCCCCCATATGAAGGCAATGACTCGTTCCACTACGTTGATAAGTCCCTGGAGGGCTTTTCTGCGTCCCCCGATCTCCCCTCGCCCCTTCCTCTCGCCGGGACTGTTTCCCTTTTGTTACCTTCACCTCTTCCTTCCATTCCTTCTCCATCCATCAAATGGCTCGAGAGCTTGTCTCTCAGCCCACCACGTCCTACTTCACCTTCGTTTGGTACTTCCCTGGAGTTAGTTGAACTACCTCCGGGGAAACCTCTTCACTCTCTTCCCGTTCTCGAGGTGCCGGCCCCCTATGCCCCCTTTATTGGGGTGGAAGAGCCTCCCCCCGTGCACTCTGCGCCTACTCTCGGCGTTACCAACGTCGGCTTTTCTCCAATTGGCCTGGCGTTGGCGTGGTTATTGGATGGCTACAGGCAGATGTGTTTCCAGTTATGAGAGGCTCTAGGTGCGTCTATCACTTTCGTCAATCCTGTGCCTCGAATGTTCAAGCGTTTCATTCTTTAGTCCACACCAGTTCCACCCCATTCCTCTCCTCCACTTTCGTTCTTTCTTTCGCTTCCCCTTCCTCTCTTTTACTGTGCACCTTCCTTTCGTTCACTATCCCATCCATTGGCTATTATTTCAAATCAGCTTTTAGCTTTTAGCGACAACAGGGGCAGCGGGGGGCTCAACATTCATCAAGGTGCTAGGATCTCTGCGGTAAGTATGCGGAGGCTCAGGTAGGTATATGGCGGCCGGGTAAGTATCCGTCTATCTCTTAGATCCTGCTCCGCATTAGGCGGTGCGAGGGGTGGTGGTGGGCAAGGTAAGTATGTCTCTGTCTCTCTTTCTCATCAACCTCAGCACTGCGTGGCTTTGCGAGAGATGGTTCAATATCATTCTGGACCCCACTCAACATATCCGGCATTATCAAAGTTTCATACGTAGTAGCTTTCGTTCGTTTTCAGGACCAGATGAGGTTTTCGCGCGGCCAGATCGAGGACCATCTCTGCGAAATAGGAGTTGGCCCACGAGAACCAAGGTCTGGTGTAGTCGGAAGAATTGTGGATGTGTTGTCCCTCGTGGATCAGGCCAAGTCCGGCGGTGTTCTGGCGTGGTACGTCAGCTGGTTATTACAGACGACCTAAGGATCTGACCTACGTTTGCGATGGTATATAAGGCGTCCAGGATTTCAGTGTCATCATCGCTGCCGAATATAGAAGACGCCAGCGACATCGGCCTGTGAAACCAGGGAGTTAGGAAAGGCGGCAGGACCACGGAAAGGATCCAGCCTGGCGCACCATGGACGCCATGCTGTGGCGTGCGGTCCGCTGTAAAAGATGAGCACGCAACACAATTCCATCGCGATGACTAGAACACTGACCCGATTCCTTTGAAAGTACTTCCCTTTGCATAATATGGATTTCGCAAAGACAGGAGGTATTCCCGGGTCCTCCTGTACGTCGGTTCGTTTCTATCGAGGAAACCGAGATATGGGAGTGAGAGTAACGACTGTTCGGTGTTGAGTCCGCAGGGTCGCTTCCGAAGTATTGCACCATACCGGAACATTCGCGTCGTCCATGAAATACTTGGATCCTAATCCATTGGTTTCGTAAGCAAATATACCGTTCTCGATCTTTAAAGCACAGCCTGATTAGCTGATTACAGAGAATCCGAACGAAACCCAGACCGTTGTATCCCAAAGTGCGTCTCTGATCCGTTTACTCCACATTCGGGCTGACGAGGTTATGTCCGAGGAACCATGTCCCGTCGCCTCCATGATTTCTGCAAGGAACTCGAGCTCGACGCTCAGCATAGCGTTCGCGGGTGTCAGGAAAGCTTGGAAACGCTGAGCACCAAAATAAAGTTACGAGGCGGATGGGTGAACGAACCGAATGTGCTCAGATCATCTGAAGGTCGGTGATGTGTTCCAACCATACCAGTGTAGCCCTTTGGTTCACCATTCCCATCATTGTTAACTAGGGGAGAAAGTGACACGCCAGGAGTACCAGTCCAGTTGTAGTACGAGATGAAGTTGAAGTCTCCATCCCAACTAGCCTGTGATTGCTCCTCGATTACGCGAAATATTTGGTTGATCGCCGAGTGCCCTTGGTTCAGGTCAGTGCTGCCGTAGGGAGTGGGCTAGCGTACGTACAGTTCTCATTCATGAACGACGAATCATTCGTTCGCTGAAAGTACGATCTTGACAGTTTCAAGAATCCGCATAATGAATCGATCTCGTACTGTTCGCGCGATTCATCCATTGGTTCTCAGGCATAGAACAATCAATTTACTCACCTTGCACTCGAAAACGGTTTCGTTATCCACCGGTCTACTTCGAGTAAGCCGACCCTCTTTACGGACGCTTTGACAATTACTGACGGGTTAACTATCACCCCAATTGCCCAGTCGTTTTTTGTCGGGTCGAGTCCGCTCTCTGGAGGCGGTTGGAATGCCCCACAATATGGGTACTCCGCGACGTATCTGGATTCTGTATTAATCACGGCCTTGACGAGTGCCGCGAGATCCGCGTCTCTGGATAGCAATGGGGAGTAGTGAGCTAACTGTTCAACGCGTCAAGTTAGACCTCATCTGGCCGACGGGGGTTTTACGGCGCACTTGGTTCGCTGTGTCTCGCAACCACTGCGCCCTGCAGAGTTTTGTTAGTGCTTCAGAGGTCTTTCGGAACGGGGGCCGCTAACGTGATATCCTGAATCGTGCACCAGTGAGTGCCATACACCCCGGGACGTTCGGGACCAACGTACTCCTGTGATGATAAACGCGACGTTCTCCGTCTTCGCAACACATAAGGCTGAGCAAAAATACTGGTGATGGGATCCCTACTTTGTTAAAGTACTTGACGGTGGTGTCTGTGTATCTTCTCAGAACCCTGGCATTTACAGGTCACAAAATACTCACCAAGAGTGTTTGGGAACGTGTTTTCGAACAGCCTCGCAAGATCCGGGTCTTTCATGCGACTTCCCAACTCTCGTATTACACCCTTGTACGATATTTAGCCACGCGAAGGACGGCACCATGAACAGCCGACTTACCTCCACCACGGAACTCGTGAAGGTTCTGCAGGCGGGGTCTGGTCGCATATATGGGAGACCGAGTGGACCCTCCGACGGCGTTCCATGCGGGTTCTGGGATAATATTGATGCCAGCGCGGACAGGAATACGAGGTGTCTACCTTTGAGTATTCGGTGTATGAAGGGCATGACTCTATCACCGGCTCCGTTGCCGACGTGAAGAACAAGAGTGCAAGCGGTACGTGAAGACGAAGTCGCATGATGCCGTAGAAAATAAGAGCAACAAATACAGGGAGGAGGTATTTGTTCTTCCAATGCACTTTTGGAACCCGGCCGACCCCGTGCCACCACCGCGTCCGGTCTGAAGTAAATCTCCCGGAATCGAGATTAGGTTGGAGGAAAATATCCGACGGAGAAGCGAGCTTTTTCTCTCCGGTTGACCCTCCACTGTGTGGGCCGCGCAGTGACATCGTTCCGGAATAGTTCTCAATGATGAAGCCTGAAGAGTGGGGGAGAGGCTCGAGGTCGCTTGAGAATTTGAAATTTCGTCCCCAAGCGTTCCGGTATTCCAGGTGACCGGAGTTTAAATTGACACTATTGACATCACAAGGAAGTCGTTCGAAGACTCAGGCGTGTGGAGGATAGCCTACGGTCGGTGGACTTGTGGACTTCTCGTTTCCGCCACATCAGGCGACGAACCCGTTCCAGCCTATTTAAGGCTCGAGCGCTGAGCGCTTGAATTTGTAGTTGGTAGGAATCCGCGAGCGTTTGTGGAGATAAGGTTGTTAGCTGCTCTTTAAAAGAGTTTAAATGCAGTGAGGGATTAACCCGTAACTTACTTGAGCGAAACCTCACGGGGCTGATCCCCTTCATAAATCACGCCGATGTCATTGGTACCGTTCTTGTTGGTGCCGAGGATAGCCTGTAGGCGAAGTTGAGTCTCTCTCGGTCCGCAGATACTCTGGGATCTTGTCGGACACGATGTCGGGCCAGGGTGGGTTGGGTAAGAGTTTCATCGCGAACAATTGGAACCCACGCCACTGAAAGCAATTCAAAGCTATATTGGACTGCGTAGTGCGACCATATGGCTCCTCGATGTTTGAGTTGCCAAGAACTGCCCGGCTTTTGATCTGGACTGGCGTATGGGACTGGTGCCGGCCATCATTTAGAAGAGCTTCAAGATCGATCACAGTAGCGGGAACGAATCCTTTTGGTGAGGATGCAGATATATGAAACTTGGAGTGAAGACCACCACCCGAGGATTTTGAACTTTGTGGAGGCACCGATGCAGACCAGACAGAGGTCACAGGATATGAGGTCAGCGCACGGTCATGGGTGGTCTAGAAGGGATTCCACTTTGCCGGTCTCAACAATCACCCCTGCGGCACGGGTAGTAGAATAAGGTTGACCCCAGCATGAAAAAAATTGGGATCGCTGCCTGGGTTGAGGCGTAAACAAAACCGTGGTGTTGCCCCAAGGATCTGTTCCTTTTGCTTATCGAGGAATCATATATCACAGGCTGCGATGTTGTAAGAGTATAGTAGAAATGGTTACTTAACGCTCCCTCGGGGTTGCTGGAAGCTCGCTCCCGCAGTGCCCATGACCTATCATGCATCATGATCCGGGTGCAGATTTTCAGTTCCTCCGAGCGGGACAGCGACGTACTGCATCGCTATGACTATCCCGGCTTACAAAGTGTCCTCCGGGATCCGGGACGACATCTCCCGGTAGCTTCCGCCCGAGTCCGCATCCCGTGATCATCGATTCACTCGCCACGGCGATACAGGATGAAAGCTGGGCCGTCTGTGATTCGTTGGCAACTAGAGATTTTCTCAGAGAAGGGCTGGCAGAGAACGATCGAACCGGCCCCCTTTCCCTGACAATTGGCGGCACAGCTCGCTGATGCACAGCCCGAAGGGATTCGCCGATGGGGTCTAGCGTGCCCCCCACGTTCACGCCTGGTCTGCAGAACCGTGGACGCGCTCAACGATAAGGTACCCCGGTTGCGTCTGCTTCATCGGACCTGTGCCCTCGGCGAGACGGCGTTTGCTTCCTCAGAAAATGTTCTATAGCCGAGAGGCGGTGGACAAAGTCTGGACAACTCGTGTGGCGCGACGGCGATGTCACCACAGCGTGGTCAGCAGTCGGTTTCGTATATCACCTGCAGGAGATCTGCCAGATAAAGGTCGACCGAACCCACTCCATCACTCATTTCAATTTCCTCCTTTTCTTCGCCCCTCACGCCTTGCCCGGGCCCCGACCAGCAACCATGGCCGCCAGGCTTGCGGCTTCGATATTCGTTGGATTCATTCTCGAGAGTCTCCTCTACGGAGCTTTTATCATGATCTTCATCGCCGCCGCCGTCACCCAGCGTGAGCGGTGGAAAGCCGAGAAACTGCGGGCCGGAAGTAAACTCGTCATGGGTTTTTCCATCCTTCTCTTAGGGTTCATTTCCACAGTGGGTGTTTTCCGGATGCCTTCAGATCCAGTATTCAAGTTCGGATAGCATTGGATCCTCAACTTTTGGAGATGTTATGATGTCTTTCTAAGTGGACCGGATTTGGCCGCGATGGACAACGCGTTTGCTAACAAAAGGAACGGAACCAATCTGGCGCGTTTCATCGTGTACGAAGTTCAAGCCTGGATGGGTGATTGCCTCTTGGTAGTGTACTCCCGTCAAATTGAGCAATCGGACGCTTATTCTCTGTTCTCACAGATCTATCGGCTATACCACGTCTGCGGTCGTAGGTGGTCCATAGTAGCGGTCCCGTGTGCCATGTGTTCTGCTCTCGTCGGTGAGTGGTCGATATCTTGTTTCGAAAGCGTACGGCGTCATTTATACGATTCACGTCAAGTATGCGGCATTTGTTTGCTTAGGTCCACAGTGAACCTGAATTTCCTCGATCCTGAATCAATGAGGCCATTCCACACATGGGCTATCGTGTGTTTTGCGCTAACATTCGGGTAAGGTCGCAACGGTTTGGCGTGCGATCAGTATCATTAACTTTACCAGAGAGAACCTTTACTGCCTAGTTGCTATTGCATTTTTCATTTGGAGAACCCAATACGACGTCCGCCATGTCACAACCTCCCCGCTGTCGGTGAGTGAGAGTAATAACATCTATCTTGTCGTTTGTCTCACTTCAAACAGGCGGTTATGTGGATATTCGTCGAATCGGCAGGAATGTGGCTGTACGCACTCGCAATCTCTCCACCTCGGCTTGTGTTGACTTCGGACCAGGCTATTTGTCGCACTAACGTTTTTCGTATACCTGGGAGACCCAACCATTGCGGTGGCTTTCGTATACATTGCAAGTACTTCTCTCCGCTGATTAACACCATAGCTGACGGGGCGCGCTACAGACAAACCCGACGCTCGGAATCTCATTCTGCTTGATGATCACCCGGTTGAACCTGCATTCCCAGAGACGGAGCCAGGCTTCATTTGGCCACGCAACGAAGAATCTGGACCTCGACACAGGACGATCCAAAGAACTCGGTTTTACCCCCACCAATCCCTATTTACCTCAGCCCCCAAACGCTCTCTATATTCCCCCCTTGGGTGGTTTGAGACAGACGGACTCTTTCTTTTCAACCTCCCTCTCATGAATATCCACGGACCTTCCCGCTTAGACTTTGCTGTCGCTTTGTGTGTTGCGTAACCCCGCTGTCGTACATGTATTTATTTGTAAGATTCAATGTAGTGGAATATCGGGCCCAGGGCCCAAAAGGACTTATCTACGTCGGTTTGCGGCGGGTGCGGGCGCTCCAACCTCAGTCCAGCGGATTGATGATGCAGGGGGGACGATCGAAAGTCTCAAATGCAGACAGCCATCTCCTGTGGTCTTCGTCATGGTTATTGTTCGTCGACGCGTTCGGCACGTGTCCTGAGGAATACCTGCGTCGGTTTACGCTCGACAGTGCAGCATACAGGGCACCCGCGGACGTACTCGTCCATACCTTCTCCGGGTGACCGTGATAAAACAGCGGTTGGCGTAAGTCCTCCACGTCGCTCTATGGAGCCCGAGGTTTGTAACGATGAGTTTCAGGTATTCTCCCCAACTGCTGCCGCGATTTTCATCGCAACCGGTGCCGGGTTATTCTACTACTTCAATTCCGAGAAGGAATCATTGAGGAGAAAGAAAGGTTGTGCAGCAAATCTTGTATCGGTTCTACAAGCCACTCACAACCAGGAACAGAAGAGGAGCTCGCGACCAAGGCCTATGGAAGACCTCAAGTCGGTGGCCCATTTTCGCTACTGACTCACGAAAACAAGCCCTTCACTGAGAAAGATTTACTGGGAAAATGGTCTTTGATTTATTTTGGGTTTACCAACTGCCCCGACATCTGCCCGGAAGAGCTGGACAAGATGAGTGGTGCTGTGACTGCCCTTGGTAAGTTTGGGTTGTGCATTTCCTTCCCTTCCGGCAAGAGCTCACACACTCGCGTCACAGAAAAGCAATATGGAAACGCAATACAACCGGTGTTTATTTCGGTCGACCCACCGCGGGATACCCCTACCAGAATTGCGGCCTACTTGTCCGAGTTCCACTCCAGATTGATTGGCCTCACGGGATCATACCAGGACACCAAATCTGTCTGCAAAGCGTACAGGGTCTACTTCTCAACACCGCCAACCGCCAAGGCAGATGACGACTACCTTGTGGACCACTCAATCTTTTTCTATTTCATGGACCCAAACGGACAGTTTGTCGACGCGTTCGGAAAGGATACTAACATGCAAGATGTGATTGCCCGGGTTCAGAAGGAAATTGGAGAGTGGCAAAAGGACGGCAGGTGGAAGGTGTAAATCGAATTCGATCCTCACTAGCATCACGTATATTATCCTTGCATAATATTGCACAACTCTCGTGTCGCTTCTGGGGGCATCGTGTTGTCTGGATTTGCTGAATATATGCGGACTCGAGCGGAGGTACGAAAGCGGTCTATTTGGTCACTCGGACTCGGCAAGCTTCCTCTTCGAAAGTTCCTTCATGCGACGCATATAGCTGGGGAAAACCGTAATTAGTTGTGAGGAAGAGGGTACTTGCTTGAGACTCACTCATCGTATTGGCACCTGGGCGTACGGAAAATCAGACGTCAGCTGGCGCGCAAGGTATGCGTATGGACGCACTTTTCGTAGACATGTCTCTCATTTTCGCACTCCCATGGCATGTAGAGAGTCCCCTTCCGGCACACGTTCAGCGGAATCAACAACCTGGGCGCGAGGACGAAAGCTTCAGTTCGCATTCCGGTTTTTGACGATTTTCGTGAGGCTCACGAAGAGCATTGGTCCCTCCACCCGAGTGGGATACGGGCCTGCTTGGATTCAGTCTGAGACGCGGTGGTTGAGGAGGTCATGATACTGGTCGGAGTATAGAAAGAGCGGCGGTTGATTCCGGAAGTGTCTGGAAGCGTCCGTACTCGGTCCGTACAGCACATCCGCTCACTGTAAGCGTAACGTGACCTCGCTTCGAATAACTCAGCAGCATCTCATTGTCGCTGTGGCCCTACATTTGTCAGTGTCACCTGAGGGGTTGACTTGCTACTTCTCAATCATCCAGCCGTAGTTAAGAACGAGTCGGACTCGATCCTTACGGATGGATTACTAAGTCTTCACATGTCTCCTCGCGGGGTACGTACCCTTCCGAGTCCGTAGCACAGTCATTCCTCGCCCTTCTACCAACAGTCGCTATGATTCATTGGGCGATTAAGGCGAGGAATGAGCTTAGTGAGACAACTACATACGTGGTCTCGCAGCAGTCCACGAGAGGATTTAAGTGCCGTATAGCCCAGTCCGACGGCTTGCTCCCATCGTGCTATCTCAACGATGGCTCCCAAACAATGCAATCCTTGTAGGTACGTAGTATGCCTTTTTTAATGATTCACCGCGATGGATGGTTGCCGACCGCCAAGTTTACAGGGAACACAAACTCGTAGGTATTACCTTTCGATCATTGACCCCTGTTCACCTGCCGCTAGGAGTGCACCGGCGATGGACCCGAGTGTAATCACTGTGCTTCCAGTGGAAAGCAGAATGAATGTTTCTACCCGGCCGTGCCTGTCACCAAGCGTCGGGCCAAATTGGCGAAACGTCAGGCTTGCGAACCTTGCAAGTAAGTCTGTAGTCAAAATTCGGATTCGGCTTTCAACTCTGATCAAACGTCGTTTGCAGGCGAAAGAAACGGGTCAGTTGGTTGTTTGTTGGCGTAGTTGAGGGTCGGGTTCCCTGACTATTTCACAGAAATGTGACGGTATCCGTCCGCAGTGTGGCACTTGCGATGCGTCTGGAAGTGCGTGTGCATGGGACAATAGTCACCTAAGACCATCCGGAAAGCTTCGTAAGATTAAACCCTTCGAACCTGGTCCTAGTGAAGCCGGTGAAATGCAACAACATAATCCTCCCGTTGCCTCGACATCGTACCTTCCCCCGCCAGCGCAGCCTGGAAATTCCCCCCTGGGGTACGACGCTATCGTGGCCGACGTCGATGGAATGGGCTATCCTGACCAGCCCTTTCAACTTCCCATGATGCCACTTAGTGACCCATACATCCAAGCAGGACTTCTGGATCCATCCTTTTTCGCTGTTCCCGATATATCACCCTCAGATCTAAACCTAGATTTGTTTGTACCCCCGTCCTTTGATTAATTTATGCCCAGCTTAATCCCCCCGTCAGCTGTTGGACCTTCCATGCTCACGGGATGGAATTCGGGATGGTCCTCCAGTAAAGGATATAGGAGGTGCCGATCCTTTGGGACAAATTCAAAGTCCTTCACCCTTTCCCCATCCATTTCACCCACGTCATCCCCACCACCCTCTCATAGAAGGCACTTTCCGTCCCGGAACAGGCTAATAGAGGAACATAGAACCCTTCTCGTTTGCCCAGATGTACTCTGCAAAGGTTTGGCCAAGTCAGCCGCTTCCCGCATCGACGAACTGACAACGCTGCCAGTTAAACGTGTTGCAAGAGGTGGCCACAAGCCACAGTACATGCCCCGGCAATCGTCCTGGCTATGGCGACCGACCAGTTCAATCAGTCACTGGCCAGGATTCTGATATCGTATCAAACTACATCACTCGCGTTCCGAAAAGAGTACAAAGAGGTAATTTCATGGCTTGCGACCGTCACGAAGGAGTTCTCCACGGGAGGGATTTACTTATACATGCACCCGCTTATCTTTGTACGCGTTTCTACGACTTGGTTATACTATCGTAGTTAAGGACGTTTTGTGGTCACTAATCATATCGCTCCTACTCAACCATCAATGACATCTATTCGAGGTACCTCGTCCAAAACGGAACCCAAATTCGGTGGAACCGGCTCGGGTGTGTCATAGGCTGGTCGCCAAAGGAGTCCTGGGGTCTGCCTGTACGTTGCATCGAAAGCAAGGGAGAATCTAGGCGGACTTAAGCGACACCTGGGGGGGTCAAGAACCAACCACCGCAGTTCAGAGGAATATCGACAAATTCAGGCACAATAGGCAAGGGACCCACCTTGCTCATTGGGAAACGTTCTTGATCGCAACGGTGCTAATCACGATCTCGTCAATCACAGCATGGGTTGTGGCCGTATCACTGATGCGCTGGATCGCCAACTCGCCGTTGAGTTTGTGGTACTGTTCTAGTGGTGAGTGGGGGCGGGGCGGAGATTCGTGTGGCGTACCTTTTTTATGGTCGCTAAGTCAGTAATTTCCGACAGCCGAGAGAAGGGAGAAACTGTCCCATTGACAGTGGCTTTGATTTTATCGTGGTGGCTCGGTAGAGTGCCGATCTCGACAACGAGAAGAGAAGTTGTAGAATCCGAAATTCCGTAGCGACGGATTGCCTCAGATATCTGTAGGCACAAATTCGAGACGTGGGTTAACTTGATTGGGATGGAGATGCGTACGTTATTGCTTGGGTTAAGTGCCCACAGGATTTCCGAATGGACCGTTTTCGTCCGCAAGGAACCTTGGCTCTGGGCCAATAAAGAGTAGTAAATCGCAGTCTGCAGGTGCAGGATGCTCGTGATCTTCATAGGAGGTCCCGTTCAATCGAAGTGAGATGATGTGCAGCAGGGGTGTGGTCTACTGACCAGCCTCGCATCGACAAACGCAAAGTTCACAGCATCGCGCAGAGCTTCTCCTTCTTCTCCTTGGCAAGTTGCGGCCTCGACTATTTTCTTGCGGATTTCTGGGCCATTTTTGACATCGGTGAAGAGGCAAATCGCGGCCTGGAGGCTGAACTGAGGGTAATCGTAGACTTCCATCAGCCAGTACCAGCGCTGGTGATCGGCTAACAGTAACACACTTATTCATCACCCTCCACGAAGGGATGCGGCTCTTCATGCTTCCTGCTGTCCTTTCCTCCCTCCTCCTGGTTCTGGTGCTGCTGGTTGATTCAGCACCTGCCCAAGTCGACTCCGAGGCGCGACCTCCGAATGGCGTCAAATTGGACCCGGACAGCTTCCACCAGCTAACGTCAGAGGGAACTTGGTACGCTTGATCTTCGTACACCAAGCGTACCCACAGTCCTCACCTTTTCGCCAGGTTTGTGGAATTCTTCTCTCCATACTGCCCACACTGCCGTCATTTCGCGCCAACATGGAAGGAGTTAGTGGCTGACGTTTACAAAATTCCAAATTCGCCATTGAATATGGGTCAGATGAACTGTGCTGTACACGGTGGTGCGTTTCTCGCATCGTTTGAATCTGAACCGATTATTAACCGTTCCACAAGACAAATGCCAGGAGCTGGAGGTCTCCGGATGGCCACAACTCGACCTCTACCAGAATGGCAAACTCGTCAGCACTTTCAACAAAGCCAGGGAACTAAATCTTCTCAAGGAGTATCTCGGCAAGTACCTCGTTGCTGACGCGCGCCCACCCTCTCCCCCGGTACCGAAAGCACCGACACGCATTTCGAATCCAGAAGGCAAGGTCCTCGGACTCGATGAGCGAAACTTCTCAAACGAGGTCAAGCAAGGCGGTGTATTCGTCAAATTCTTTGCTCCGTGGTGTGGGCATTGTAAGAAACTTGCGCCAACTTGGACCCAGCTAGCGGAGCAGATGAGGAACCAACTGACGATCGCAGAGGTCAACTGTGATGAGCACAACGCCCTTTGTCGCACAGAAGACGTACAGGGTTACCCTATGCTCTTCTACTATGGTGATGGTGGGGTGAAGACTGAGTATACCGGGGGAAGGAAGCTTGAACAGTTGCAGGCATTCGTTGAGAAAGTCCTCAAACCGTAAGCCACATCCTTTTGTTCATTCCAACCCCCTAATGACATCGCTGTAGGTCTGTGGAAGAGATCGGGCCTGAGGAATTCCACAAACAACTCAAAGTCAACGAAGTTCTATATTTGCTCCTGTACTCACCGACAGACACCCACATCCCAGTATGTGTTTCTTTAGTCCTGACCAGGTTTATCTCAGGGCTGAAATTTCTCTCACAGAAATTGGTGGAGAAAGCGTCTAGTGTGCTACTAGGATCTCCGCCGGTTTATATGTCTAGCTCTGATAAACTAGCTGCTAGACTTCATATCGCAACGACGTCGCTCCCGGTGCTACTGGTATTCAAAGACGGCGACGGCGACCACCCCGCGGGGCAATGGCAACTCAAAGCAAGTCATAACGCTGACGATATCAAACTCTGGCTACTAAGGTACAATTCTGGTCACCACCGAAAGTCATGAATTGCTAAGCGATCCCTGGCAGGAATCGGCTTCCCTCCGCATTACAACTGGATTCTGACACGTTCCAGTCCGTGATGAATCCTAAACATATATCTGCGCCTCTTGTCGTGATTGCTACGATATCAGAGAAGAACCGAGATAACGTTATCTCAGCCATGAAGTCAATCGGGAAACAATGGAGAGAGGGCGAGAAGACTGGGGAGAGGGAAGTTGTGTTCACATGGATGGACGGAGAGCGGTGGTCCAAATGGTTGAAGAGTATGTACGGGGTCGTTGATGCTGGGACGACTGGACCTCCTAGCGTAATCGTCGCGGATCATGCGGTGCGTGTTCTTCGTATTCTACCCTCGGCGGTAAGGACACGGCACTTACGTGCGACCACCCAGAATCTTGTCTACTACGACGTTGAGCCGTACGGTTCCAAGATCCAACTGACGCACTCAAGTATCATATCTACTCTCGAGAGCATCGCGAAGGGTACAGTCAAAGCGAAAAATTCTGAAAACTTCTTTGAGAGAACTGTCAGGGTGAGCACATTCGCCCTCCCGTGGCTTCCTTGCCTTATTTTCAACGTACCGAACAGTCCCTTAACAACGGGCTTATTGCTCTTGAAGATTACGTGGTGAATCATGTCAAGACGGTGGTCTTTATCGGTTTCGTCCTTCTAATCGCGTTCGTGCAATTTATCCGTATGGCACTCTCAACCACAGCGGAGTATCCGGACGGACACGGAGGGACGGTGAGATATGAGAAGCATGGGAACGGTTATCTAAGGAAGTCCAACAGAATTGATTAGATTCTTTGGGTCCATCGTGCGACACTATCCTGCCTGTATCATTTGCATCATGTACCCTCTCACATTATTATCCAGTGCATCCAGCCGCCTTGACTATTGATATCTCAATCGCTCTTGACCTCGGTTGTGGACCATATGTGCATCTAGACCCCACCACCAGCGCTGGAGTCTCTGGTTGGGGGAGTTATCAACGGATGGGTCCTGAATCTGATTGCGGTCATCACCTCGGTGGCTGCGTGAGTGTCTATGGTTCCTCCCCAAAGTGAACACCTTTCCGGGATGGACGCACAGGATTAGGCATACAAACGATGGGTGCTACGAGGAAGGGAGGGTGATTTATTGTGCCACTCACAACGACAAGCGGGGAGAAACAACACGGAAAAGTGGTCAAGAATGAGAGGGTGGAAAGGAAGGTGATGGCTTCTACACCTTAGAATCAAAGGTGGGGTCGTCAATGGTTCACTTCGAGCTGGACGCTGTTATGAAGCTTGTTCCTTGGTAGCAGCGCTGAAGCTGCCGAAGCATGATGACTTTGTACCTCCAGATCCCATTATTGTGATCTTTTCCCGGAAGGGTAGAGCAGTTTCCTCACCCATTCCTATCCTCGTGTGTTTGTCTCTCTCCGGCGTATCTGGTTACTTTGCGTTAAGCTGGTCGCACAGAAATAAAATTCCGCAAGCGAGGTCCGCGTCCACTTTTCGTCACCCAGTAGCGGTTCGCGGTTGAATCTTTCCCTCAATCTCCACGTCCAGACCCTTTGCTATCCCAGTGCTATCTCGACCCACAGCCTACCCACGTAGCACCCGACTGTCAAGATATGGAACCTGATGATGCATTGGCTCACGCCACGGCTTTAGAGGAGACTCTCGCACTCTGGAGGTATTTGAACAACGATCCGCACTTGTCACACCTCGCTGAAATGCTCCTTCATCCAGCCAAGTGGCACACCGACTGGCAACCCCTGGCCTAAACCAAGGACGTGGATTTCCCACTCCTGCCCACCTCCAAGAACTCCACGAAAGGTTATCCCGGATCTTGTTGCAGTCCCGGAATCTCCACAACACGTTATCTAGCCAGGACCGGGTATTACCTGATGATGTCCTATACCTGATCCTAGAACAGGCCTGCGTTCTCAAAGCCAAACCCGTCTCTCCCCCATGGCAACATTCCTCCATCTTCGACGGATCTTCCATGTTCTCAAGTTTTACCGCACGAATCCTATCCGGCGTCTGCAGGCGCTGGAGGTCGCTGTTGTTATCGAATCCCATCGTATGGTCGGATGTCCATATTACTATCAGGAGACCAGAGAATTTGTTATGGCTAGACACCTGTTTGACTCGGTCTGTATCCTCCTCAGCTGGACGTGCGATTCATATCGATCAGCCAAATGGGATTCTACCAAGACCTGACATCATAGACGCCATTTTCCGACACCTGCCCAACATTCGATACCTCCAAATTAACCCAAGAAGTAGGGAAGATTACGACTTCCTCGCCGTGAAAATGCAGAGCCTTGAGCGTTTACACATCGAATGCGGTACATTTAGCCGCAAACCCATTCCCTCCGCTTCTCACTCCCCGAACCTTCGTGTGGTAATCCTTCGGCGCCTTCCTGCAGTTTCTCCCGACGCATTCATCAACTTGACGGATCTTACTCTCCACAGTATTACTTCTCCGATGTCCAACCTTGTCGATACACTTCAAGCTAATCAAACACTGGAGAATGTTCGATTCATCTGGACGCTTGTCGAAGCAGACCCTCGTGGACGTCTCGTCTCGTTGCCAAACCTCAAACTCCTGTGTATCTCTCACTCCTCTCCCGACGCTATTCTGCACATATTATCACCGCTCCCAACCCCTTCCCGAGTGATTGTGCACGATGATACAATCAGCTTGGCGACGACGATAAGGCCACTATTTCACCCATTCCTCGTGTTTGGTCCTAAAGATTCTGTACGCACAGTTTCAATATCCTTCCTGCCCGAAGAGGCATCGATCACCTTGCATACATCCAATGATGCGACAGTACAAATTATCGTCCAAGCCGCCCCGACAGTTGGGGGTGGAGGAACTCCAGCGGAGTTTTCTTCCCTCCTGCGAGACGTATCCCGATGGGGACCGTTCCCTCATTTGCGTTCGATGGATCTTCACATTACACCCGCTGCTATGGGACCAATTCATAGTGCCACGATCTATTCTCTCCTCTCCAGAGCACCAAGGATGACTCGCTTATCGTTCAGCGGATCTACCCTCCTCCGCCACATCGTTCAGGCGCTTAATTCGACACCTACCCCTGAAATTATTTGTTCTGAGCTCGAATTTTTGGGCGGAACTCTTCGTCACGGCGACGCGGTCGTCGACGACCTACGTTCACTATCCAATGCGATAAAGCGGAGCCCCACCACCATTCGGAAAATAGCTTTGGATGTTCCAGGTTCGGAAGAAGAGATTGCGGGTATTCTTGAAGAGGCAGGTTCGCTGATACAGGAAATAAAGTCCCATGGTGTACATGAACTCCTGTTGACTCGGGCCACAGTACAGGATTACCCAGATGAACTTTTTCTATTCTGAATATACGCGCACTTGTGTTTGATTATATGTCGGCCGGTGCCCCCTCTGCCCCACCCCTTCCCCGCTTTGACGAATCGCGGTCAAGTCTTCAAAGTTTCGCTCGCCCGACGGCCACGCCCCCCCACACCCTACTTCGGAAGATAGCTGCGGCCCAGGACACGGTAACCGAGCACGTCACCACTTTAGAGGATGCTTCGAAATCCCTCGATAGATGAGCACGGGGTGGAACAGTCAGGAGTGATGTTCAAGTCGTCGTTTAAACTGCTTCTCTTAGGGATACAATCGACGAACAGTGGCCTGTCTCCTTTCTATATTGATCGACTCTCTACTACTGCGAGGGAAGGCAACCTGATCTGTCTTCTGACCCTTCACAAAACTCTACGAACACCGAGTGTGCACCAGAAACATCCGGGACTCTATCTCCGAGTCTGCCCATCAAGCTCCCCTCGACTATATTTTTTATATGGTGCCAGAACAAGCCTTTGTCATTCCTCACGATACTCCCTGCGCTACTAACTGTCGCCGAAGTATACATTGCTCAAATTTTCGTCATACAAGAGTTCCGCTGACTTCCTCGCAGGTTCCGATCTAGCTACACCACTGAGGTTGTTGTGCTCAAATAAATATATTACTTGGCGAGCAAAAACTGCGACCTGTGGATATGTGAAGGATGCCTCCTTACACAAACAGACCAGACCGGACGACATCGGAACTCCTCTAGTTCACCGCTAAGGAGTATTCCTACGATTTATCTTCAACAAGCGGTTGACTATGGAGGACAGATCCCCCTTCCCCTGCATATTCACTCCTCCACCTCCACCAATAACTTAAGGCCACCATTTTTGTCGGGCTGGGTGCCACCATTCAGGCGGTGAACGGGAGTGGCCGACTCCGGTTTCTCCTACACTGGTTGGACAGGACAAAGTGATACACCCAAGAGTTGGAGTCTCATCTGGGACGCGAACGCCCGAGCGCTTGTGGGGGGAGCGCAAGTGCCCTGGGGGCATAGAAAGGGAACCCTAGAGTGGGTTTTCGACAGCCTGTCGGTTTCAGTGTTAGGGTCACTCCTGGGAGAGCCTATGCGGGGAAGAGAAACCGCCTACGCACACTTTTAGTCCGCCGACGCGAATGTAGAACAAGTTCGAGCCTCGCAATTGATCCATAGGGCCATGATATCGATTCTGCTCGCTGAAAGAGGAGAGGGTAGGGAGGTGGTTGGTAGATAAGAGACTAAGATTCGACTTCATCCGCGAAATGTGTGTGTGGGAGAGGGGTGTGGAGAACCTTCACCCGTATTCGTACTTTCTATGAGAGGCCGTGGGCTGTATGTTCCGGGGAGTACGAACAAACTGTTTTTGTCATAGACTGGTTGAACAAAACAAAGGGGTAAACCAATGGCTGGCCATGTCGTCAGTTGCGGGACGTGTATAGTCACCAATGGCTTGGTCTGCAAGCACTTATAATAATTGGATCAGACTTGCGACACTTGGACTCGCACCGCCTTTGTCGACCGAGAATATCGAAGTACTCCAATACCGATGTCAAGTACGCAACTCAGACCCGATGTAGACTATTGTGAACCAAGTTCCGGGAAGAACCAGGGTGCCTCCTGGTTAGAAAAGAGATCAATCGTCGATAATCACCGCAAACGCCGGAGTGAAGGTTGCTATGCGCACCAAATTTTTCCTAGCTGAGGCTCGCCGGAACACCCCAGCCTTCAGTTTGTAGAATTAATGCAGAAAGTTTTTCCGCCGTGGACGGAAACTGGAAGCGCCACGGAACTAAATATAGTAGGC
>Ga0307515_10001179_pt1 | contig 59766 bp, 54 predicted proteins | sample 17_EM_MG_FD_194513 | JGI IMG/M metagenome (GOLD analysis project Ga0307515, IMG submission 194513) | Populus trichocarpa ectomycorrhiza microbial communities from riparian zone in the Pacific Northwest, United States - 17_EM | ecosystem: Host-associated > Plants > Roots > Unclassified | place... | reverse complement strand
ACCATCAACACTCTCTTTATATACAATTCGTCTGCCACCCTCGAACCATTCCTCATGCTCCGATGTACCATCCGAATCTCATCCCATGATCTTACACACCACTCCATTATTCCTTATCACAACAACCACGCCACCTCACCTCACGTCGCAACACCTCAAACCACTTCTTTATCTTACTAAATTATACCGCCACCATCTCGCCGCTTCCTCCGCGTCTTCCAACGTCTCCGCCTTTCCGTAACACAATTCCTTCCACACCTTCTATATCTTTTCTACTTTTATCCCCAAGTATCTTTGTACCTTTCTGCGCCGTGACAGATACAGGATATTTCGGGCACATCCTGTGGGACAGTAACAAGTTAGTTCTTGTACAGAGCAACCACAAAATATGGTTGCGCCTTTTAGTGGACAAAAGCGGGTCAAACGAAGGATATAGACCATAACGGCCACATCGCGCTGTGATTCACCATGATGGAAGGCCAACATTTGTTGACCCACATTTTCAAGATGGGGCAGGGAGCGTTTCAATTTCTCTTTTGCTTATAAAGGCAGCTAATACTTCGTTTATGACTGTTTGGAAGTTGTTTAACCCCATATTACCCATGATACACGACCAACAGTTGTTGACACTCATTTTCAAGATGAGGCAGGGAGGGTATCGCAATCTGATTTGCCACTCGAGGCGGGCAATGATTGATATATGACTCCACGGAATTATTGGTGGTGTGATTACCCTGGCCGCATGAACAGCAATCGTTGATGGTCGGGCAACACTAATTTTCAAGATGGGGCAGTGAGGGTATCACACTGTGTTTTGCATATACAGGCGGCCAATGAGTCCTTTATCACTGCCTGGAACAAATCGGTGGTGTGATTACCCATTTCGCTTGATCAATAATTGTTGATGCTCCATCAACGCTAATTTTGAAGATGAAGTAGGGAGCTTGTATCTGATCATTGTGATCACTATGGCGGCCAATACATCACATATAATCTGTGATGTACCAATGTCAATACTTTACAAATATCAGTAGCATATCTGAATGCGACCATAAATGTGAACGCAGAGACGCTGAGGCAGAGAGTGGAACAGACAGGTCTCGCCAATCCTGCCGGAACTCGAGGGTTGACGGGTACTGATACAGGTTCCGCCCGTCAAGAGTCAGCAGGTCCGGTGTGCAGACCCGTCTGGAACGAAACTGACCAATTCTTGCAGTCTAATCCTGGACCGATGGCGGGTTCCCCGTACCCGGTGTCAATGTTATATGGTAGGAAGACTTGTTCATCGCAGTGATGCTTGCCTGACGAAACATGGCCAAATATTATGCTGACGGGACTCCAATGACGGGTATGAATGACATTTCAGCGCATATCATCAACCCTTTCCGGATGTTGCGATCGTGTTGGAAGTGGTACAAGGGAATGGATATTCATCATGGGGACAAGACTTCTTATAATCCCCAATACCCTGAGGTGTTTCTGAAGTATATGGAGAATGACTACTGGGCCAAACATAGACGTTTACCCATCATTAAACCGGAAAGTGTACCGAGCAACAATATCTTCCCCTCCACAATGGCTTCTCGATCCAGTCAATCTTCCTTCGATACATATGATTTGTTCAGCGATGAAGAAGAATATTTATTGCCTGAAAATGGTGCTCAGATGACACCTGGACAAGGTGATCACTCAGCATTCTTATTGACCTCCACCAGGCTATATTTGGATTCACTGCCTGAATCACCAAAGAACTGGAGGCAAGTTAATCTGAATCTTGATGATTACCACTCTGACCCAATGGAGATTAGGATTATAGTTTGGATGCCGGATATCACAGGCTGGTGGCGACAACATAAAGAAATGCACACGAAGTATGCTGATCTTTCTAATGTGGCATGGGACATATCATCTATGATACCACGTGGTGTCGGAGTGGAGGCCAGTTGTTCCATTGGGCAACATGTTGTCCGGTGGAGGCAGTCAATAACCACAGGAGAGACCCTTCGGGAGACTGACCTTCCCAGGCTGTTTGCTTGAAGCAACAATCGGAATTTCGCAGGCAATAACACAGCATTGGATACGACGATCGCATGAAACGACTAGCAAATGAAGAGAGTGGTGGAGGAAAGAAAATTTCACAGAATGGGCAATGTCCACAACTTGTTGGAGATGTGGGAGGGCAGCCAAAACAAATATGCGACATAAACGGATTCTTGCGCTCAGACAAAGCTGATGATACCCCTAGGATACATTTCGGATATGGAAAAGATGTTCAAAGCATCCCGGTCACACTTTCGAAATGATGGTGCTGCTGCATTTGAATTGTCGGAAGGATCACTTTTGTCACAAGCTTTGCCGGCAAAGCACCTCCCAGGAAGACGAACTCAAGTATTCAACGTCTGCCGCATAAATAGACTCGACCATCATCCGGGTGACAGTGATGAGGGTAGCGCACCTAAAATCAATCCAGACCCCAAAAATCAGCGATACTGGAATTGTGACTTGGGCAATCCAAATAGCAGCGAAGACAATTGCAACGCAGAATTTGAATCTGATACACCGCTAACCAGTAGAAATGAGGATCCAGAAAGCCAGGAGCTGTGGGATGTCAGTGCCTAACTGCATGGTCCCGGTTTGATTAGGCTAATGCGGAAGTGAAAGAGAAATGGTGAGAAGGGGTTGGTGACGGTCAATACCCTGGAAACAAAATGGAATAAGGAAATCAAGCAAAAGTAGGACAGAATGGGTCAATATGTATCACCAGGTTCTTTAAGTAGCTTGACCGAGAGTTTCATTTAGAGATATATCAATCCAGAATGGTGACCAGTCACATGTGAATATCGGTTGATAAAAAGATGTATAGCAAGAAGAGTGTATCATTCCGCAAGATATATAAATTGTCATAGAATGACGGTGAACAGTGCAAAATAATTACTGCGCTCGGTTTTGCCACAGGGCTGAGTTTCAATCTGCCAGAAAGGCAACCAATACATTCAAATCATTATGAATACAATTATTGATGGCAGCAGATGTTCGATGGACATTGAATTAGAATGAGTGTCAACGAGTTTTGGCCATGCAGGTAAGGTCATCCAAAGTGATTTGGTCGCAGTTATGCATAACCAATGTATAGAAAGCCGTTATAGGCCACCGAGAATGCGACACGGTCACTTCCACATTGTGAGCATGACCTTCAACCGAACCTCAACGATTTTTGGTTTTACATCTTGGGTAGTCTACATTCCGATTAGTTGCAGCCATCCGTTGATGAGATATTGGCGGCCTTGTGTGGCAAGAGTAACAGCTGCACGCTCACTGCCCCCTCCTGAACATGAGCATCACCGAAGCCAGAACGATTTTTGGCGCTGGATATTGGGTAATGAAGGCATTGTGCAGATATTGGATCTGATTACAGAACTATTGATCACCGTAAGGCGCAAAAATGCAAATTATACGAGCAGAATCACGGATTCCAGAATGGACCATATCGCATACCGCAAAACGAGCAAAAGGTGATTACTGGATGCTGAATAGGCGATTTTGAGAACACACCACGATGGTGAGCGACAGTTCCGGACTGTCACTTCGGGTCCGTGTCAGGTCCAAACTACTCCGTTGCCACATTGGCTGTCAGATTCGTCATTGATCCAAAACCGTCACCAACGGTACGGTTTGATTGTGAACTTCCAACCTGTCTGACATGGGCGGGTTGTCAGCGGGTTACCCAGCGGGCCCATCTATAGATTCATATATGGCTCTTGTTGTTGCAGTTGGATAATAGTGTCTTATCACAATCACTTTTTCAACAATGAATAATGTGCTTTTGCATGTTTTGCAGTTTCCATTATCAATGAATTTGGAATCTGTGTTGTACCTTTGATATATCGTATTTTTGCCTATCAAGGTGGTTAATAATACTGTTATGTGCAGGAAGATCTGCGCAATGCGTTGATTACCAAATATGCAAGATCTAAACTGGTTGACACTCCGTGAATGCTCATTATCAGGATTTCGCTGGGGTCATGTTGATGTTGGGTTTCAATCCAGAGGCTGCCAATGTCTCATGAATGGATGTCTGCAACCAATCCGAACATAAATTACCAAAGATGTAAATCTAAAAATTGTTGACACTCCATTGGAGCTCATTCTAACAATGGGGCGGTGACCGTGATGCTGTCTCTTTTGCCTACAAATGCTACCACTATGTCGGTTATGAATAACTGTAATCAAAACACAGGTGAATTACCATACTCAGAGAACCACAAATCGTTGATGCTCTGTTGAAGCTCATTTTAATGTATTGTCTATTCAACATCTGCTGCCAATGATAATTGTTTTCATCATGATTCAAACTGATTGGTTCTCATTCTGTCAGATTGAAATTCGGCCGTGTGGCTACAGTTAGCAGCAGTTCCGGTCCGGGTCAGGAACTGCCAAGCAACCTGACCCACTGATTGAGGGAATGCCAAACACGGACCCGTACCCGTTAACCTGCAGGTTTTGCCGGGCGTGGCTAGACCCGTCGGTTCCAATCTCAGTATCTGCGTTTCAGGTTTCAAATTTACGGTCTAATTCAGATATCCTACTGAAGATCCTAAAATATTGATATTGATACATCACAGTGTGTTTTCGATGCATTGGACTCCGTAGTGATCAAAACGAACAGACAGACACGCCCTACCACAGTCTGAAAGTGAGTGTCAACAGAGCTTCAACGATGGTTGCTTGTGTATCTTGGGTAATCTGGGAGGCGACAGATTACACATAGCTATAAAAATAGTATTGGCCGCCTTTATAACAAAAAAAGAAAGCGTAACGCTCCCAACCCCATCTTGAAAATGAGCGTCATCGAAACGTCAACAATTATTGGGCTTGCATCTTTGGTAATATGAGTGGCGCATGATCACAAGCACCCATAAACAAGAAGATGGCAGCCTGTACAGGGAGAATGATACGGGATATTACCGCCACATCCTCAGGCACAGTAACAACTCATGCCATTTACAGAGCTCCCAGTAAATATTCTTGAGCCTTTTAGCGTACGAAAGCAGTCAAAAAGATGTATATAGACCAAAATGGCCACATCGCGCTGTGATTAACCATGATGGAAGGCAAAGAATCATTGACACTCCGTTGACGCTCATGCTCAAGATGGGGTACATAGCCTTTCTCTTTCTCTTGTGCTTATGAAAGCAGCCGATAATATGTTTATGACTGTCTCATCAGCAAAAAACATTTCCGTCCGGGTGGAATGGCTCCATCAGAGTGGATGCGCTCCATCAGAGCCGTCAGAGACACCCCAGTGGCGGAATACTCCGCGCCCGGCGTCAAGACCACGCGTCGCGTCGCATATCGCCCTCTGATGGCCATTTCACCGTTTATTCTCACTCTGTCGGTCTCCTATTATAAACAAACACTCTGGCGTTGTGGCCAACTATGACCATTACGTCGGATTGGGTTCATTGGGTACACGCTAGCATCTGGATTGCAATGCCATGGGTGACACTGCGAAAATCTCTCGTCGCATTCCTTCTAGATTACGCTCCAGGAGCGTAGGAAGGTGAGAAGATATGATACTACCCGGCCGTGAGGATCCACGCAATTGCGTAGGTCCAAGAAATCTCGGACAGAGCGAGTGAGACCAAAAGTTGGGAAAGATAGAATGTGAATTTTCATTGTATGATAAGAGGAGATGGAAATGAGATGATGTCGATCTACTCCTGGGTCTGCCGAATATATACTCCCGGTCACTCTGTCCACCTCCATTACCACTGTATCGCCGTACACCCACCCTCGCTCATTGAAGATGTACTTGGAGGCGGCGATCGAGCGTGTTTGTAGATACACTTGGAGACTGAGATCGAGTGAACTCTGTTGTGACGAACCTGTCGAGACGATTGATCGATTGAGTCTAAGTCTACGATGACACGTAGCCTTTATAGTAGCTGCCATCCCTAACCCAAGCCACGTGATGACGTACTCTACAAAGGCTCGGTCTAACAAACTGAGAGAGGCGCTTGGAGGCCGGGATCGAGCAAGTTTGGAGATGCACTTGGAGGCGCGGATCGAGCAAGTTTGGAGATGCACTTGGAGGCCATGATCGTGCTGACTTGCAGCCCGTAATCATGCGAGTCTGGAGATACACTTGGAGGCCGTGATCGAGAGAGTTTGGAGATGCAGTTGGAGGACGAGATCGAGGGAACTCAGAAGATGCAGTTGGAGGCCTTGATTGATCGAGTTTGGAGATGCACTCTGAGGCTGTGACCGAGCGAGTTTGGAGATCCACTTGCAGGCTATAATCGAGCGAGATTGGAGGAGTACTTGGAGGCGGTCGATTTGGAGGGAGGCGTGACGGCACTGTACTCTGTGTTAACTTATGATTATGGCATGGAGAGATAGAGAGGGATGACTCAACTTCGTGTTCTTAGGTGATGGTAGAGTTGAGCACAAGAAAAAAAGAGATCTGAGGAGATGGGGGAAAGCATCATGAGAAACTGGGACTCAGGAGAATTTCGTGTGCGAGTCAATTGACCATCCCCGATACAGCAAGTATGCGTCCCGATCCGGCGCCGACTAACACGATACGAGGTCTTCCTCACCCAATCAGGCAAGTTGTACCCCTGATTTCTCGTATCTGCTCATATCCTCCACATCGTTCTCATCTTCATCCCCCATCTCTCTCTTTCTCATTCATAACTCTACCATCATCGCAGCATACGAAGTCAAGTCATCCCTCTATCTCTCCATGTCATGATCATGAGTTGACACTGAGTACAGCATACACTGAGTACAGCATACACTGAGTACAGCATACACCGAGTACAGCATCCACTGAAGATTGTTTGTGTTCCCTTCATTCTCATGATTACGAGTTGACCCCTGAATGGAGGTTCAGCTTCCGGCGTACCTCCCTACACGATCGACCGTCATCAGCCAACTCTCCATGAGAGATCAAAGGTAAAGTCACGTTGTCACATTCCCACGGTTGCGAGTTAACCAACTGATGAATAGAGTGTCTTCACCCGGGGCGCCGTCCATTGACCGCCTCCAAGTAGTCGTCCAATCTTGCTCGATCAGGGCCTTCAGGTGGATCTCCAAAATCGCTCGATCACATTCCCGGATTGTATCTCTGAGTTCACTGGATCACGGCCTCCAAGTGTATCTCTAAATATGCTCGATTACGGTGTCCAAGTTCATCTCCAAACTGGCTCGATCACGGCCTCGGAGTATATCTCTGAGTTCACACCATCGTCATTTTCAGTCGCACCTCGATTTGCTCACAAGCACCGCCTGCAGCCAGTCCAGATATAGCATGTGTAGATGGGCAGGTATATAGATACATAGATACATAGATACATAGATAGGAATACAAACTGCATACACGACTGTGATTCGAGGTGTTCCCAGACACGTTGCCGGCACTCCCAGGATTGTCGCCGGCATTCCCAGGTGCTCACAGGCTTGTCATCGGCGCCTCCAGGCTTGTCGCCGGCGCTCCCAGTTACTATGAAGGCTGGCAGAAATGCCCTCCCAGGGTATGATACTCCTGAAATCGACCCATCTAAGTTTACACTACACATCCTCTCAGACCAGTGACTAAAATACATTTTGCTGATGCTATGAAACGCGACCCGTTGCCTGGGCGACGGGTAGCTTGTAATTGTCCGTCAGAGGGTACCAGGTTCCGTCCGAGCCATCAGAGCCGTCCGGAACACCCGGGTGTTTCCGACCGAAACTCGAGTTGTTGCTGATGCTGCAACCTGTCGCACCCCATATTACCCAGGATACACGAACAATAATCATTTATGCTCCATTTACGCTGATGATCAAGATAGGGCAGGGAGGTTATCCTAATCTATTTTGCCTATAAAGACGGCCAATGATTCCTTTATTACTGCCTACAACCTATCAGCAGTGCAATGACCAAGGACGCATGACCAATATTCGTCGATGCTCCGTTGACGCTCATCTTCCAGAGGAGGTAGGGAGCGTGTCGATATGATTTTCGCCAATAATGGGGGCCAATACTTCAATTATGCATAACTATGACGGAATAAATTGGGAATTACCGGACTTATATGAACTCAAAATGTTTACACTCTGTTGACGCTCATTTTGCCACATGTGTATCCACATTATACAATCGTTCCATTTGGCATAGTCCTTCAGTCACATTGTTCTGGCAGCGTTTCTAGCATTTTCATTTGCTTTCTTCTTCAGCACTACATTGTTCTTTAATAATACATATAAATATATAATAATTATCTCCAAAATCCCGTGCCTTTCAATCAATGCTCGTCATCACTTGCAGGTTCACTCAATAGGCTGCTGTGGTCTTGAAAATGGTTGTTAGCTGCATTACTACATAGCAGATAGTGTACAAAGTAGTGGTTGTTCGTTCATTAGTCAACATATCTAGATTACAAACTGTATCGTGCTGGCTATCCCAGGCAGAACCATCGAGCGTAACAAAATCAGCACAGGGATGTGATATATGGGAATACAGATATCTGGCCTGTGAATTGATGATTTGGGCCCGTCGATCTCCAGAACTGTTACCAATTGGGGCTGGTGATGTTTCGGGCAGAGGTGGCGTCGCCTCTGGTGTCGGAAGTCTGCGTCTGTCGTGGGGAGGTGCACCAGTTCCTTTGCATCTCCATTGTGTTTGAGGATTCTTTGCCATGACATTTTGCCAAGGAAGGGATCCGGCTGTCTGGCTTTGACGAAGCATAGCTGGGTGTCTTTCTATCGCAGCCTTCACCATATGATGCCCAGGAAACCCCATACCCCGCTTCTTCTCATCTCGGACCTCGGCACGAGGTTATTGAGCAGGAATTGCGTTTTCTCTACTGCGGTATGCGAGGTGCCTTTGTTGGCCACTTTCGCCACATTCAAGGCCAGGCGCATGTCGGACTATTCCCACTGTACCCGACCTCCTTGCCTTGCCATAGTAGCAGACATGTTGGAAACCTGCAAGGAATTCTTTGCTGCGTGTAATGATGAGATTCGGTGATTACCTCACCCATATACACTTCCGTAGGCTCCTCTAATGTGATCAAAGTCTGGTTTGTCCACTCACGGGGATACTTATCACGAAATTCAGCCGCGAATGTTCCGGAGCTGAAGACATCATAATGTTCGATTTCCATCAATGTCCGGGCACATGCCTTTGTCAACAGTGCAGGATGCTGGTTACGGACAGCGAGAAATTGGTCGCGTAGCTCTCTACGTACCCCCGCTGTACATTATACAATCAATTGACTGCTGTTTACCACGATATGCATATACATACATCCGACTGTGTTCTGCTGGTTACTTCTGCTGCTTCCAGTCATACGGACGGTTGTTAATTGGGCATCCTGGGTCATGTTTCTACTGGCTGCATCGGTAGCGTCGTGGTGGAATAACTGGTGACTGCATTCTCGCCATCTTCCAATATGTGACGTATTCGATTGATTGCTGGCCAATCGTCTTGATTTAGATACACTGGCAGCTGGCTGGCGTGGTTGTGTTTCCATGATATGCTGGTGTGGAATAGGAGACGAGGATGATAATGAAAAGAAGTGGGAAGTCCTGAGGACTATATAGTTAGCTTCATGTCCGATTAAAATAAGCAGCTGCCATGATGTTCCATTTACTGAAGACGAATCCTGCTGCGTATGGCCACAAGATGGAGGGATTTCCCACCGTCCCACAATGTGCAATACGTAGGTCCGCTGTTGTGTGTTTGTCAACAGGAATAAATTGTCGTGTACAACAGCCGAAATGGCATGAGTACGAGATATAAATGGGTCAATGTACGAGGGAAAGGACATCTGCTGATGTTTCTCTCAAAGAATCCCCGGGATATCACATGAAACTGACGCTAGCAATCAGGTCATGATGTACGGATAGCCTAACTATTCCCATTTCATTGACAGTGAAAAGCGCGTTTTTACTTTGTTCAAGATGAGTAAACGTACCAACCTTGACATAAGAGACGAAGATTACCTCCATATTGTCCATATCTTGCAACATCCTAGATCTCGCGCAACAACAAGGTCACGGCAAACTACAATTGTCAATCCTCCGAAAAAGAACTTTTCGCCACTTCTGGCGGGCATTTATGGCAAATCAACAATGCGCTCCACGCAACAACGTCATCAAGCGAATCAAGGGAAGAGAGGCTTGGAAGCAGAGAGACCCCGAGCCCTTGGGGCATTGTGCAGCTTGCGATTCAAAAAGACGCTTGCAGCTGAGAAACGACGAGAAACGCACTGCTTATGCAATAAAGACAAAGACAAATTGATCCAGGATTATGTTGAGAGAGAGACCACTGGGGCAAGAAAGGGAGTTGAAGAGGCAGCGGCAGCGGTTCAGCAGGAGCAGGAGGATACAAGCAAAGATGCAAACATGCGATTGACGAATGGAGAGCCTGAAAAGATATTTCGGGAAAGGATGGTTGGAATCGGAGTCAGTCTGAGTGATCTTGCAAGTTCCGACGATGGGGAGGATCGGGGAGATCTGGATGATTAAGCGACAGACTGGGACCAGCTGAGCAAAAATGATGAACCTGGCTGGGTGATGGGCACAATCACGAACATGGTGCAGCAGCGCCTGGAGAGGTTTCATCAAAAGCAGATGAAGTTCGATGCATTGAGACAACCGGGATAGGAAGCCACAGCCGGATACTTCTGTGAAAGGGATACGAGGTACGGCACTTCCACATTGCGGGTTCCGGCAGTCGTAAAACAGCAAACAGATGATGATGCAGTGACACCTGTACCGAGAACGATTGAACAGGTTCTGGTGTGCCGTGATATCGTCCCCACAATATCGCGAATGCCGCAACGGACATCTCGACCAGGAAGTAGTCATAGTGGGCGAGGTTCAGTGAAACATCAGTCGAATACGAGCATATCCGGTCTCGAGACCGCCGCAGAGCGAGATATGTCACCCTTGCTGAATGTGAAGCCTGTTGAACCAGTAATTTTCAACCCCTGCATATAGCTTCCAGACAATCACCATATAGATTTCAGATTCGGACAAAGTCATGGTGATGGCTCCTGTGTCAGCCGAGGAATCAATAGGCAAATCATAATTTTTTGCATCATATCTTAGAGAACAGCAAATTGTTTACCAGTTTTGAAATGTGTCAGCTTTCTTCATGATTTCAGTGACCAAATTGTGAGACATGATAATTCGTCTGTGCATGTGCAAGGGTCGAATGGACCATGGGAATGTTGTAGAATCCAAATCAAGCGGAAAAACGGCTAAATCATTCGATCACCATTTGCAAGTGACAGTTCAGCGTCACAGCCAACGCTATATTAGTGACGAAATATACTAACGAACTTTAAGTGAGTGATGTCATTTGTCTCATAGAAAGAGCTGTCAGTTCTCATAACGAATTTGTCTGAACAACGACCGTCATGCTGCACTCATCCATGTATCTAACTGCATCACTCTCCGCACAGACCTTGCGCACATGGTTGAAATTTTTGAAATTGCGTATTGGGTGTCATGGAAATCGAGGGGAAGAAGCTGGATAAGGAAAGGTGAGGAAGTCGAGCTATATTTACCAAAAATTGGTGAAATAATCTACATGCCGTAAATTGCAGACAAATAGCACAGGAATGTGATATGGCCATGTCAGCTCTCACTTAGATAGCGTGGATAGCAGTTGTTCAGAAATTGAGAGGTAACAAAACTCCTGGATGCAAACGATAACACATACAAACACAATATTGGATGTCAACAATGTGTATATGGTTCATTGCATACAATTATTGTATGTACAAAGACTGTTTTGATGAGATTGATGTGAGTGTCAACAGGGTGTCAGCGATGTTTAGTCTTACACATTCGGCAATCAATGGGCGGCATTGTCACATACTGCCAAAGTGAATGTATTTGTGGGCATCATAGCGAAAGAGATAAAAGTCAAGCTCATTGCCACATCCTAAACATGGTCGTCAACTGAGCATGAACGATTTTTGGCCTTGCATTGTGAACAATCCAGAGTGCTGCGGGGTGACATTAACACACAATCGAACTATCAGCCACCTCTCTATGCAAAAATGCTTTTGGCCACATCATACCTATGCCGTAAAGATGCGCCTTAACAGAGCGTCAATGATTTCAGGCCATCCATCATCGTCAATCGAGGGGCCATGCGGCAACATTGACCCATAGTCGAACTATCGGCAGTTATTCTAGGCAAAAATGCCGTCGGCAACATCGTGCCTATGCCCTAAAAATGAGCTTCAACGTACTGTCGACGATTTTAGTCCTTGCATCTTCGTCAATGGTGGGCCCTGAGGCGACATTGTCCCATGATCGAACTATCGGCCTCCTTTGTAGGCAAAAATGCTTTCAGCGACATTGTACCTATGCCCTTGAAATGAGTGTGAAGGGAGCGTCTACCATTTTAGGCCTTGCATCGTCGTTAATCAAGGGGCCGTGCGGTGACATCAATACATAATTGAACTATTGGCCATCTTTCTAGGCACAAATAATTTCGACGACAATGTACCTTTGCCTTAAACTTGAGCATCAACAGAGCGTCAACAATTTTAGGGGTTCAATTTTCGAAAATCAACGGGCTATGAAACCACATTATTGCGTGATCGGACTATCAGCCGCATTTCAAGGCAACAGTACGTGCAACAACATCAAAACTACGACCTAAAATGCACGTGAACGTAGCGTCACTGGAGCACCAACCGAGAGTCAACGGAGCATCAACGTAGGGTCAACCATCTTTGATCTTGCATCTTGGATAATCTAAGGGCAATGGGACGCAGCAAACCCACAATCAACCAATCGGCGGCCATTTTGTGGCAAAAATACCAGCTACGATATCGCGTCCGACTCCTACAATTGAGATCCCATGGAGTGTAAACAATCTTTATGGAGGCTCCGTAAGCTACACAGCAATGAAGTGCATTGCGCTGTTCCTAAATCGAGTTTTACACGGTCAGTCTGTTCAATATGTCCATGTATACAACTTCACAAATATCCATGCAATGTCTCACAGATCTGATTTTTGTCCTTGTAGCTCTAGAGTCAATATTTACGAACCAGCAATCTGCTGTACTATAGATTTACTTTCGGCAGTCACTCAGGTCGTATTACCAAGCTTTCATTTTCCTACCGCCATGTCTGTTTCACAATCTGTAAATACCTGAATGCTAGAGGTTATGAGCTCTTCCAAAAATGAAGGTGTCTTTATTCGGGATTTGAGCGACGTTACTATACAAATCGTCATTGACACTTAGTGGGCTTCACTAAATGTAGACTCGACAGGTCCGATTCCTTTGAATAATTCTCGACATGCACCTTCGTGGCGATTTTGCTTGCACTGTGTAATTGAGGAGACCGGCAGCCCTGGACTGATATGTATCATTTGTCACCAAGTTCTTTGCCATCCATCAGAACAGGGGCCAAGCTCAATGGTGAAACCCTTGCTGACAAAGGCTCACATCGCAAAGTTAAAAGAATTAACAGAGTCAGAGGTCACTGAATTGATGAGTTCGACGGTCAATGAAATAGCGTTGGCTATCCTGAAGAGGCAAAGAAGTCGAGGAATCTCAATAGTATTTTTGCAGATGGTATTTATGTTTCACATCCATGTTGATCCATATTGACCAAAATGACAGACAAAAAGTTCCAAATTGGCAGCTAAGGACTTTGAAACTTCCGAATTTCACCATGACACGTGGAATCGCTACCTCCTGTTAGGATTTATTTGGGCTCATAGTGCATGGAACAGTATTTCAAATCTTGAGCTGCAATGGTCTTATATTGCATTGCGTGACGACCTAGTGTTGCCGTCCACTAAGACCATTAGCAAGATTTGCCGGAGGGAATACGCAATGACCGTGGATGGAATTCCGAAACAATTCCCATCACGAAACAGAGTCAGTTTACCTTTGGACGGATGAACATCAATGAACAAACTCGCCATAAGGTCGGTCATTGCTTACTATAGGGATCGAAATTGGGCAATTCGTGAAGTTCAACTTGGATTCTATAAGCTTGATCGCCTATTCTTTTCCGCTTTTGAAAGGTAATTAAGGATGACAGGTCAAGGGCCAACATAGTGCAGTAAGGCTAGCCATGAATTTGAAGGGCGTGAATGATCGTTTTGAGCTTACCGATGGCCTATTGCTTGGTATCACAACTGATAATGCTTCCTCAAATCACTCGCTGACACACGAGCTGCAATCAACACTTGAGACCTCTGGAACCTAGTCGCCTGCACTGAGGAACCAGATACCATGCATGGCGCACGTCATACAGCTGGCTATAGGTGCATTCATGAGCAGTCTCGGTGTAAAAGGCCGCACCAAGTCATGGGAAGCCCATGAGCGCAATTCGCAATTTGGAGACAATGAAACCATAGACATTGGGAAGACTGAAAGACTTCGAAAAGAGGGCAATGCTAGAATCAATAAGGAGTTGGCCATGAAACCAGGTTTGGCAAAGATAATTGGGACAGTACGTATTGCGTGAGATTTTAAAATTCCTGAAATTGACCGTCATATAGCAGAGAATAGTTGCTGTATTGATTACGCTGACACCTGGTCGTCGAAATGAGTTCATTGACTGTCAAACAGCCAAAGCCCGCATTGCCATACTTCTGATTCTGGATGGGAAGACATGTTGGAACTCATCATTGGAGTTGCTCGAGCGTGCCTACCCATTACGGGATATCACCAGCTAGTGGCTCCAAAACCCAAAACATAGTGACTCCCCGCCACTCTTCACAGCACAAGATGAATGCAAGTTTGACAAGTGTGACATGGAAGTAGTGAGGCCATTGCGATATTGCACCCTGTGGATGACAACGAGGGATACAGTCACACGTCATCACGATATCACAGTCTACAATGACAATTTCGAGCACATGGATGGCGTCATGCGAGCTTTTGCTCGGAGGAACACTCAATGGAATGAGGACTTGTTCTGCGCTGTGAAGTTAGCTCGACCGAAGCTGTCGAAGTATTACGCCAAAGTCACTCCAACGATGGGTATGGTGCTCATTTCAGCACACATCCTCGATCCTTTCCGCTAGTTGCGGTTGCTTCGGAAGTGGGACAAGGGAATGGATCCTAATCGTGAGTACGCGACATCGTATACTACCCACTACCAGCAGGCCTTTCTGAAGTACGTGGCGGATGAATATTGTGACAATCATCGACGTTTGCCAGTCAATAAACGAAAAAATGTACCGAGCACTATTCACGTCCCCTCAGCAATGGCCTCAGCATTCTATCAATTAACAATTGATCCGTATGATTCCTCCAGCGATGATGAAGAATACTCAAGGCCTACCAATCTGTCTGAAACAACACCAAGACAAAGTGATCGCGCAGCATGCTGGTTGACCGCCGCCAGCCTCCATTCGAATTCACCACCTGAAGCACCAAAGAACTAAGGGCAAATTAATCCAAATCTCAATGATTACCACTCCGACCCAATGGTGATTAGCAGGAAATTTCGCATACCGGACATAACCGGCAGGTGGCGGCTGCAAGAGGAAACGCAGTCAATGTACACCAATATCTCCAATGTGGCGCGCGACATATTCTCCATCATACCACATGCTGTCGGAGTGGAGTCCAGTGTTTCCATTGGGCGAGGTGTATCAGCTGGAGGCAGTCAAAAACCACAGTCGACATCGTTCACGAAAAAGTCGTTGTAAGCCAGTTTGCTCAAGGCGACCACAGGATTTCAGCAGGCGACGAGACAGAATCGGATTTGACAAACACTGAATTCAACTCAGAAACGAAGAAAGAGGCGGAAGAAAGCGAATTGCACAGAATGGCCAAGGTCCACGACTTTTTGGCGAAGTGGCAAGGCAGCCAAAACCTACATCCTATGCAGAAGGAATCTCGCCACAAAACAAGCAGATGACAGCGGTAGGATACATTTCGGACACTGAAGAGATTGTGAAAGCCTCCTGGTCACTCTTTCAACAAGGTGGTGGGGCTGCATTTAAACTGTCAGAAAGATCACCTTTGCCACCCGCTTTGTCTACAAAGGTCCTCGCTGGAGGACAAATTCAAATGGTAAATGTCTGCCGAATCCGCACAATCAACCATCATCCAGTCGATAGAGATGAGGATAGCACTCCTGAAATCATTTCGGACACTGAAGATTGGCTGATCTGGAATGGCTACCTGGATATTCCAACTGACACCGAAATTGTTTGCACCGCAGATGTTCAATCTGATACACAGCAAGGCAATCGTATCGAGGATCCGGACTCCCAAGAGTAGTGGGATGTGAGCGGCACGCCAAACGTTCCCGGATTGATTCGGCCATCGCGGAAGTCAAGAGACAAGCTGAAAATGTTTTTGTAATTGTTAATGCAATAGAAACGAGGAGGATTAAGGGAGTGAAGAAAAAGTGGAACAGAATGGGTCAGCTTCTTTTGGTAGCTTGACCGTGTGTTACAGTTAGAGATATATTATGGGCTCATGCTGAGCAGTAGCTTGCGAATTCCATTTGTTAAATGGATGTATAGCACGCGCAATGAAGCTTTTGACAAGATATATAAATTGTAGTCATGTGAGAGTGAACAGTGCAAGAAAGTCACTGCCCTCGGCTTTGCCAAAGTGAAGAGTCTCTATCTGACAGAAAGACAACCCATAAGTTCAAATCATGATGAAAACAATTGTCGATGGCAGCATATATTAAATGGACAATGGATTACAATGAGCGCCAACGGAGGGTCATCGATTTTTAATCTTGTAAGTACAGTAATCAAACAGTGATCAGGTCGCTGTTATTCATAACCGACATATTGGCAGCTTGTATAGGTATAACAGACCATAACATAGTCACCGCCCCATTCTGCGAATGAGCGTCAACCATTTTCACCTTCGCATCTTGCATCATTCATGATTCCATTGGTTGCAGATATCTATTTGTGAGATATGGGCAGCCTCGGAGAACAAAAACAACAGGGACATGCTCCCTGCGGCATCCTGAAAATGAACGTCAACGGAGCGTCAACAGTTTCAGGTGATGAATATTTTGTAATCAAGGCATTGCGCGGATCTGTGCACTCAGAACCCAATCATTGAACACCTTGATATGAAAAAAATACAATATATCAAAGGTAAAACACGGATTCCAAATTGATCGATATTGCAAGCTGCCCATCATTCAAAAACGCATTACTAGTTGTTGAAAACGCGACTTTGATAAGATATTATCAACAAACTGCAAAAACATGATACTTATATGAATCAATAGATGGACCTGGTGAGCAACCCGCTGCCAACCCGCCCAATGTGTGCGGGTTGGGAGTTACTAATCAACCGTACCCGGGCTGACAGTTCAGGTTGATTGACGACCAGGACCAACAATTTGGCAATGGTTCGGTCTGAACCCGGACCCTCACCCGAAGTGATGGTCCGGAACCGTTGCTAACACTACATGTGGTAAAACCGAGCTCCGTAATTTTCTTGCACTGTTCACTCTCACAAGACTAAAAATGATATATCTTGCCAAAAGATTCATTGCGCCTGCCATACATCTGTTTATCAACTGACATTCAAAAGCTACCGCTCACCACTCACCTATACGATAACTCTAACTGAAACTATCTATCAAGCTACATAAAGAAGCTGGTGAACCATTAACGCATTCTGTTCAATATTCTCTTCACTCCTCAATTCCTCATTATTTTGATTGCATTGACCGTCAGCAACATCTGTTCAGGCTGTCTCTTGGACTTCAGTGTTGGCCAAATATATCCGGCAACATTCGGCGTGGCACTCACATCCTGCTGCTCTGGGCATTCCGGATCCTCAATACCATGGTGTTGCTCGATATCTGATTCATCATCTCCCATACACTCATATTTGCTGTCATTTGGATTATCCAAGTCGCCATTCCAGTTGAGCCAAATTTCTGTGTCCGGAATCCTTTCAGGTGCCCAATCCTCATCACTTTCGACTGGATCATGGTTGATACTTCTGATTTTGCAAACATTTCATATTTGAGTTCGTCCTCCCAGGAGTTCCTTTGTAGACAAAGCGGGTGGCACAGGTGATCTTTCTGACAATTTGAATGCAGCTGCTCCATGATGTTGAAAGAGCGACCAGGATGCTTTGACAATCACTCCTACATCTGAAATGTATGCTACTGCTGTCATCTGCTTGTTTTAAGCACGAGATTCCTTCTGTATAGCACTTAGGTTTTGGCTACCCTGCCATATCTCCAAAAAATCTGGAACATTGGTCATTCTGCGTAATGTCATGTCTTCCTCCTCCGTCTTCCTTTCCGAGTTGTTTTCTGCCTTCGTGATCTCCAATGCTGGGTCATCGCCTGCCAAAATCCCGTGATTTGGTCGAGCAAACTGCCTTACAACGACATTTTCACGAACAGTCTCGCCTATGGTTTTTGACTGCCTCCAGCCAATAACTCCTCGCTCAAGAGAAAAACTGGCCTCGAGTCCGAGACCATGTGGTGTGATTGAGTATATGTTGTGTGTCACATTAGATAGAGTGGCGTATGTTGGGTGCGTTTCATCTTGTTGGCGCCGCCAGTCAGTTATATCCAGTATGGAAATCAAACTGCTAATCTCCATCGGGTCAGATTGGTAATCATTGAGATTTGGATTAATTTGACCCCAGTTCTTTGGAGCTTCATGCGGTGAATTCAGAAAGACCTAGCGGCGGTTACTGAGCGTGCGGTGCGATCTCCTTGTTCAGGTGTCATTTCAGCCACATTGTTAGGTGTTATGTATTGTTCATCATCGCTGAACAAATCATATGGATCAAAGGATAATGTACAGGATTCTGAAGGCATTGCGGTGGGGACTAGATTGCTGTTCTCTACGGTTTCGATTATATTGACCGGCACACGTCCATGTTTGGGACAGTATTTGTTCTCCACATACTTCAGAAAGGCCTCGTGGTATTGGGCAGTATAGGATGCCTCGTCATCAGGATTGATATCCGGTCACTAGTCATGGTTCGAAAAGGATCTCAACTTCCGGACAGGATCGAGAATCTGTTCAGAATTGAGAAGCATTCCCGTCACTGGAGTCAGTTAAGCATAATGTTTGGAAAGCTTCTGTCGAGCCAACTTTACGTTGAAGAACATGTCTTCCTTTCATTAAATCATCTTGTTAGCCAAAGCTCGCATAACGACATCTATAGGATTGGACTTGTTATTGTAGACTGTGAAAACATGATTTAATATGACTGTATGAGTCTTCGACGTCCACAGGGTCAAATATCCAAATGGCTTCAATATTTCCACGATGTACTTCACAATGGTCCATCGATCTTGTGATGTGAAGAGTGGCCAGTAATCACTGTATTTTGAATGTTGGAGCCAGGTGCCTGTGAATTCTCGTAATCGGTAGGCGCACTGGAGGTAATCCAGAGTCGAGTTCAACACGGTCTTCACAACCATAATCGGTAGTACCACGATGCGGACTTCGCCTTTGGGACTGTCATTGAACTCATGTCGACGACCAGGTGTCAGGGTAATCTATACTGCCAGCATTCTCTGCTATATGATGGTCAGTTCCAGGACGTTCAAATATTCTTGAAATACATACTTGCTCAATTATCTTTGCTAAACCTGGTCGCATGGCCGACACATGAGTGATTATAACATTGCCCTCATTTCGAATTCTTTGAATTTTCCCAATGTCTATGCATTCATTCTATCCACATTGGGCATCACAGGTATGTGCTTCCCAACCCTTGGTGCGGTCTTTAACACCAAGACTGCTCATGAATGCACCCACACCAGCTGTATGACGTGCACCATGCATGGTATGAGGTTCCTCAATGCAGGTCACTCGATTCCGGAGGCCTCCAGTGTTGATTGCAGCTCGCTTGTCACGGAGTCATTTGAGGAAGCATTATCAGTCATAAATCCACACAAACGGCTGTCGGTAAGCTCAGAGTATTCATGCATGTCTTTCAAATGTATGGCTAGCCTTGATGCAGGATGTCGGCCCTTGACCTATCATCCATAAATAGCTGTCTAGATGGGGAGGAGAATAGGTGATCAACCTCATCGAATGCGAGGGGAACTTCACGGAATGCGCAATTTCGATCCATATAGTAAGCAATAACCATCGTTATGGCTAACGTGTTCGTTGATGTGCATCTTTCCAAAGCTAAACTAACTTCATTTGATGATGGCAATTGCTTCTTGATTACATACACAGTCATTGTATATTCCCTCTGGCAAATGTTGCTAAGGGTCGTGGATGATGGCAGTACTCGCTCACATTGTAATGCCTGATATGACCATTGTAGCTCGAGATTCGATATACTGATCCATGGACTATAAGCTGAAACAAATCGTAATATGAGGTAGCAATTCCATGTGTTCTGGTGATGTTCGGAAGTTTCAAAGTCCTTAGCTGCCAATTTGGAGTGTTTTGTCCGTCATTTCGGTCAGTATGGATTAAAATGGATGTTAAATACCAATTTCGTCTGCGATCTTACTATTGAAATTCCTCGACTTCTTTACTGTATCAGGATGGCCAATGCTGTTTCATCGACCGTCAAACTAGTCAATTCGGTAACCGCTCACTCTGGTAATTCATTTAACGTTGTGCTTTGAGCTTTTGGCAGCAAGTGTTCGCCCATTGAGTTGGTCCCATGTTCTGATGGATGGCGAACAACTTGATGGCAAACGATAGATATGATTCCAGGGCTGCCGGTCTCCACCATTCTGCAGTGCAAATACAATTGCCACGAAGATGCATGTCAAGAATTATTTGAAGCAATTGGACGTTTCAAGCATACATTCACAGAAGCCCATTAAGCATCGGAGGTGATTCTTAAAATAAAGTCACTCACATCACCAATACAGATATGTTGATTTTTGGAAGAGATCAGATCCTCTAGCAATGAGGTGTTCAAAGACTGTGAAGCCGACATGGGGGTAAGAATTAGAGAGCAGGGTAATCCGACTAGAGAGTCTGCCGAATGTAACGTTGTAGTAAACCAGATAGTGGGTTCTTAAATATTGACTCTAGAGCTACAATGAAAATAAATCCGATCTGGGAGACATTGCATGCACATTTGTGCAGTTGTATACACGGACATATTGGAGAGACTAACCGCGTAAAACTCAATTTGGGCACTGCGTGATGCAGTTCCTTGCTGTGTGGTGTAATGAGCCTCCACAAAAATTGTTGACCCTACGAGGGGGCTCAATTGTAGGAGGTGGACGTGATATCATCATTACCATTTTTGGCAATAAATGCTGCTGATAGGTTCATTATGGGTTAACTGTGTTCCATTGCCATTAGATTATGCAAGGTGCCTGATCAACAATCGTTGACGGCACGTTGACACACTGTTGACGGTCATTGTAGAACATAGTCAGGATGATGTTGGATGTATTTTTGCCTAGACAGGCAGCCAATAGTATGATTATGGATAACTGTGGTTGCACAGCCCCTTGATTATCCAAGATGCAAGGCCCAACACCGTTGATGCTCCATTGATGATCATGTTTTGGCCATGGTGACGATGTCAACAGAATCATTTTTGCCTGAAAAGGCGGACGATAGTGCGATTCTGGGTAAATGTCACCGCAATATCATTGGATTTTCCAAGATGCAGGCCCAAAAGTTGTTGATGCACCGTTGATACTCATTTTGAGGACATAGTAGCGATGTTCTCACAATCACTTTTGCCTAGACAGGCAGCCGGTTGTTCAATTATCACTCAATGTCGCCCTGCAGCCCTCTGGATATTCCATGATTGGATGTCACAGATTATTGACTCTGTGTTGATGTCCATTTTCGGGATGTGGCAACGAGTATGTCATTTTCATTTTTCGCTGCAACGGCGACCAATACATTCACTTTGGAATGATGTGACAATGAAGCCCAATGATTGTGGAATGTGTAGGAAAAAAAATTGTTGACGCATACATTCATTACATCGAAATAGCCTTTGTACACTCAATTATTGTAAGCAACAAACAATATACAGATGATTGACATCCATTATTCTGTTTGTAAGTACTATCGTTATCATCCAGGACAGTTGTTACATCCCCATTTCTGATCAACCGCTATCCAAGCTATCTGAGCGAGAGATGATGTGGCCCTATCCCATTCCTGCAATTTTGGCCAGCAATTTATGGCATGTAGATCGTGTCACTAGTTTTTGGTAAATAGCACTCGACTTCCTCACCTTCCCTAGTCCAGCTCCTTCTCCTCGATTCCCATGACCTACCAAAAGCAATTTCAAATATCTCAACCAGGTGAATGAGGTCTGTGTGGAAAGTTATGCAGTTGGATACCCGGATAAATGCAGCATAATGGTGATCATTGAGACAGATTTGTATTGAGCACTGACTGCTCTTTCTATGCTACTTACTACATCAATCCCTGAAATCATAGTAATATATTTCGTTCCTGATTTACCTTTTGCTTTGTCAATGAACAGTCACTGGCTGATAGAAATCGTATGTGTTGGCTGTTTTGCAGCGTGATTTGGATTCAAAAACTTTCACATGGTGCGTTCAACACTTGTGCATGCACAGACGAATTATCATGCCTCACAATTTGTTTACCGAAATTAATAAACAGCTGACTAGTAATGAAATTGTTATACAATTTCTTTTTCACCGTGATATGATGTGAAATAGTACTGTTTACCTATCTATTCCACCGCTGACGCAGGAACAGTCACTATGTCTTCGACCAAATCTCAAATCTATATGGTGGTTAGCTCGGCAGCCTATATGCTGGGGTAATACCTCACAGGCTCCACAGGCTTCGCGTTCAGCAAAGGTGACAAATCTCACTCCATAATGGGCCCAAGACAAGGTATACTCTTGTTTCACTGCACCTTCACCAAACCTCGCTTAATATGACTACGTCCTGGTGGAGATGTCCCTTGCGGCATTTCCAACATTGCGGGTACAATTTCAAGACACTCCCTAACATCTCCAAATGTTGTCAGTGCAGTTGTCACTGCGTCATCATCCGTTTGCAATCGAACAAAAGCTGGAACCCTCAATTCGGATGTGACATACATCTTATCTGTTCCAGGGAAGTGGCTGGCTACATCATCCCATCCCGGTTGTGTCAATTCGTCACATTTCATCTTCTTCTGCCGTTACCTCTCCATGCGCTGCAACACCCATTTGTTGAGTGTGCCCTTCACACAGCCAGGTCTGTCATCGTCGCTCAGCTTGGCCGGCTTTGTATCTTCATCATCCTCATCTTCCCTATCCACCCCATGGTCGGAACATGCAAGATCACTCAGACTGTCTCCGATCGCAACCATCATCCCCTGAAAAGTCTTTTTGTGCTCTCTAATTGTCAATCCCTCATTTTCAGCATTCTTCATATCATCCTACTCTTGCTGAACCGCTCCCTCTGGGTCGTCAACTCGCTTTCTTGCCCCTGTGGATTCTCTCCCAAATAATCCTCATTCCATTCCTCTTTCGCATCATTGCTTCCAAAGTGCATTTCCCGGAGAGTCACGGCTGGACGCGTTCTATTGGATTGCAAGCTGCGCAATTTCCCAAGCGCTCAGACTCCTTCTGCCACCAATCCACTGTTGCCTGCATTGGCTTCATGAGGTGGTTGGGTGGACCGCTTAGTTGACTTGCCATATTTGCCCACCAGAAGTGGAGAAAAGTGCTTTTCAGAGCATTGACCATTGCAGTTTGCATTGACGTTGGTGTTGGGTGAGATGTTGGATATTGCAAGATGGACAATATGGAGGCAAGTTTCATCTTTTATGTCAACTTTGATACATTAACTCATCTTGAACAAAGCGAAATCTCAATTTGAACTGTCAATACAACGGGAATATTAGACTAACAGTACAATATGACTTGATTTCTAGCCTCCGTTTCATGTAGTAGCCCGGTGATTATTTGAGACAAACATCTGCAGTCTTCTTTTCCCTCGAACACTGTCCTATTGATATCTGACAATGGTGCGATTTCGGCTGTAGTGCGCTATAATTCAACCCTGTTACCAACATCACAACATTGGACTGACTTATTGCACATCTCGTGGTGGTGGGAAACCACCCCAACTCGCAGCCATACACTGCAGGATTCATCTTGACTATACCAAACATGTTGGCTGCTTCTTATTCCATTCTGACATAAGGCTAACAATGTATTTCTCAGGACTTCCCACATCTTTTCGTTATCATTATTCTCTCCAATTCCACACCAGCAACTCATTGATACACAACCACCTCAGCAAGGTGAGAGCGGATCCAAATGAATCAGATTGGCAGGCGCTACATCACATACATCACTCACAGCCACATAGCAAGAAGGCCGACATCAGTTAGTCCACCGCGACACTGCCAATGCAGACACCAATAATATCACCCAGGATGCACATGTAAAAATCATCTGTAAGACTGCAAGCTACATGAATAAAAAGTTGCATGCAGCAGGTTGTAAGTGTATCCATATCGTGGTGAATGTCCATCAATTACCCGTATACCATACAGTGGGTGTACGTCAAGAGCTGCGTGACCAATGTATCCCTGGCCATAACAGGAAACCTCAATCGTCAGCTTGGGTATCTGTCCGCACAGTCCACGAAATCAATCCTCCTGGTGTTGTCCACTCTGGGATCTTGCTGACAAATTTCGTGATAAGTATCCCCGTGCCTGGACGAAACAGGCTTGACTCACCTCCGTGGAGCCCAAGGAAGTGTATATGATTGAAGAAATAGCCAAATCTCACTGTTAGAAGCAGCAACTAATTTCTTGTAGGTATTCAACATGTCTGCTACTATGGCAAGGCAAGGAGGTCGGGTACAGCTGGAACAGTCCTACATGTGCCTGGCCTTGAATATGGCCAGAATGCCCAAAGGAGGGTTGTTGTGCACTGTGATAGAGGAAACAGAATGTCTGATCAACAATCCTCGTGCAGAGGTCCGAGAAGAGACGATGCCGGATGTTGAGTTTCCTGCGCATCAATGGCGAACGCTGCGATACAAATGCACCAGGTGACGCTTTGTCAAAACCACACGGGTGGATGCCTTCCCAGTCACAATGGCACCGCAACGAATCCGCAAACACGCTGGAGACACAACGAAAAATCCACACCTCCGCCCACCGGCTGCAGTCAGCGGACGCTACAGCCGATATCACCGGTGCCCGGGACACCACCCGCCGCAACCTGCAACACTTTCGGATCTCAACATTCCCAAACCGCCAATTTCCCAGCCACATATGCGTATTCACATACTTCTCATCCCTGTGCTGCATATTTTCCTCTTGATGCATCTGCCTGGGATAGCCAGGACCATACAGATATTGATCCAGATATGCTGACTGATGAAGGAACATCTACTGGTTAGTAAACTATGTGCTGTGAGGTAATGCAGCTGACATTGATTTTGAAGACCACAGCAGCCAATTGAGTGAACCTGGCAGTGATAACTAGCATTGATCGAATGGCACGGGATTTTGGAGATTAGTATTATCCTGAATTATGGGATACTGTAAAGTATATTTTAAAGGGTATGTATATATCTATTATTAAAGAACAATGGTGTGATCAAGAAGAAAGTAAATGAAACTGCTAGAAAGGCTGCCAAATCAATGTGAATGATTGACTACGCCAAATCAAATGATTGCATATAGTGGATACACCCATGGTAAAATGAGGGTCTACAGAGCGTCAACGATTCTTGGTCGTGTATGATGGGTAATCTGGGATGCGACAGGTTGCAATTAGTCATAAACGAAGTATTGGCTACCATTATAGGCAAAAGAGTATGTGAAACGCGCCCTTGCCCATCATTAAAATGAGCGTCAAATGGGTGTCAACAACTGTTGGCCTTCCTTCATGGTTCATCACAGCGCAATGTGGCCGTTATGGTCTATATATATGGTGTTCACTGTTTTTGTACACTAAAAGGCTCACAAATACTTAGTGGTAGCTCTGTAAATGAAATGAGTTGTTACTGTCCTGGAGGATGTGGCGGGAATATCCGGTACATATCTGCCAATAAAGACTGCCATCTCCTTGTTCATGGTTGCTTGTGATCAAGTGCCAGTCATGTTACCGAATATGCAAAACAAAAAATCGTTGACGCTCCGTTGACTCTCATTTTCAAGATGGGGTACGGAGCATCTTTCTTTTTTCTTGTTGCTATACCCGCGGCCAATACTGTACTTATGAATCTGTTCAACCTGTAACCACGCCAGAGTAGCCAAGATACATGACCAACAATGGTTGAGGCTCTGTTGAGACTCATTTTCAGGATGCCGTAAGGTGCATGTGTCTATTTGTTATGATCATCAAGGCGGCCAATCAATCGAAAATATACCATGACGTACCAATGTCAATTATACACGATCAACAGTAGCATATCTGAATGTGACCATAATTGTGACACTCGACACGCAGAACAGGAGATTTTCACACAGAAGTTCATCCAAACCCGGCCAAATCCACGGGTTGACGTGTACACATCCAGATTTGGCCTCCCAAGCGTCAACAGGTCGGGTTGTGGGATGGGTCGGTAACCGAGCCGACCCATTTTTGTAATCCAAACCCGGACTGCTGGCATGTTACCCTGACCCGTTGCTAACACTACATACTATTATCATGCAGCAAGCACAAGAGCATTATATGAAACTACAGATGGACCCACTGAACAACCCGCTGAAAACCTGCCCAATTGAGACGTGTTGGAACACTTCCACGGAATCTAACCTGAATTGCCTGGGGAGGTTGACTCATGAACCATATCTCTGATGTCGCAATGGTTCAGTTCCGACCCAGCCCCGGCCCATAAGTGCTGGTCTGGTACTGTTGTTTACACTCTGTATATGATCCAGACACACCAAGTTTTCCACATCTCCTTTCTTGACCGGTATAACCCTCCTACAGTCTGCCAGCTACTCTTTGAACAATAGCAGACGATTGTTCATGACACTGATGAATGCGATATCAACGACATCCTACACTCTAAGCGACACTACCAAAAGTTCCATTATCTGGTACGGTTGGCAGGTTACAGATACAAACACAGTGGCTGAGAACCCGCGGAGAATCTCGATAATGAGCCGAAATTGGTCAATGACTTCCATTGAGAGCATCTTAGAAAGTCTGGATGTTGATTGGACTTGGAGGAGTGGGATTGGACATTGCCGAGGTGGTTTTACTTTTTCCTGCTTTCTTACCTATCTCTGGCCGGTATAAATGTCATCACCACGGGTTTGTACCATCTACCACTGCAGGTGGAGTGATCCGGTGCCCCGAATCCGCCATGAGGCTGCACATAGGGCAGAGATTGTTTCTGGGACATATTGAAGTCATACGGAGGCGTACCCATTCAGATTCTCTCTTCTTATGTATATTCTTCAGTTTCTATAGGCATGTTGCAACCCTGGGGGTGTGCTCGCAAAGGGGGGGATTATGTCACGGCAGTAATGATTAGGTTGTTGCCAACGGCACAAGACATGTCCAATGTCCAGTTGACTGCAATCATATATTGATAACTCGTGATCCCTTTGAGATCGCCAGTAATAATCTTACCTATCTACTACTGTATTATATTTCTACAACCACATGTGAAACCATATCTTCCCATATAGTTTCATATGCCACCATTTACAGATATACTGCCTTACACAATCAGTGTGTCCATGTGTTTCTCCAGTTACGCTCGAGTACCATCTGCCAGCGGATTGACCGCATGAATATATATAGAGAGACACAGATAGATAATCCATGCCATATTACAATGTAGTGAATCTTGTGACTGTAACAACGAACCATATGATAGACGAAATGCCATGTGGTTATCGAACTCTGGAAACCACTGCGGTGAAAATACCACACCAGGTATCCCGTAGCGCTGCTTGGAGGCCTCAGATGCTCTCGATGTCTTCCACAGACGTGCCCAGCTTTCTCAGCTGTTCTACAATTTGACTATCCTATAAGTCAAATATCTGAGCATCCTGAATGCACCTCCATAACTGCCTGGGCTTGTAGGAGTACCTGTGAAGACTCTTGCAGAGTCTGAGTGCATTTTTCTTGGCTCTATGGGGGCCTGGGAGTGTCTTAAACTACATAGAAGCAGTAGCGGGGTCGACTGGAATTTGTACCTACTGAGCACTACCCGGAGGAAACTTACAAGGTACATTGTTGGACGACGCATAACCCTACGTGTTGCAGTCAGTGATGGCTCCACTGGATATGGGTTGTTACACCCCCTACAAGTGATGCTGAGAAAGTTTTCTTTTAATTCTGTCGGCCACTCTAATCCCTAGCTGACTCTGCTAACTGCTTTATCCCTGCTGCTGAGGTTGTATGGCGATTGCATCAAAGACAGAATTTCGAAAATTACAAGTTTAGTACTGCTGTACATTACTGTGAGTCTTTCAGAGAGAGTGTAGTGTGAGAATTTTGCCACAATTTGCAAAGCACAGAGGCAGATGATGTGGTATCCACCAAGTGCACTGAGGTACACTAATACAAGAGCTGTGTGGTAAAGCCACCAGGGTTTATGACCACTGGTATACCCAGATCTAATGCATAGTAGGTAGTTGGTATCAGCTATACAAAATTGGTACTTGTACTTGTTGGAGTACAACGTGCTTGTCAGCACAACCTGTCACACCACTCTGTCAAAGCAACCTGCCAGAGCAACCTTTCAGAGCCATGTGTCAGAGTGTCCTTATCAGAGTGTCCTTATCAGAGTAACTGGTCAGAGTGACCTTCTCAGACCAATCTTGTGAGAGCATTCTGTGAGAGCAAACTTGTCAGAGCCAACATGAGCTTCATTGGTAGATATTCTCTCACAACAGGGTTATGTGTGCGATTGAAATTGATGAATCAATGTCACTGACATATTTTAGCAGTGTACTGTGTTGCCTGGGGGTTGAATAGATGAAACATTGTTACAGACCAATTGTTAGTTAACAAGTATGGCTCTGGTATTGGGTGTTGCTTCATCTGGTCTTGGCAACATTATGTTGAGAATATGTAGTATATATGTAGATCGTGGAGTACTATGGTAGCACCATCACAAGCACTAGAATGTGTACTCCCATCCTGCATACATTTCAATGCTCTACCCACGACATTCTCTACCTAACTTCCCTTCAATGTCTGCCACAACTGGTGACTTGACCCAAACCCTCAAACTGTGCCATTCCTTCAATAATACATTGGTTGCTGGGATGAATGGAGTGGTAGCTACTCAAGCTATCGGCTCTGTAGCAAAGCCTACCAAACGGGTGCTTAGCCCATTCTGCATTTGAAAGCGGAAAAGCATGCAGGTTCAGCATTGTGAATATCTTTCAGGTTGCCAAAGTGAATACCCACTAATCACATACTTGTGCCTGCAACTGGGTGGAATGGGTATCTCTTTGGATACAACTATTGTGATTCGGCACGGCGCGTTTTGTTTTTGGCTTGTTTGGGTCTTCGGAAGTTAATCTTGACTATGATGGGCATTCGGGGATTTCATTATAGCTTAATGTTTTACTTTGCATTCACTCTCGGTTGTGCAAGTACCACACCAGTATTCATTGTCAGTTTGACAGTAGAGTACTTACTGCGTATTAGACATGTAGCACACTTACTAGAAGAGATTTCGCATCAATAAATGATGAAGACGTTTTGTTCACTGAACATGGTCATGCCAAACGCTTTGAAAAGTCACTGCCAGACAAGTTGCCATAATGTTGTCAGAGATGTTGTCAAAGGGCTGCCATCAGAGGGCTTCACTGCGAGTGGCTGCTGTCAGAGGGCTACTGTCAGAGTGGCGGCTGTCAGAGGGGCTGCTGTAAGAGAGCTTCTGTCCGAGGGCTTCAGCCAGAGTGGCCACTCTGAGAAAGCAGCTGTTAGAGGGCTTCAGTCGGAATGGCTGCTGATTGAGAGTGTCGGTTAGAGTTAGTGTTAGAAATGGTCCCAACCCGGTGGACTGGTTCGAGTGAGGGTTGGAACTGGAACAGAACTATTGCACCTCGTTTTACCACAATAAAAACCCGTACCATGGCTTTTAGGCCGGTTCCCAGCTGAATACCTGGCCCTTAAAAGCCTGGCCTTTACGCTCCAGTTAAGTTTTTGAGTTCTGATTGTATCACAACATGATCTATATGTGAATTATGCAGTTTTAGGAGCTCGGACAACTGCTGATCTCCGATTCTGAATCTGAGCAATATTTGGGGAGTCGCAGGTGAAAACCCACCATTTGGGTGTGATTTTGAGCGTTACTTCATCGCCACTCATCAAATATTGACCAGATTGCAAATGGGAAATCAGGCCGTGAAAGAGCGTCCGAAACCCCATCATTTACGTATATACCATCTCGTGATCTGGTAAGAGCTCGTACACTCTGATGCAGGAAGAAGTGTAGGAACCACAACATGGACCCATGACCAACATCCAACCCGGCCAAAATCCCCGTGGTGTCAGGTCCGGTCTAGGATAAAACCCAGAGTACGTTACCAGTTTCTGTTGCTTGGCGGTTCCTAGTGTTAGCAACAGTTCCGGACTGTCACTTGGGGTCCGGGTCCGTGTCAGAACCGAACCGTTGCCAAATTGGCGATCCGGGTTGTTATTACACCGGAACCGTCAATTCGGGTCCGGTTCAATGTAAATCTCCCAACCTGTCTGAATTTGGCGGGTTGACAGCAGGTCGCCCAGCGGGTCCGTCTGTAGATTTATATAGTATTCCTGTTTTTGCAGCTAGATAAGTGTATATTATCAAAATTGGATATTGGACAGCCAATAATCTTGTTTTGCATGTTTTGCAATCTGCGATATTGATTATTTTGGTATACGTGATTTTCCTTTTATACGTTGCATTTTTAACTATAAAAGCAGTCAATAGTTCAGTTATGATCTCCTTTATCTGCACAAACCTTTGATTACAAAACATGCAAGACCAAATATTGTTGACGCTCCGTTGATGCTCAGTTACATGATGAGGTAACGTATTTGTCTTGCACCGTTTCAAATGAAAAGGCAGCCACGACACCGTCTATGAATCATTACCACATTGCGACACTTAGATTACCCAAGATCCAACACCAAAAATCCATGACACTCCATTGACGCTCATTTTCAGGATGGGACAGGATGCGTGTCGGTATGATTTTTAACATCAAAGGCAGCCTATACCTCATTTATGAAAGGTTGCAACCAATCACCACTTAGGTTACCCAAGATGCACTGCAAAAAATTGTTGACGCTCCGTTGACGCTCATTTTCAGAATGGGGTAGTGATCATTTCTTTTACTCTTTTGCCAAGAAAGGCTGCCAGTATGATGCATATGGATAGCAGTAACCACGTCGCCTTACAATTACAGTACTTACAAGACTAAAAATCGTTGACACTCCGTTGACGCCAAGTTTCAGAATGGGGCAGTGATCGTGTCTTGTACTTTTTTGCAAAGAAAGGCTGCCAGTATGATGCTTATGGATAGCAGCGAGCACTTCGCCTTACAATTACCGCACTTACAAAACTAAAAATCGCTGACACTCCCTTGACGCTAATTTTCAGAATGGGGCAGTGATCGTGTCTGGTGCTGTTTTGCAAAGAAAGGTTGCCAGTAAGATGCTTATGGATAGCAGCGACCACGTTGCCTTACAATTACCGTACTTACAAGACTAAAGATTGTTGCCGCTTCTTTGATGCTCATTTTCAGAATGGGGCAGTGATAGTCTCTTGTACTTTTTTGCCAAGGAAGGCTGCCAGTATGATGCTTATGAATAGCAGCGACCGCGTCACCTTACAATTACCGTACTTTCAAGACTAAAAATCGTGGAAGCTCCATTGACACACATTTCAAGGTACCATGTGATCAAGATCTGCTGCCGTTAATAATTGCAATGATAAATATTTCAACAGTTTGTGGATGCCTTTCAGCATGATCAGGACTTGGCTCTAGGGCAAAACAGAGCCGGGTAATATTCCAGCACTAGTTGCTCTCATCCGGTTTCAATTTATATATCTTGTCATATGATGCATGCTGCCCACTATAGCTTTGTTTATTGATCAATATTCTCACGCGACCAGTCAATATTGATCCACAATACATCTCGAAATAAAATGCTTGGTCAAATTACTTAATGAACTTTGTGATAATACATTGACGCATTCTGTCCTACTTTTTCTTGATCCCTTTATTCCTCCTTGTTTCCATTATATTGACCGTCATCAACGTCTTTTCAGCCTTCTTCTGTGATCGTTGTATAGGCCGACTCAATCCAGGAACATTCGGTACGGCACTCACATTCCGCTACTCCGGGGTTTCGGAATCCTCAATGCCGTTGTGCAGCTCCATATCTGATTCATCGTCTGCCTCGCAGTCGTCTTCACTGTAGTTTGGATTATCCAAGTCCCCATTCCAGGTAAGCAAATTTTCAGTGTCTGAAATGCTTTCAGGTGAGCTATCCTCATAACTTTCGGCAGGATGGCGGTCGATTCGTTTGATTCGGCGGACATTCAATAATTGCGTTCCTTCTCCAGGCAGGACCTTTGCAGACAAAGCTGGTGGCACAGGTGATTTTTCCGACAATTCAAATGCAGCCATACCATCATGTAGAAACTTTGACCAGGATGCTTTGACGATCTCTTCCGTGTCCGAAATGTATCCCACGGCTTTCATTTGGTCATTTTGAGCGCGAGATTCCTTCTGTGTAGCACGTGGGTTATGGCTACCCTGCCACATGTCCAAAAGGTCATGAACCTTGGCCATTCAATGCATCTTCTGTTCCTCCGCCTCTCTCTTTATCTCCATGTCGTTATCAGTGCTGTTCGAATCCAATACCGGGTTATCGCCAGGCAGTGATCCGCAATCAGCTCGAGCGAACTGCCTTACTACAACTTGTTCGCCAAGAGTCATGCCTGTGGTTTTTGACTGCGTCCACCTGATGACATCTCACCCAAGGGAATAACTGGCCTTGACTCCGACAACGTGAGGTATGTTAGAGAATATGTCGCTAGCCACATTGGAGAGATCAGCGTACTTTGAGTACGTTTCTTCTTGCTGCCGCCACCAGTCGGTGATATCCGGTAACCAAAATATCCTACTAATCTCCATTGGGTCGGAGTGGTAATCATCAAGATTCGGAGTATTTTGCCACCAGTTCTGTCGTAATTCGGGAGGTGAATTCAAATACAGCCTTCCGGCTGTCAATATGCGTGCAGCACGATCGCTTCGTCGAGGTGTCATTTCGGCCACATTGTTAGGCATTAGGTATTATTCACCATCGCTGGACGAATCATATATATCATAAGTAGATTGACCAGATTTAGAAGCCATTGCGGAGAAGCTGAGATTGTTGTTCCGTATGTTTTCGGATATAGTGACCGGCAACCATCTGTGTTTGGCGCAGTATTCGTTCTCCACATACTTCAGAAAGGCCTCCTGGTATTGGGCAGTATCAGATATCTCGTATTCAGGATTGATATTGATTCCATTGTCCCACTTTCTAAATGATCTCAGCTTCTGGAAAGAATCAAGGATGTGTACCAAAATGAATAGCCTACCGGTCGTTGGAGTAACTGCAGTATACTATTTGGACAGCTTTTGCTGGACAAACTTCACCGAGAAGAATCAGTCTTCCCTCCATGGTGTCTTCTTCTTGGCCAAAGCTCGGATTACGCCATCCATGTAATGAAACATCTCATTGTAGACGGTAATGACATGATGCAGACTAACGGTATGCCGTTTCGACATCCCCATGGTCCAATACCGGAATGGTCGTAAAACCTCCATGACATACTACACAATAGTCCAGTCATCTTGGGTTGTGAAGAGTGGCCGGTAACCGCTGTATTTGGGGTTTTCAAGCCACTCGCGTGTGAATTCATGTAATCGGTAGGCGCGCTCGAGCATCTCCAGTGTCGAGTTCCAATGTGTCTTCACATCCAGAATGGGTAGTACTGCAATCCGGACTTTGGCATTTTGACAGTCAATGAACTCATTTCGACCACCAGGTGTCAGCGTAATCAATACAGCAAGCATTCTCTGCTATATGAAGGTCAGTCTCAGCACTTTCAAAATATGTTGAAATACTTACTTTCTCAATTATCTTTGTTAAACCTGGTCTCATGGCCGACACCTTGTTGATTCTAGCGTTGCCCTCTTTTCGAAGTCTTTGTCTCTTCCCAATGCCTGTGCATTCATTCTCTCCAAATTGCTGATCGCGCTCATGGGCTTCCCATGACTTGGTGCGGCCGTTTACACCTAGAGTGCTCATGAATGCACCCAAAGCAAGTCGAATGATGTGCGCCATGGATGGTATGTGGTTTCTCAATGCGGGCCACTGGATTCCGGAGGCTTCGATGGTAGTTTCCAGTATGCGAGTCATCGAGTAGTTTGAGGAAGCGTTATCGGTTGTTATTCCAAGCAAACGGCCGTCAGTCAGCTCAAAACGGTGAAGGACTTCCTTCAAATGTCCAGCTAGCCATGCTCCTATATCCTGACCCTTGACCTGTAATCCTTAATGACCGTTCGAAGTAAGAAGAGAATGGGTTATCAACCTCATCGAACGCCAGTTGTAAGTCTCGCAAAGCCAAATTTCTATACATATAACAGGCAATGACCGACGTTATTGCTAATTTGTTTGTCGATGTCCATCCATCTAAAGCTAAACTGCCTTTGTTTCTTGACGGCAGTTGCTTCTTGATTGCATCCACTGTCAGTGTGTATTCCCTCCGGCAAATAATACTCAGGGTGCTAGCTCAGGGTAATACCAGTTTGCTTCGTAATGCGTTGTATGACCGTCGTAGCTCCAGGTTAGATATTGCATTCCACAGAATATGAGGCGAAACAAAACCTAACATGAGGTAGCGATTCCAGGTGTCTTGGTGAAATTCGGCAGTTTGAAAGTTCTTTTCTGCCAGTTTAGAGCGTTTTGTCTGTCAATTCCGTAAGTATACTTGATACCTGAATTGTAAATTCAAATTTTGTTTGCGAAATTACAATCGGAATACCTCAGCTTCCTCGCCACTTGGGTTTGGCCAAATCTATTTCATCAACCGTTGAACTAGTCGATTCCGTTACTTCTGACACTGCTAATTCGTTTAACTTTGTAATATGCGCTTTTGCCAGCAAGTGTTTGCCCATTGAGCTGGTCCCATGTTCTGATGGATGGCGAAGAACTTGATGACAAACGATACATATGATGGCGGTGCTGCCAGTCTCCTCAATTCCACAGTGTAAGTAGAATCTCCACAAAGGCACATGTCTAGAGTGATTCCAAGCAATAGGCCGCTTCGAGCCTTCATTCATCGAAGCCCACCAAGCATTGAAGATCAGTTGCAAAGTATGGTCACTCGAATCACGAATAAAGACACGTTCATTTTCGCATGATATCATAACCTCTAACAACAAGGTCTTTAGAGATTTTGTGTCTGACATCGCGGTAAGAAATTGAACTCTGGGTAATTCGGGCAGGGTAACAGTCAAAAGATACGTTATACTCACGTAGAACGCTGGTTTTTAAATATAGACTTTAGAGCTGCAAGTGAGAAAAAAGTGAGACCTGTGAGACATCGCATGCATATTTGTGAAGTTGAATTCAAGGACATACACATACGAGACGGTTGCAATATCATCATTAGCATTTTTCACCATGAAGGCAGCCAATAGTACTGTTATGGGTCAACGCCGTTGCATTGCTGTCTGCTCATCCAAGATGCAAGCCCAAAAACTGTTGAGGCTCAGTTGACGCTCAATTTTAGGAGGTGGTAGCAATTTCGGCACTAGCATTTTTGCCTAGAAAGGCGGCCAATATTATGATTATGGGAGTATGCCGTTGCACGGCCCTTGAATTATCCATGATGCAAGACCAAAGATCGTGGGCGCTCCGTTGACGCTCATTTTTAGGAGGTGGTAGTAATATCATCCTTAGCATTTTTGCCCAGAAAGGCAGCCAATAGTATGATTATGGGAGAATGCCGTTGCGCGGCCCTTGAATTATCCATGATGCAAGACCAAAAATCATTAACGCTCCTCTAACGCTCATTTTTAGGAGGTGGTAGCGATATTGTCACTAGCATCTTTGCCTAGAATGGCGGCCATTATTAGGATGATGGATGTATGCCGTTGCACGGCCCTCGAATTACCCATGATGTGAGACCAAAGATTGTTGACGCTCCGTTGACGCTCAATTTTAGGAGGTGGTAGCGATATCGGCCGAAGCATTTATTCCCAGAAAGGTGGCCAATATTATGATTATGAGTGTATGCCTTAGCACGGCCCTCGAATTATCCATGATGTTACACCATCAATCGTTGACGCTCCATTTTCGCTTATTTATAGGAGGTGGTAGCAATATCATCACTAGCATTTTTGCCCAGAAAGGCTGCCAATAGTATGATTATGGGAGAATGCCATTCCACGGCCCTTGAATTATCCATGATGCGAGACCACACATGGTTGAAACTGTGTTGATGCTCATTATTAGGAGGTGGTAGCGATATGGTCGTGGGCCTTGGTGCCCATAATGGCGGCTAACTGTCATTAAGGCTTAATGCTGTCGTGCAGTGTAGTCATTTTCCAAGTTGCTAGACCAGATATCGGTGACGCTCCGTTGACGCTCCGTTGACACTCCGTTGACGCTCATTTCTAGGGCGGGGCAACAAGCATGTCGCATGCCTTTTTGCATCTAAAGCCGGCCAAATATCCCTGTTTGGATTGATTTGACTATGCAACCCTTTGAATGCCGAACAGATCAAAGTAAAATCGTTGACGCTCCATTGACGCTTACCTTAGAGACATACCACCAGTTATTCGGTGCGCAATCATTTTGCCTGACAATTATACCATCATTATTGACAGCCGTTATATCATTTGTAGATGGAATCATTTGTATCCACAAGCATCGAGACCTCTCAGTGTCTGAGCCACTACTATTCACTTCATCAGTCCGATAAATGACATTGCTCCTTTGCGTTCTTGGGATTTCAGCCGGTATATTACGGCATATTGATCGATCAACCAATTTTTCACTTACAGTGCTCGACTTCCTGACCTTTCTTTTTCCAGCTCGTGTTCCTCGATTTCCATGACATACCAGTAGCAATTTTCAAATTGTCGACCATGTGCAGCGGGTCTCAGCGGAGAGTTATGCAGTTGGCTGCATGAACTAATGCTGCAAAACGGCTTCTATTGATCAGGGTTCAAACTGCGCACAGACCGCTCGTCCGATGACTCGTATGACATCACTGAGTCAAATGTTGTTAGTAAATTTCGTCTCTTTTTTAGGTTTTGCTTTCTATTATAACCATAATAGGCAAGTCGATATCAAGTGAGCTGGCCATCTATCAACTAGATTTGGAGTGTAGAACATTCCCATTGCCCGTATGACCCTTGCACACAGACTGATGAAATGTCATGTCTCACAATTTGGTCACTGAAATCAGAAAAAAGCTGACATGTAGCAAAGTAGGTACACAAATTGCTTTCCCAAGAGATAGGTCATCAAAACAAACTATTTGGCTATCTATACCTCCGGCGAGCCGCGTGCCGTCACCATATCTTCGTCCATATCCGATTTCTATATGGTAATTAACTAGGGATGCTGCATGCAGGGGTAAAAGCTTATGGGTTCAACAGGCTTCGCATCCTGAATCGGCACTGAATCGGTCACCGCGTCGGGCGAGACAACCGGTATGAATTGTTGTGACTCTGTTTTTTCCGAACCCAGCCTCATTTGACTACTTCCTGGGCGAGAAGTCACTGCCGTCATTGGCGATTGTCCTCGGAAGATATCAAGAGTATGCATATGCTTTCCAAATGTTGTCGACGATGGTCTGGCTGCAGTCATGTCTATTTGGGGCTTAACAACCACCGGAACCTTCAATTCGGTAGTCCCGTACTTCATATCCCTCTCACAAAGGTTGTTGGCTGCATCCCCCCAACCCGGTTGGGTCAATTCGTCAAGCTTCATCTGCTTCTGCTGAAACCTCTCCAAGCGGTGCTTAACTGTTTGGATAGTGTGCCCATCACCCAGCCAGGTTGATCATCGTCACTCAGCTTGCCGAGCTCTGTATCATCTTCATTATATTCCTCGTCTTCCACATCCTGCTCTTCATCGGAACTTGCAAGATCGCTCAGACTGTGTCCGATAGCATTCAACATCTCTTCAAACGTCTTTTCGGGCTTTCCGGTTGTCCCCCCCACGTTTTCACCGTTAGTCATATCGTTCAGCTTTTGCATCATCGCTGTCTCTGCATATTGAACTCGCTTTCTCGCCACAGCGGTCTCTCTCTCCACATAATCTTTGATCCAGTTCTCCTTCTCGTCATTGCTTAGAAAGTGCATTTCCTGTCTTTTCTCTGCCGAAAGCTTCTGTTTGGATCTCAAGCTGCGCAATGCTCCCAACGCTCGGACCCTCTCTGCCTCCAAGCCGCTCTTCGCTTCATTCGAATGATGACTTCGATGTGTGGACATCTTTGTCGATTTGCCGTATTTGCCCGCCGGAAGAGGTGACAATTTCTTTATCAGAGCATTGACCATTGTATCGTGTGTTAACCTTGTTGTTGGGCCAGATGTTGGATGACACAAGATATGGAGCACAAGGAGACAAGGTGACTCTTTTAAGTCAAGGTTCGTATGTTTGTTCAACTCGAATAAAACAAAATGTGCATTTTAACCTTCATTTCAGTTGGAATAGTGACGCTAATCGTACGTCATGACATGATAGTTAGCCAGTGTTTCATGTAAGATCCCGGCTATCTGTTGAGACAAACATCACCAGACGACCATTCCGTCATAGAATTTCCTTTTTATATCTATCACACCTGAGATATCAGCTGTCGTTCACTTCAATGTATCCTGGTAAACAAACAAACAAACAAACATCATCGGACCGACTTACTGCAAATTGCGGGACCATTGGAATCACCTAGCAATAGGCAGTGGGATATACCTTGGGTTGAACATGCAAGTTGACAGTCATTCATTCCCTTGTGACCTGTAGCTTACTATATATTCCCCAGGACTTTCCACTTTTCGTTATCATCTTCCTCACCTTTTCCACAACAGCAAGTCATGGCTCCACAAACACCTCAGCCCGATGTGATACAATCCAAATCAAGCCGAACAACTGGTGCTTCATCCAATGCGCCCCTGGCTGAGACACAGCAGCAACCCAGACACCAGTTACTCCACTGCGACGCTCCAATTGCTGGCGCCGAAAATCTGGCCCAGGACGCACATTTGCAAATATTACGTAAGACCGGACGCAGCAATAATAGGCAGCAGCATGCCATCGGATGTGAGTAGCTCCAAATCAATATAGAAGGCAGTCAACCGAGAATATAATGTGCAGCTGGTGTACGTAGAGAGCTCCGTGACCAATTTATCGATACCCGCAATGGCAAACCTGGATGGTCAACGACGGCATTTGTCCACACAGTCCGCAAAATCGAACATCATGATATCGTCAGCTCTGGGATTATCGCATTTCGTGATAAAGGTCCCCGGGAGTGGGCTAAAATGGCTTTGAAGACTGTAGAGGAGGCTACAGAGTCGTATATGATTGAGGTAATAGCCGAATCTTCCTTCTAGAAGCAGCAACTAATTTCTTGTAGGTTTTCAACATGGCGGCTACTATGGCGAGGCAAGGAGGTTGTGTCCAGCTGGAACAGTCCGACATGCGCCTTGCCTTGAAAATGGCGAATATGGCCAAAGAAGGGTTTTCGCGTGCCGCAATAGAGGAAACGCAACAACTGATTAGGAAACCTCCCGCCGAATTTCGAGACGAGAAGAAGTGAGGAGTTGAGTTTCCTGGGCATAAGAAGGTGAAGGCTGCAATGGGAAGCCACCCGGCAATGGTTTATAGAAATCACACGGCTGGCTGCCTTCCATGCCAAAATGGTACTGCTAAGAATCCGCAGAAACGCTGGAGGCGCACAGGAACCGCTGCACCTCCACCGGATCCGGCGGCACCTCCACCCGACTGGCCACCTCTGCCCGGCACGCCATCTGCGCCACCAGGTGACACTGACGGACGTGAAAGTTATGACATCGAAGGTATGCCATCCAATTGTGTGTATTTATATTCTCCGCATCCAAACACTTGATTTTTCAATCAAAATGCATATGCCAAGGATAGCAAGCGCGATAAAGATTTTATTCCAGATTTGCTGAGTACACTATCTGCTGCATGCAAATACTGCTGAGATTGATTGTAAAGCTGACAACAGGCTTTTGAGCGAATCTGAGGGTGAAGACAACCATTGATTGAAAGGAACTGGTTTTTGGAGTATTATCAGTATCAACAATTAGCGGACACTTTAAAGTATATTTCAAAGGATATATTTAAATGCACAATTAAAGAACAATGTAGTGATAAAGGAAGACATACATGAAAAGAATAGAATGACTGCCAAAACACAGTAATCGATGTTCTATGCCACAGTCAATGGTTGCGAAATGCGGAAACACCTGTGGCAAAATGAGCATCAACGGGGCGTCAACGATCTTTCTCCCTGGACGTCTGGTTAATATGATGTGAATCAACCGTTGTTATCTATAATCATTATATTGGCCGCCTTTTTTGGCAAAAGAGAAAGTAACTTGCTCCCTGCTGCATTCTGAAAATGAGCGTCAACGGAGCGTCAATGGATCGCAGACATCTAAACACAAGGGTTTGGCAGCCTTTATAGCCTAATGAGCAAGATGTGGTCTCGCTACAACCTCCCGGACAATCACAACTGAATTCGTTTTCAATGTTGCAACTCAGTGATCCTGAACGTTTCAGCCTATAAAACCGGTCAAAACTCCATATATAGCCATCAGCGGCCATCTCGCGCTTTGATTGACCATCATGTAAGGCCAAAGATCGTTGACGCTCCGATGACGCTCATTTTCATAATCGGGCAGGGACCGTGTCCCATTCTCTTTAGCCATTAAAGGCTGCCGATTCATCGGTTATGCATAACACCGGACACGTCACTTTTCAATTACCTGATTTACAATACTCAAAATCGTTGACGCTCCATTGACGCTCATTTTCAGAATGGGGCAGGGAGCATGTTACTATCTCATTTGGCTTGAAAGACGGCCAATACCTCATTTATGATCGTTTGCATCCAATCGCCACCTGGATTGCTCATGAAGCAAGACCAAAAATCATCGACGCGGCGATGACTATCATGTTCAGGATGGGGCATGGAGCGTGTATCTTTTGTTTTTAGTCATAAAGGCGGTCCATTCATCCAGAATGGACAGTCGCCAGCAAAAGTTAATATCTTGCGATTTGAGCTAGGGTATCTAAATGTGACCATAAATAGAAAGACCCGAAACACAGAACCGAAGATTGAAACCGACAGGTCTAGCCACACCTGGCAAACCCAGCAGGTTGACAGGTACGGGCCTGGGTTTGGCCCGCCAAGACGCTGCGGGTCGGGTTTTTGGACGGTTCCGGAACCAACGCAAACCGTTGTTCTGGTCCAAACCCGGACTGCAGGCGGGTTACCCGGACCGGTTGCTAACACTAGCGTTTCCTAGTCCCGACTGGATCCTTGTCTCGGATTCCAAAAAGGACAGCATCCGGGTACCCCTGAAAAGTTGCTAGAACTTGCCAGAGTCGCTCCCATCACGGTTAATGTTAGTGACTCAATTACTCCCTTCATTGGTATTAGTCATCCATACTGTTCAACACCATCCTGAAGACAAATTGTTGAGATAATCCAAAAGCGACCCAAAACCCAGCAGAACATACCGGCAAATGCGAACCCAGATCCCAACAGAGTTACCCCGGAAACCCAAACGAATCTGGCAACCCAAGCCTCAAATCTGAGGGAAATAATGTGCAGACGGAACAGTGGAAGGTTCAGAAAGATCACAAATGAACCAACATCCCTTACATTGTGAGATTGACCAATCTCGGCATGCCTGGGTTTGTGGGGGAAAATCATTCGAATATGGTATCATATACTTGATCCTGATCGCGATCCATGTCCCAATTGGCAGCATTATGGAGAACCCCCAGCACAACTACCTCGTGTGAGTGGTTCATCAGGTGGATGTGTTCAATCAGCTGATTGCTTGGGCTGAGGTTAACCAATCCAGGGGTGCATTGCATTTGTTGCTGACCAATCTGCCGTACAAACCATCATGCCTGATGTTTCTTGGAGTAATGTTTACCCTGTTCTACCATGACAGAATTTCGGCAATTATAATGTAGATTCAACCACTTATTGCTTTCCAGAAACGGCAAGACAAGGACCCTCACCTACCCACAGTTAGTAAATGACTTGTTAACAGAGACATGCGCATTAGCACTCATTGAGTGATGGATAGGAACACAATTTCAGCCTAAGAGGCGGCAGTACGGCGCACAAGTGAGTATCATGGTCATACCACGAGTCGATGTCAGAGGTCAACATCACATCTAGTTGTCAGAGCTGATAGATGTAGCGGAAAGTAGGAATGTGAACGGAGTGGTAACCTGTTCAACGAGCCGCTAGGTGTGTGTGCAAGGCCTTCCAAATTCAGAATGAACTTTCTGTGGTATGATCCAATTTGGTCGGCCTGTTTCAGCACTCAGCGCACATACCGTTTATACTTTTGTTGATAAAGATATTTCCAGATCTAATGAGACACTGCCATGGTTACATGCGATGGAAATCAGGTGATTGAACTACAATCGTGGGCAAATTGGCTTTATCTTGCCCATCAATGTAGCCTGCTGGGAGGCAACCCCTGTGACGATTTCACTAAGCCCTGTATTGCAACACTCTACTACAAAAATGTGGAACTGTCCAGCTCCAAAGGACTATGTGATTGTAACAAGTTTGGTGCTTACATGCACAGGAGAGACGTTGATGATGGCCATTGGGTATTTGAATGAAATGTGGCTCACGAGTATTCGGTGTAGCATTAGTGTGCACTCAACCACACAAGCCCTAATGCCAATGGATTGATTTTTGTGCTGCCATTTTATTACAACATCCAATCTTTATGTTGCCCTGCTTAATTTCCCTACTATACTAATTTCTGGTAACTGATAAGTGCAGCATGTCAGTATTATTGTGCGGACAGAAGACCTGAATTCGGAGCCTTTCATCGATGGATCTTCAACTGGTGTTGACCCGGCACCACGTTCTGAACCTAACACATTACTCCCATCTGCCACCCAATGGTCATAAATGTTGAATGAATAGTTGAATGTAGCTGCTGGCAGCACTCGACTCAACCAGGAAGAACAGGCCACGATACACAATATCCAGTGTAACTCTTCGATGGCACATATGGGTGGGGTTGCTTTGAACAGCAATTTCTTTTTCCGCTCCAGACTGAGTATATAGCATGCCATGTACATCTTGTAATCTTGGTAGTCCATGTGATCGATCGTGCCATTAGCCATTCAAAAAGTCGCGATTGAGGTCCCGCTCATTACCACCCTCTGTGCGTCATTCATGGTAATCTGATGAAATATCCCTGCGCCATGAAAATGTTGAATCTTCGGCATGCTCTTGGTTCAACTGCGGGTAGAAAGTCTCAATGGTTGAAATGAAAACTGTTCTCCAGGGTTTACCATGATGAGCGGTTCGATGGGATGCCCTCCACCAAGTGATGTACTGTAATGGAAGTGTGCAGTGAACTCAGTGAAATATGTCACTGCAGCTTCCCATTCACCCACCATTGGTTATGGGCTATATCTACCTTAGCTTGATGTCACTATAGTGGTATGTATTCCCATCACACCATAGTTTCAATGTAGGGAGGTGAAGCTACCAACATGGCTTCGGTGACTCCATTCTGACCTTCACACTAATTTCAACCTTCGCATTGTAGTGGTTCATGTTGATCTCCCATCTGTCGAAGATTGGAGGTGGAATCATGATTTGCTGTGCATAGTCATTGACCTGGTGATATATTACAGCCAGCAGTGCCAGAGTCTGATGATTGTTAGTGTGGCAAACAGTATATCAAAACCACAGCAAGGTCTAACCTTGGCAATGCTGCAGTCTTCAGCCAATAAGTCACCTTTTGCAAACCGAATTGTTTTCTCTGTCATCCAATTTAATGCTATGATTCGCTGAGGTTGTATCTGCATGGGTTTGTTCATTGGCTTGAAAGTTCTGGTCTCCATTGTGATACCTAACCCTGATATTGACACGTCCGAGTTTTCTTTCGGGTATTTGCAGTCATCTGTCATCTCTACAATCCCATGAGTACATATCAGATTTATTCCATTATTCTGTCAGCATCTTTACTCTGACATCCGATGAGACAGCAGCTCTGACACCTGCTCTGACAGCGGCAGGGCTCTGACAAAAACTCTGACAGTAGCTCGGACAGCGGCTAAGCTCTGACAGTAGCTCAAGAGGGCTGACAGTAGCTCAAGAAGGCTGGCAAGAACTGTGACTCACCTGTTCACATTCAACTTGGCCGCCTGGATCTACTTCGGTGCTTCTGCATTGTGGCTTTTGGCCCCTTGTCGTTCCATTAGGGAAATTTTGTTGATGTTAGCGGCTACTTGATTGTATTTTTGCATGTTGTGAAGCTCGAAATGTAGGTCCTGCTGTTCGACAGCATGGCTACAAGAGTTTCTCTGTGGTTGATTGTTACTCATTGGCATGATCCCAGGTTGGGAATTGTTCTCTGGCATCCGCAATAGCTCTTTCATCCCTTCCTACTCCTCCTCCACCACCAATATGTCCAAATCACCCAGTACAACACCACTCATTTTGATATTGGTACATTGTAGTAAATCAATTAGTACACGTTCAGTATCATCTTCCCATTATGTCACCCTATTTGTAGATTATCATTCCATGCGGATGGGTTTCATAACGATCCAATCGATTCGATTGTTGGTGTAATCCACCATGACTGTCTTCGTGATGGTGATGAATGTCACCATCAGACAACCAGTAATTCAACCCACTGTCACACAGTCATCCCACCTCAATTCTTCCAATGGTATATCACTCAGTGCAAATCTGGAACATGGACTATCACCCTGAGTGGACATTATGCTCAACAAACAGGAGTCAACAGCCCTCAAATTTGTAGGTAGTTCATACTGCTGAGTGATTCTGTCAACAATGTGGTCGTACCACCTTCACACTTCAGGATTCATTAGGAAGTTTCTCAGAACTCATGGCCTTTCCAAATTTTCCTCTTTATCTACCTGCTGATCATCTTCCATCCACGTGATAAAACTATCAATATTGTCTTCTCTGGCTTGCCGATTGCAATTTTCACGTTAGGTGCCTCTCACAACAGAGTGAGCCAGTGAGCTCGTTGCACCACATGTTGGCCAACGACTGCGGAAATCTATGAGTGAAAGTGGCAATTGATTGCCAAGAACATTCGGTCTGAAAATGGGTGACTGTAGGGCCTTGCCAGAGCTGGTGATTGGAAGAGGGTAGAATCTGGACAACTGTGCATCCCCTGAAACCACCGAACCCATTTGACATGGTATCACAGACAATACTGATGAATGTGCAGAGCCTCTACAACTGGTATTACTACCATGCCATTCCAAATCTCCCCTCTGCCACAATGAGATTTTGCTTATACTTGCGGCTGTGGATGATTCAACACAACCATCTGGGGATCATTTGATCAGTGTAGTAAAAGTGAACAAAATACGGTCTCATGGAGGAGCTGATGTCATGATTGGCCTTAATGAGGTTCATCATGCAGTGTTTAATTTAAAGGCAGGGCTCTTTCCGGTTTTTGACTTTCCAGTGCAGCTTAATGTGGCTTTGTAGGTGTGGTGCTGGCCAATTGGTTTACTCATCTCTATACGGATCAGTTGAGGCATGGTATTGTATGGACAACACCACCATTTATCATCGCATCCGGTGTAAGTCCCAGATGATCTCCACTGTATTCCGCATGTTGCTCAAAGTTGTTGGTAGACTCGGATTCACCAGGTCGATGACAGTCAATGTTTGATACTCAATATCGTTGACTCAATGTCAGAGACTCGATATCAGACATTCAATGTCAGCGATTGAATGTCAGAGTCGGATTTACTTACCAGAATACACATGTTTGGCACCCCTAGCACCTATGGGGACAATCTGACATTGGTGTACAAAGGAATAGTTAATATGTCATGTTAAGTCTTCCATTCCGGCATGGCTGCAATACCTGCACTGAATGCAGACCAGATACCCACAGCATTGATGTCCTAGATTGTCTTGTTCATCACAAAGGCACAGATTTCTTTGATCCAGTTTGAAACTGCAGTGGATGATCTCCATTGGACTCATGTTGGTGCAATGATATTGGTTGTGCAGTGAATATCCAGGTTGCTGAGCAAATATGAGGATCGCTGTGTGGATATAACAGGCATCATGTCAAAATTCATTGATCTGAGTGAATGGGTAACAATTGAACATATTACATACCAACTATTATTACTACACAAGTGCTGACCCTCACACAACGAGATGACCACTCGGACACACATTGTTATGGCAATGTGAATATGTGCGTCATTCCGCTTAAGACTTTGGCACAGATTGCAGTGAGGATTGTCTGAAATAGCCCAAAGCTAGTTATGAAGAAACAGTGAACAAGGTAAGATCGAAAAATGTCACTGCTTTTTTTGAACGTGCAACACAAGGTGGTGTAACGGCAGCACATGACCCAGCGTTACCTAATTGCCATACCAGCGAGTTCACTCACCACCAGCTTTAAATTTCTAGGTATAATCGTACCCATATGTCTATACATATTATCACTCCCATCCACGTTTGCAACTATATCCCTATAACTACAATAGAATTACCTATGAGGCCGACGAGAGGGTTATGGGCCCCTCAACCATCATCGCGTTTTGAGTAACTGGATATGTTTTACTGATGGGGTCTCACAAGTTTGCCCCATTTACAGCCATTTCACAATATACTGTCAACTATGGACATTACTGCCTCACAAACAAGATAATATATGCCATGATTACTGTGAGCGTAGATGTTGATTGTTCATCATTCAATTGAGGCAAGTGACAGCAACGAAGGTGAGATTAGAGACCAAATGGTGCAAGATGCGTGTCACCAGCACTGATGACAATGATCATCGCGAGTGCCAGACATTACCATTCAACACAGAGAAGCAGCAGAATTCAATATGACAGAGAGATTCGAGTTTGAAGATCATTCCTACCAGTTCTTTGAGCGTGATCATCCTTTTGTGAACCTTCTATCAGTGGCACAATCTTACCACACAATGGGCAATACCGAGAACCAAGCTGAAGTGGTGGGATGATTTACCAGTCAGCACAGTTATGACTAAATTGCTTCCAATTGTGGGGAGTGTATCAACTTCAATTGGTTCGTGCAGGTAAAGCTCTAACAACCAAGAAGAAGTCCACCTACACAGGTATTTGACTGGCACTTACACCGTGGGAGGAGGATGAAACTATGACAGAAGCACTCTAACCAACCTGATTGTCTACATGTGATATGTTTAGTTACAGAATTTCAGCCCTTGATGGACGCACCTCCTCACCTGCAATGACACTGCTGGGAGAATCATTGCACTGCGCAAATAGAATTATAGTCGAGATCTACTATATCAATGGTGTTCGACTGAAACTACCAGAATGGCAACTTTGGAAGAGAAAAAATTTTGCTGAATCCCGGTGAAATTGAGAGTGATTTTGGCCCCTTCCCCTACATGTCAAGACAATATCTATGTGGAACAATAAAACCCCACATTCCCATCCAGGAAATCCATTAATTCTCTGATATGAAAACACTACTTGAGCAAAGCGTGCCTATGGAGATACACAATGCCATAAATGATACCCACCAGCAGAGAACGAGTGTTCAGAATGTGCACTTTTGCAGCCACGAACATCTGCACGAGCAAGGTTGACCTATCGAACAATATACTCCACAATCCATGCACACTTGCGATGAGCAAATTTCCCTTGAGAAATGTCAACATATTCCAGCGTTGGGGGCACGGCCTCCAGTTGCACAAAGTTACAATGGAAAAAATCGTCGCCTGCGGGAAGTGCACTTATGGTATGGCCCTATACAATTCCAAGGGCCACCTACGATGACTACTATGCCTTCTTGGAGCACAACTGGTATGCATAATCACAATATACCTACCAACTGTATTTCGCACAGTGCATGAGTTCTATATTCGAAACATACACAGTGAGCTGTAATGCATTGGAGCTCTTGGCCATTCTGGCGCAACCAGGCACGTCATCACACCCAGACTGCGTCAGCGACTTAGACTGCAATGAGAACCCGCGTCCGTCGCAACATTCGGTTATCAGAGCCAGCTCTGATGTTGGCGTATGATCATCAGAAATTGCCAATCTCATGTCTCAATAATGAATATATGGTGCCGGTTGATGAACCCGATATCCTCCTTGTGTCTACTGTCGAGTCTGATCATGTACTTCTACTACTTCGGTTTCAATCTGGGAATATGAAATTTAACTGGTCGAAAAGACCAGTTGTTAGATTTGCTAGTGCCCGTTGGCAATCCTGGCAATGACCAAACTATTACATCCCTACCTGAGGGAGATCGAACTGCAGAACACGGTGCCTGTCATTGACTCCTAGCTGTATATATTGAAATGTTCATGACAACCACATTTGACGACCAATCTGGAAGTACTGAGTTCTCTTCAACCTTCAGCATACAGTTGTATGAAGTTACCGGTGTCCAACCACCATCTACAGTGTTGAAAGGCACCAAGTTAGGAATATTAGGTGAGAAAAGCCCTGCTTGATGTTGAACCGGAAAGCTGAGAGCAGTTGTGGTGGTTGTAGTAGATGGGGGTCCGCAGGGCAACCCTGTGTGACTGTGCCCAGCTCACCAACGAACAAAGTGAATACGTGGACGATGGGTCTTCGCCCTGCTGCAGCGAACCATATCAATCCAGGCTCCTGCATTGTCCATTCCACAGCTTCCATGCATACTTTCATCTATATGGCTATACGGATTATGCAGATTCAGAGCCATACATATCTATGTGAGTTTGTAGTTGTTAGATCATCCTGAGAGACATATGACAAGTCACAGAGGTGAAGCGCAGATGGAAGGGAGATACAGTTAAACTCTACATTTCAAAGCCCGGGTAAGCAATCATGTCCCTGGTGAGAGAAATGTCCGACATATCACATTTGGCGTAATTTCACAGCGATCCCACGCATACTGGTCGCATTGCAAATCTGAATGCCGGTGTTGAAAGAGCTCCTAAAACTGCACAATCTATGTATTGATCATGTCACGATACGACCAAAACCCAGAAAGGTTATTGGTGGAAAAGTACTGCCAACTTCATGTGAGCTGTAAAGTGGATCTGTGGTCCGGATCTATCCCTGCCAAAAACGTGGTGCTTGATGTCCGGTCCGGGTAAGGACCCGGCACTAGTCACCCACTTCGGGTTCCTTGACAGTTCCTGGCCCAGACCAGTGACTCCGGGTAGGTTCCAACCTGGACCACGGCCAGGTATCCCATAACTGTTGCTGATACTGGACATGTGGAAAGGTACTGTATCCAGGGATGGAGCAATCACTGGGTGCGTCAGAATTTGACGTATTAGCGCCTATATGCCTACCCCGTAGATGCTTGGAGATGTATGACACTTAGTCTTTTGAATATCGCGATATACATGAGGTTATGTGAATTTCCACACATTTAATGTTTTTAACTTTTAATCCTCAGCTTCAAGACAAGCAATTGAAAGCAAATATGCAGGTCTTTGTACCGAGTACACTCCAAACCACTATTCAAGAAATCAAATCATGCAACTGTATGGCAAATATTGCAATATCAAATAGACTGCTGAATGTGTTATGAAGTTATGTTACCAAGAATACTCTCCTTAAGCAGATTCCAACTCAGACTTACTGATCCCAGATTACACAGCTGCCATAGCAATGTACAATTCCAAATCGACTTCAGAATTAATATCAAATCAAGCCCATCCAATGCATATTGCTGATGAAGCCATATGCGAATTGTCTTTACAGGAGTACCAATATCAACAGAGGGATGATCGTACTGGAATTGCAGTCCCTTCCGCAATGAATTACTGTTCCTGCACACCATGCAAGACTCAGTGGGAGATTCATTCATCAAACGCGAAGCGTAGCAGTGGCAAGTTGACTGAAGGATAAATTGACCAATATACTTAGAGAACGACACAAACTAACCACAATAAGTGAATCAAGTCGATTGTTGGCATGTACACCTACAGATGAATCAAGATGAGCACAAAGATGAGAGTCAGCGATCACACCCCTCAACCTGTCAGATGAAGCAAATCTAGCATACAATGGACATCCAATATATGTACACATGCACCCCAGGATGATTATACACCATCTGTTCTGAATCCGGGCAGTATGGCTCCCAAAGCAGTTCCAAACGAGATTCCGAAAATCTTCAGTATGGTTTCCAATGCAGTTCCTAATGAGATTCCGAATTATTGCAGTATCACCAGTAAGGGAGTTTCCCACAATATACTGAATGACTGATATGGCTACTGAATTGGTCCTGAACGAGTTTCAATTTGAGCACTGAGAGTACTCAATAGGCTGCTGAATGCTATCACGGGAGACTGTCGGGATAATGACTAACAGATGATCACCAAGTTCTCACAGCCACCGAGGTCACCGCAAAATTACTTCCCATAGAGATCAAACGAGAGGATGACCAAGTACCCTACCCCACAATGCCTCTGACTACGATGCTTACTGAATGGCATACCAAATGATCAAGAAACTATAACCACACAGCTTACCATATTGACTGCCAATCCTCCTCACCAGAGATCTACCAAATGACAACAAAGACGCAAACAGATATTCCTCCGAAGCTGCCTACCGAGTGACCCACAGAGAAGTTGAACAAAGGTGTACTGAACCTATCAGACAAATACCTTTTACTGAGAAGCAGTACAGAGAGACCATCCTGAATGCCAAATCAAGAGATGGTGAGATCAGCAATTACAATCTACATTGTGGCATTCCCAGAGCAAAAGTGCTCATCTTACAGAGTGAGTATGACCAACCAAGAAGTTAGCATGAGACATATTGATTGATGATTGACCACCCTCCCACACTCCAGTAATTATATATTCTGCCACCCCCGAGTGGTTACCCTGGGTGCGATATGAAATTCACAGTGGCAAAGCGCGGAGAGCATGCTCACATCATGATCAAAAGTCAAGACACGATCGATGGGATATATATTCCTTATCATGCCCTGGCCAATTCTGATCATAGTCTAGGTGTAGAATACACTTTAAGAAGTAAACGTCTAAACACATTAGTTGTTCAATCCCAGAGAGACTACATTTACAATCCTTAATCGCAAATGAATCCCAATCCCAATTCTCTGATCTATGTTACACTGCGACTCAGTTACAATGACAATCGACAATCAAGATTATGCAGAAATCACTGACAGAGCAATGAATTTTCAAAAGATGAAGATAGCCACATCAGTAGAGTCAAATCCTACTGAGAAGTCAAAACCCCACATGCAGGCAGTCTACCAAAAAACATGGAGAAAAGTCAACAAAGAAGGCAACTGGGAACTCAACTGCAAACTCAATTGGGAACAGAACTGAGAACCCAACCTAGAACTCAACGAAGAGCTCAACCGGGAACTCAAAAGACAAGTCAACTGCGATGTCAACGAAGAGTATTCTACCTGCTGTAGTCTGGAGTGCACAGCCATCAAGTCGACGGCATGGTCACCAATGCGGAAATCGAAACATCATTACTGAATCCAGATCTATCTACCAGTCCCAGCTGATTACCTATCACAACCTGCTTCAAGATGTACTCTTCAGTGCATCTGGAAGCACTGCACAGAGATCACACAGCACTAGGATGATTTAAAATGCTAAATTTTACCAATTTAAAATAGCGTATGTGTTAGATATCAATGAAGGAGATGTGACTTCCCATGTGGCAATTGCCATACGCGATTGATGATCACCGAAGGCTTGAAACGATGATGGCAGTGGATGGTCCCACCTATGTGAAATCATGAGCGGATGCTCTCAGCCACACTGATGATTGAAATAACGACCGACTTTGTGATATATGAGCTACAGGTATGGATAATAGGCGGATTATGGGTTCGGAAGTTGAGATATGATGACGCAATCACCTTCGATGGTTTCTTATTTCTCTCTCTACTTGTTCTCACCTTGGGATCTGAACCCAGTATAGATGGTGTTGGCACGGGTTTTGACCATCTGTCAGCGGCAGTGCGGTTATGCCTCGCAGTGGATCCGCCGAAAGGTCAGCATTGAGCTGTACCAATCAGCTGAGTGACGTATGGGTGTGAACACTTGCAAACACTGGATGATACCTTTGTTCCTTGTTTCCGTTTCTTCTAGTATCTGCTTTGAATCCCGGCCTAGTACACAGGGCGTCAGTACAAGTCTTTATCACCTTCTGAGTGAATCGAGTGGAGGTGGACTTTCGGCATGCTCCACGTCCTCCGAAAGGTGGCCCTGAGAGTTCCAGATCAGTGGTGGGACGTATGATGTTGTATGAGTACATTCGTGGCATGATTGAATAATGCTTGTTCCCTTTCCATTCCAATTCTCTCGTATGATGTATCCAGCCCAGGAACCATGCACCATATGTGGGGGATAATGTAACAACAGCACGCGGGCTGGTGGAGGGTACTACCTATTCTACATAGTAGGATCGCTACGAGCTATAGATCAATAGCAATGATCTCCCCTATACAGCTATATCTACTGTTACTCGCCTCCACGTTTGCAACTGTGTACCTATAATTACCATAGTTATGTCCAGTGTTAGCACCGGTTCCAGACTATCGCATTGGGTACAGGTCCGGGTTGGTCCCGAACTGTTGCCAAATTGGCTGTCCACATTGTCAATACACCCAAAGAGGGAATTCACATATGGTTTCATGGATATCGCCCAACCTGTATGTATTGGGTGAGTTGTCCGCAGGTCGCCCACTGGGTCCATCTGTAGATTCATATCATGCTCGTGTTTTTGCTGTTTCATAATAGTATATTATCGAGATAGCTTGTTCAACTTCCAGTGATGACTCTGTGCATGTTTTGCAGTTTGGAATATCGATTATTTTGGAATCTGTGTTTTTGCATTTACATTGTGTATTGTTGCCTATAAAGGCGGTTAATAGTTCTGTTATGAGCTCAAGTATCCATGCAATGCCTTGATTACTCAATATACAAGACCAAAAATTGGTGACGCTCCATTGACACTAATGTTCATGATGGGGTAATGTATATGTCATGGACAGGGTTGCCTGAAATAGCCGCTAGTACATTGTATATGAATCATTGCCACAAAGCGACTCTTAGATTACTCAAGATCCAAGACCAAATGTCATTGATGCTCCGTTGATGCTGATGTTCAGCATGGGGCAGGGAGCATGTTGCTTTTGATTTTGCCCCTAAAGGCAGCCAATAACTTAACAATGGATATCTGCAACCAATCGCAACTAAGATAGCCCAAGATGCAAAGCGAAAAATCGTAGAGGCTACATTCACGCGTGTTATGAGAATAGGACAGTGACCGTACAGCTTTCTCTTTTCCCTATTGAGGCTGCCAATATGTCGGTTATGCATCACAGCGACCAAATAACTTTCCATTTGCCACTGCTACAAGTAGTGTTAGCAACGGTTCGAAATCTGCAGTTCGGTTCCGGGTCCGGGTTGGAACCGAACTGGAACCTTTACAATGGGTTTTACCCCATCAAAAAACCAATCCGCACTGAACCCGCGGTTTTTTGGCCGGTTCCTCAATTTCAACAACCCAGAACCTTGGCTCCAATTAAGTATTTCAGTTCTGATGGTATCACAATATGATATATACGTAAAAGATGAAGTTTTGGATGCTCTTTCACCTCCTATTCTGCAGTTTGTGATCAAATGAATATTCGTTGCATGACTGCGAAAAACGCGCTATTTTCGGCGTTATTTCACAGCAACTCAAAGAATATTGATTAGATCGCCAAGTGGAGAATCGGAGGTGAAAGAGCTTGCAAAACTGCATCTTTTACGTATATATCATATTGTGATACGATCAGAACTCAAATACTAAATTGGAGCCAAAGTGCTGAGTTCGCGGAAATGAGGATCTGCTGTATGTAGAACCCGGCCAAAGAACTGCAGGTTTATGTCCGGTCCGGGTAACAAACCTGGCAAGACAAAGCGGGTCAGGTTTTTGGCCGGGTCTGGAACCAAACCAAACCAAACCGCAAGTCAAAACCTGGACCGCTGGCGGGTTACCCTGACCCGTTGCTAACACTAGCTACAAGACGAAAAATCATTGACTCTCCGTTGAAGTTCATTTTAATGGATTGTCCATTCAAAATCAGCTGTCATGGATAATAGTATTTGTAAGGAATTGCACTTGGTGGTTGCTTTTCTGACTGATTGAGTCCCCACCCATTAGCGAAGCCGAGCCCAGTAATATTCTTGCACTGGTCGCTCTCAATCTGTTAAAAGTTATTGATGTTGCCAAATAATTCATTTCGCCCGCTATACCTCTGTTTATCAACCAACATTTACCTCCAACTGGTCACTATTCCCCCAAAATATTTCTCTAAATGAAACAGTTGGTCAAACAGTGAAAAGAAGATGGTGAAAAATCTAGAGTGATTCTTTGCTACGTGTTGTTTGTCCCTGTATTCCTCCTCGTTTCCATTGCAATGAACGTCATCAAATCATTTTCAACATTTTCTTTGAATTCCGTGTTGGCCAAATCAATCCGGGTACCTTCAGTGCAGCACTCACATTCTGCTACTCTGGGCTTTCCGGATCATTGATGCTATTCTCTTCCTCTATGTCAGATTCATTTTCTGCCTCCAAGTTGTCTTGAATTTCTTTTGGATTATCCGAGTCACCATTCGATTTAAGCCAATTCTCAGTGTCTGAAAGGCTGTTAGGTGCACTGGCTTCATCACTTTGGGCTGGATGGCGATCTATTGTTTCGATTCGGAGCACGTTTATTACCATAGTTCTTCCTTCAGGAAGATTCTTTGGAGACAAAGCTGGTGGCAAAGGGGATCTGTCCAACAATCTAAATGTAGCCGCACCATTATGTTGATTGTTTGACCAGGAAGCTTTGACTATCTCTTCAGTATCTGAAATGTATCATACGGCTGATATTTGCTTGTTGTGAGTGTGAGATTACTTCTGTGTACCACGTAGGTGTTGGCTGTGCTGCCATATCTCCAAAAAGTCGTGGACCTTGGCCATTCTGTGCACTTTGGTTTCCTCTGCAACTCTGTTCATTTCCAAGTCGTGTTCAGTTTCCATGGTATCCAATGTTGCATTATCATTTCCCAATATCCCGTTTTTGCCTCGAGCAAACTGCCTTACTACGACATTTTCATGATGGGTCTTGCATGTGGTTATTTACTGCCTCCAGCCGATATCATCTCGCTGCAGGAAACAACGGGCCTTCACACAGACACCATCTGGTATGATAGAGAATATGTCCTTTGCCACATTGGAGAGACCAGCGTACATTCAATGCGTTTCATCGTGTTGATGCCATCAGTCAGTGATATCCAGAATCCACAATATGACTGTTAATCTCCATCGGGTCGGAGCGGTAATCATGAACATTTGGATTCACTTGCCCCAAGGTCTTTCATGATTAGGGTGGTGAATAGAAATATACCTGTGTGAGTGCTAATACGTATGCGGCAAAATCCCTTCGTCTGGGTCTAGTTTCAGCCGCATTTTTGGACATTTACTATTTTTCATCATCTCTGGACAAATCAGATGGATCAGAGGAAGATTGATCAGATCGAGAAGCCATTGTAGAGAGAAAGGGATTGTTGGTCAGTACTCATGCAGGTTGAACGACGGGCACACGTCTATGCCTGGCACAGTATTCATTCTGCACATACTTCAGATATGCCTCCAGGTATAGTGTAGTATAGGAAGCCTCATCCCTGTGATTAATATCCTTTCCGTTGTCCCGCTTGCTAAACGATTACAACTTCCGGAATTGATCAGGGACATGTTCCGAATTCAGGAGCATACCCGTCCTTGGAGTAACATCATCATAATATTTGGACAGCATCTGTCAGGCAAACTTTACAAAGAAGTATCAGTCTTCCGTCCATCGAGTCTTGTTCGTATCTACAGCTCACATAACGCTATCCTTACGATCAAACGGCTCACTGCATACAGTTATAACGTGATGGAGCGCAACCATATGCTGTTTCGACATCCACAGGCTCTAGTATCGGAATTCCCTTAAAACTTGCATGGTTTAGTTGATCATTGTCCATTCATCCTGTGCTGTGAAGAGTGGCCTGTAATCACTGTATTTTGGATTCTTGAGTCACTTGTGGGTGAATTCTCATAATCAGTAGGCACTCTCAAACACACCAATGACAAAGTTCACCGTGTTTTCACATCGATAATTGCTAGTACTACAATTATTAATCTGCATTGTTGATAGTCAATGAACTTGTTTCGATGACGCAGTGTCAGTCTAATCCATTCCGCAAGCATTCTCTTCTATATGAAGGTCAGTTTCAGTACTTCCAAAATCCTTGAGATACGTACTTTGTCAATTTTCTTTGCTAAACCTGCTCTCAAGGCCGACACCTTGTTGATTCTAACATTGCCCTCTTTTGAAGTCTTTGACTCTTCCCAATATCTATGCTTTCATTCTCTCCAAATTTCTGATCATGCTCATGGGCTTCCCAAGAATTGCTGCAGCCTCTTACACTGAGATGACTCATCAATACATGCAAAGCCAGCCGTATGACGTGTGCGATGTATGGTATGAGGTGTCCGGATTTAGGCCCCTCGACTCCAGAGGCCTCACGGGTTGATTGTAGTTCCCGAGTCATCAAGTCATTTGAGGAATAGTTATCAGTTGTAATTGCAAGCACATGGCCATCCCTAAGTTCAAATTGAACAAGAACTTCCTTCAAATGTATGGCTAGCCTTGCTCCAGCATGTTGACCCTTGACCTATCATATATATTTCGCTGTGGAAGGAGCAAGAAATCGGTTATCGGTCTCATCAAAATCAAGTTGTGCTTCTCGCAAAGCTCAATTTCGACTGAAATAGTTAGCAACGACCTACGTTCTGGCTAATTTGTTCCTTGATGTCCACCTGTCGAAAGCTAAACTACATATATTTCTTGACCGCAATTGTGTCATAATTGCATCCACTGTCGATGATCATTCCCTCTGGTAAATGTTGCTAAGTGTGCTGGCTGATGGCAGTCACATCTCGCTTAATGATGCATTATATGACCGTCGTGGGTCACAGTTTGATATACGGTTCCAGTGAGTATGAGTCAATACAAATCCTTAAACACAATAGTGATTCCATTTGTCTTGGTGAAATTCGGAAGTTACAAAGTCCTTACCTGCCCATTTGAAGTGTTGAGTCTGCTTTTTCAGTTAATAGGGATAAAACCTGATTGTCAATTATGAATTTCCTTTGTGAACTTACTGTTTTAATTGATCTGCTTCCTGTTCTCGTCAGTATACCCAAAACAGTTTCATCGACCTTTGAACTACTTGATTCAGTAACATCTGACTTTGTTAATTTGTTTAAATTTGCGATGTGCACTATTGCCAGCAAGTGTTTCCCCATTGAGCTGGTTCCATTGTCTGATGGATGGTGAAGAACTTGATGACAAACGATTCACATGATGCCTGGGCAGGCAGTTTCCTGATTTCTGCAGCGCAAATTGTCACGCCATTAAGGACCATGTCTAGAATGATTCGATACTGTAGAACACTTCGAACCTACATTGATTGCTGGCCACCAACCACGGACCATGATTCTGAAAGTAAGGTTGCTCATATGACAAACAAAGATGGGTTGTTTTTTGGAAGAAATAATGTCCTCTAGCAATAACATATTTAAACATTTTGAATCGGACATAGTGGTAGGTATTTGGTAGCTGGGTTATTCGTCTTGAAAGACTGTGAAAAGTCATGTTATAGCGAAGTAGATAGCTTGTTTTTAAATATTGACTCTTGAGCTACAAGCAACAAAAATTTCAGACCTGTTAAACATTGCCTGCATATTTGTGAAGTGGTATAGAAAAACATGTACAAAAGACTGACCATTCAAAATTCGATTTACGAACAATGGAATGCAGTTTGATGCAGTGTAGCTTTGTAAGCTCCCCAAATGCTGCGGATACTGCGTTGGCGCTCATTTGTAGGAAGCAATTGCAATATCGTTGCAAGCATTTTTGCCCACAAATGGGGCCACTATGTTGATTTTGGGTCAATGTCATTGCACAAAGCTTTGAATATCCAAGATGCAAGTCCAAAAATTGTTGACTCTCCATTGAAGCTCATTTTTAGTCGGTGCTACTGATATTTTCCATAGCATTATTGCCCATAAATGCGGTCAATACTTGGATTATAGGTTAAAGCAGTTGCATAGGACATTGATATTCCAAGAGGCAAGACCGAACATTGTTGATCCTCCGTTGACACTCATTTTTAGGAGGTAGTTGCAGTATTGTCACTAGCATTGTTGCGGGTAAAGGCAATTGATAATTTGATTATGAGCTATCTCTGTTGCACAGGCCGTGGTGTATCCAAGATGCATAACCAGACATCATTGATGCACCGTTGATTCTAATTTTTAGCAGGTGGTGGCAATATTGTGAGTCTCATGTTTGCCCATACAGGATACCGATACATTGATTATAGGTTAACGCAATTGCATATCCCATTGATTGTCCGAGATAGAAGATGAAAAATTGTTGTTGCTCTTTTGACACCCATTTGCAGGAGGTGGTAGTGATCTCATAACTACCATTCATGCCCTTAAAGGCCACCAATACTTTGATTATACTTTGATGTTTTTGCACAGCCCTTTGATTATCAAAGTTGCAAGACAACAAATCATTGTCGCTCTGTTGATGATCATTCCTAAGAGATAGTAGCGATGTCATCTTTAGCAGTTTTGCCTATAAAGCCTGCCAATACTATGATTATGTATCACAGTGACCAAGTCTTGTTTTAGCATCAGACTCAAAACACCAAACATTATTGACGAACCATTAACGCTCATTTCTAGAATGGGGCAATGAGCATGTCGCCTTCCCTTTTACCAATAAAAAGGACAAAACTTCAACTTTCAAAGGATATGCCTATGCTGCCCTTTGATTGCAAAAGATGTAAGACTAAAAATCATTCATCCTGCGTTAAAGCTCTGCTGCCTCTCACCTGAATGAAGTAGTGACAGTTATTGAATGCTTAACGATTATTTACAAAATGAATCCAGTCTTTATTGCCGGCCAATAAATCATTTCTAAGTATAATGATTTGCATCGAATAAGTTGGAGAACTCCCAATTTTTGATCAACAACAATTCACGTAATCTGAGTGATAAAGCACGTAGGCGTATCACGTTCCAGCGCATCCAGCCGGCAATTTACTGTGTGTAGATCCATACACTAGATTTTGATATATATAGCCCAACTTTTTCACATTTCCTCATCCAACTCATTCTCCGCTATATCCATGACCTACCATATTCCGTTTCCAAAATCTTGACCATGTGCATCAGCAACAACCCTGGTTTCCGTCTGAAACACCCGGGTGTTCCGGACGGCTCTGACGGCTCTGGCGGAACCTCGTACCCTCTGACGGAGAATCAGACGCGACCCGTCGCCCAAGCGACGGGTCGCGTTGCATACCTCCCTTGCGGCGGCAATTATACCATGCCTCTTATTCTTGCGACGCGTCGCGTTGTATATTACGCTCGCCGCTCCGGCGTCAGGCTTCCTTTACTTTGCGTCCGGAATGTGGTGACGTATACGCACCATCGGAACGACACGTA
>Ga0307515_10001178_pt1 | contig 59820 bp, 52 predicted proteins | sample 17_EM_MG_FD_194513 | JGI IMG/M metagenome (GOLD analysis project Ga0307515, IMG submission 194513) | Populus trichocarpa ectomycorrhiza microbial communities from riparian zone in the Pacific Northwest, United States - 17_EM | ecosystem: Host-associated > Plants > Roots > Unclassified | place... | reverse complement strand
GGGGGGGGGTGGGGTGCGGGCACGGTCCGCTGCCGGGGCTTCCGGCGCTGGAGCAGGTGGTGGTGCTGGCCGATGACGCGCCCGCCGACTTCCGTACTTGGAAGGACTTCCTGGCGGGCGGGGAGGGCGTGGGGGCGGATGAAGTGCGGGCGCGGGAAGGGGAGTTGGACGGGTCGTCGGTCTCGGACATCATCTTCACGTCCGGTACGACGGGTCGCCCGAAGGGTGCGGTGATCACGCACGCGCAGACGCTGCGGGCGTACGAGGTGTGGAGTGACCTGGCGGGGTTGCGGCAGGGCGACCGCTATCTGATCGTGAATCCCTTCTTCCACACCTTCGGCTACAAGGCGGGGGTGATCGCCTGTCTGATGCGGGGCGCGACGATGATCCCGCAGTCGGTGTTCAACGTCGACACGGTGCTCGCGAACATCGCGGCGGAACGGGTCTCGGTCCTCCCGGGCCCGCCCACTCTCCACCAGTCCCTCCTCGACCACCCGGCCCGCGACGCGCACGACCTGTCCGCGCTACGGCTGGTGGTGACCGGGGCGGCGGTGGTGCCGTTGCGGCTGGTGGAGCGGTTGCGGGGCGAGCTGGGGGTGGGGACGGTTCTTACGGCGTACGGCCTCTCGGAGGCGAGTGGCATCGCGACCATGTGCCGGCGGGGGGACGATCCGGCGGTCATCGCGTCGACGTCGGGGCGGGCGATTCCGGGGACGGAGGTACGGGTGGCGGCCCCGTTCGGCTCCCCGGGCGAGGTGCTGGTGCGTGGCTTCAACGTCATGCGGGGCTACTACGAGGACGCGGCGGCCACGGCGGAGGTGCTGGGCGAGGACGGCTGGCTGCGTACCGGTGACGTCGGTGTCCTGGACGACGAGGGCAATCTCCGGATCACCGACCGGATCAAGGACATGTTCATCGTCGGCGGCTTCAACGCGTACCCGGCGGAGATAGAGCAGCTGTTGGGCGTGCATCCCGATGTGGCCGACGTGGCGGTGATCGGCGTACCGGACGCGCGGCTCGGCGAGGTCGGCAAGGCGTACGTCGTACGGCGGCCGGACGTGACGCTGACCGGCGACGACCTGATCGCCTGGGCGCGGCGGGAGATGGCGAACTACAAGGTGCCGCGGATGGTGGAGTTCGTGGGGGAGCTGCCTCGGAACGCGAGCGGGAAGGTGGTGAAGGGGGAATTGCGGGGTTCGTGAGCGGCCCTGTTGTCCCGGTTGTCCTGCGGTATGGTGACTGGTATGGCAACGAAGAAGTACACCGTCACGCTTCCGGAAGAGCTTGCCGAGCAGATTCGGCTGAAGGTGGGGGCGGGGGGGTTCAGCGCGTACGTCACCAAGGCCATAGAGCGTCAATACGAGCGGGATCAGCTCGGGCAGTTGGTCACGTGGATGCAGGAGGAGAGCGGCGGGCCGCTCACTCCCGAGGAACTGGCGGCGGCGGAGGCCGAGTTGAAGGACGCCGAACGGCACTTCGACGAGCCGGTCGCCCCCGGTCATTACGAGCTTCCGTTGGCGGGCTGAATGGCGCTTCACTGCTTGGTGCTGGACAGCGAGGGGCTGTCGCGGGCGGCGCTGCGGGATCGCGGGATGGCGGCGCTGCTGGCAGCCGCCCACAAGAAGGATCTTCGGGTGGTGACCAGCTCGATGACCCTGATCGAGGCGTATCACAGCCAGGTCCGGCGTGAGGCCTGGACCTGGGTGATGTCCCGCATCGTCGTGGAACCCGTGACCCGGGAGATCGCCGACGCCGCCATCGACCTCCTCAAGGAGACCGGCCTGCACGACCACAAATACGCCATCGACGCCGCCCTCGCCGTGATCGCGGAACGGCAGCCCGGGAACGTCGCGCTGTACACGTCCGACGCCGACGACCTGCGGAAACTGTGCGCACCGCGGGTGGCCGTCAGGGCGCTGTAGGACCCTGGACAACACATCGGCCGCGACAGCTCCCCCAGAGCTGTCGCGGCCGATCCCCCGTGCGGAGGCAGGTCTGTCAGGCCTCTTCGTCCGTGACGTGGACGTTGTCCGTCGTGACCTTGCCGGAGTCCTTGGCCGTGACCGTCAGCGGTTCGTCGGTGACGTGGACGTTGTCCGTGGTGACGACGACCGGCTCGTCGGTGACGTGGACGTTGTCGGTGGTGTTCTCGTCGCTCATCTTGCGCTCCCCTGTGTTGTGCGGTGACTGGACAAGATCCGCCCGGCAACTCCCCCGAGGACTGCCGGGCGGATCTTGCGGGCCGGTTCACCCTAAGGGCCCGGCTCTGTGTCGTTCCGCCTGCCCCCCGACGCGACGGCCCGACACGTTCGAGACTGCCGGGCCGCGATAAACGAACGATGAACGACACAGCGCCGGAGCCCGTGCCGGGGTGTCGTCAGGCCGCCGCCGACGGTGTCAGCAGGCCCCTGACCTCCTGCGCCTCCGGAGCGCCCAGCGTCTCGAAGATGTCCAGCGCCTCCCGCCAGCAGACCTGCGCCCGGTCCAGCTGGCCGATGCCGGTGAGGGCGCGGCCGAGCACCGTGAGGACGTTGCCCTGCCGCCAGTCGCCGCCGACACCGCGCAGCAGCGTCAGCGCCATCTCGGCGTTGGCCGCAGCCTGGGCGGGACGCCGTGCCGTGAGGTCGAGTTCGGCGAGCCGGAAGACGGTCATGCCCTCCCACAGGCGCTGCCGGCGGTCCCGGAACACGCGCAGGGCTTCCTGGAGGCACTCGGTCGCCTCGGCCAGCTTCCCGCTCCGGGTGAGCGCGAGGCCCAGCGCGTAGCGGCCGTTGGCGCCCCTGAGGTCGTGCTCCATGTCGTCGTACAACGCGGTGCCCTGCCGGGCCAGCGCGACCGCGCTCTCCGTGCGGCCGGTCGCCAGATGGGTGCGGGAGAGGTTGCACAGGGCGCTCGCCTCTCCCGTACGGTCCCCGACCACCCGGAAGCTCTCCAGGGCGCGGGTGAAGTGCTGCTCGGCGTCCGCGAGGCGGCTCTGGTACATCGCGACCGCGCCGCTGATGTTCGACGACCAGCAGCTGGTGAGCGCGTCGCCCTCCGCCTCGGCCAACTCGATGGCCCGCTCGCCCTCTTGGACGGCCGCGTCGAACCGGCTGCCGGAGACGTGGTGCACGAAGGCCAGCGCCATGAACGTCCGTGCCTCGGACCGGGAGTCGCCCGCCTCCTGAGCCACTTCCCGCAGCCGTTCCACGACGGCCTCGTACTCCTTGGAGTTGGTGCCCGACTCCGCGAGGTCGCACGCCGCCCACAGGGTGTCCACGGCCCGCCGGAGTGTCTCCGGCCGTGCGGCCTGGCGGACGCAGGCCAGCAGGGACACCGCCTCGGCGTACAGCCAGTCCTGTGCGGTGTGCCGGTCCGAGAACACGAGGCCCGGATGTTCGGTGTGCTCCAGGTGGTCCACCAGTCGGTCCCCGGGCCGTTCGATGAGGTAGACGCCCGAGACGGTGGCCAGGTAGAAGTCCAGCAACCGGGAGAGCGCGGCCGCCGTCTCGCTCGGCGGCGACTCGTCCCGCTCCGCACACGCACGCGCGTAGAGCCGCACCAGGTCGTGGTACCGGTAGCGGCCCGGAGCCGCCGATTCGACAAGTGACGTGTCTACGAGGGATTCCAGCAGGTCCTCGGTCTCCTCCACCGGGAGGTTCAGCATCGCCGCAGCCGCCGCGAGGGAGATGTCCGGCCCGTCGGCGAGGCCCAGCAGGCGGAACGCCCGTGCCTGCGCCGGCTCCAACTGGCCGTAGCCCAGCTCGAAGGTGGCCTTCACGGCCAGGTCGCCGGCCTGCAGCTCGTCCAACCGCCGCCGTTCGTCGGCGAGTTTGGCGGCGAGCACCGAGACCGTCCACGTACGGCGGGCCGCCAGCCGGGATGCCGCGATGCGGATCGCCAGCGGGAGGAAGCCGCACGCGGCGACCACGTCGAGGGCGGACTCCCGTTCGGCGGCGACCCGTTCGGCGCCCACGATCCTCGTGAAGAGCTGGAGGGCCTCCTCGGGGGACATCACGTCGAGGTCGACGAGATGCGCTCCGGCCAGGTCCACCATCCGGACCCGGGAGGTGACCAGTGCCGCGCAGCCTTCCGTCCCCGGCAGCAGCGGCCTGACCTGGGCCGCGTCCCGCGCGTTGTCCAGCAGTACCAGCACCCGGCGGCCGTCCAGCACCGACCGGTACAGCGCGGAGCGTTCCTCCAGGGAGTCCGGTATCGCGGAGTCCGCGGTGCCCAACGCCCGCAGGAACGCGCCCAGTACGGTCTCCGGTTCGGCGGCGCGCGAGCCCGCGCCCTGGAGGTCGACGTACAACTGCCCGTCGGGGAAGGTGGATCGCGCCTGGTGGGCCACGTGCACCGCGAGGGTGGTCTTGCCGACGCCCCCGATGCCGGCGAGCGCCGACACCGCCATCACGCGGCCCTCGGCCGAGGCCAGGACCTCGCTCAGTTCCGATACGAAGGACACGCGGCCGGTGAAGTCCGGGACCGTCGCCGGGAGTTGGTGGGGGCGGAGCGGTGCCGGCACGGACTCCGCCGCCGGTGCGGAGGGTTCCGCGAGGCCCGGGTCGGCCTGGAGGATCCGGTTCTGGAGTTCGCGCAGACCCGGGCGCGGGTCCACGCCCAGCTCGTCGGCGAGCAGGCGCCGGGTGTCCGCGTACACCGCGAGGGCCTCCGCCTGGCGGCCGGAGCGGTACAGGGCGAGCATCAGCAGCTCGCGGAGACGTTCGCGGAGCGGGTGGGCCGCCGTGAGGGCGGTCAACTCGCTGACGGCCTCCGCGTGGCAGCCCTGCTCCAGGTCCATGTCCAGTCGGGATTCGAGGAGTTGGAGCCGCCACTCCTCCAGGCGGACCCGCTGCGCCTCCGCGTACGGCCCGGGAAGTCCGGCCAGCGGCTCCCCGTCCCACAGCGCCAGCGCCCGGCCCAGCAGGTCCCGCGCATGGCACAGGTCACCCGTCGACTTCGCCTTCTCCGCCTCGTTCGCCAGGTCGTGCACCTCGGCCACGTCCAACGCGCCCTCGGGCAGCCCCCGTACGGCATACCCGCCCGACTCGCTGACCAGGACCCCGGCGTCCAGCGCCTTGCGCAGCCGGGACGCGTACGTCCGCACCGCGGCCAGCGCCTGCGACGGAGGGTCATCACCCCACAGGGCGTCGATCAGCTCACCGGCGGTCGCCGTCCGGCCCTCGCGCAGCAACAGCGCGGCCAGCAGGGCGCGTTGCTGGGGAGAGCCCGTGTTCAGCGAAACAGGGCCCCGCCAGGCACGTACCGGACCGAGCACGCTGAAGCGCAGCGCGGTCGACTCCTCCGAGCCGGACTCGGGGCGCCGCTGCTCCGGTACTCGCGGTCCACCGTCCATCGCCGTTCCCCCTAGGCAAGCCTGTTAACTACGACAGTTTGCCTTGTCCGCGCCCGATGCGTCAGCTCTCGGGGCCACCGGTCACAGGTGGCCACGCGGGATATCACAAGGCCCTCACACCGCCTGCGCACAGTTCCGCACACAACCGAGCACCCCGAACTCATATCAGGCTAGCTGACGGGTCGTCAGATCGGCGCTACCGTGAGCGCCATGGACACCCAGAACCCCCAGGCGACCGACCAGGCGACCCTCCCTCTGATCATCTCCGTCGACGACCACACCGTGGAGCCCGCCGACGTCTGGCAGCACCGGCTGCCCAAGAAGTACCTGGACACAGGACCTCGCATAGTCCGCGCGCCACTGAAGGAAATGACCTTCCTCGGCGGCCGGTTCAAGCCCGTCATGGGCGAACCAGGCGACGACGGCCCCATCGGCGACTGGTGGGTCTACGAGGATCTGCACCGCCCCCTCACCCGCCTCGACACCGCCGTCGGCTACAGCAGGGACGAGATCAAGCTCGAAGTCATCACTTACGAGCAGATGCGTCCCGGCTCCTACGACGTCCCGTCCCGGCTCGCCGACATGGACGTCAACCACGTCCAGTCCGCGCTCTGTTTCCCCACCTTCCCGCGCTTCTGCGGCCAGACCTTCACCGAGGCCACCGACCGCGAACTCGGGCTGCTCTGCGTCCGCGCCTACAACGACTGGATGGTGGAGGAGTGGTGCGGCCCGGACGCGCACGGCCGCCTGATACCACTCCCGCTCATCCCTTTGTGGGACCCGGAGTTGGCCGCCGCCGAGGTCCGCCGCAACGCGGCCCGCGGGTGCCGTGCCGTCGCCTTCTCCGAGATACCCCCGCACCTCGGCCTGCCCTCCATCCACACCGACGACTGGGACCCGTTCCTCCAGGCCTGCGCCGAGACGCAGACCGTCATCGCCATGCACATCGGCTCCAGCAGCCGCATGCCCTCCACCTCGGCCGACGCGCCGCCCGCCGTCGGATCGACGATCACCTTCGCCAACTGCTGCTATTCCATGGTGGATTGGCTGATGAGCGGCAAGTTCGAACGCTTCCCGGACCTCAAAGTCATGTACGCCGAGGGCCAGATCGGTTGGATCCCCTACATCCTGGAGCGCGCCGACGTGGTCTGGGAGGAGAACCGCGCCTGGGGCGGCGTCGCCGACAAGGTCCACCGCCCGCCGTCCGAACTCTTCACCGAGCACGTCTACGGCTGCTTCTTCGACGACGCGTTCGGCCTGAAGAACCTCGACTCGATCGGCGTCGGGAACGTCCTCTACGAGACCGACTACCCCCACTCCGACTCCACTTGGCCCAAGTCCCGCGAGGTCGGCGAGGCCCAGATGGGCCACCTGGCACCGGACGTGGTCGAACGGATCGTACGAGGCAACGCGATCGAACTGCTGGGCCTGGCCCCGGACGGCCTGTGGGAGGGCCCCAAGTGAGCGGCCTCGCCTACGGGATGCAACTCCCCGTCCAGTCGCAGAGCACCATCTACGCCGAGCCCTGGGAGGCCGACGCGGGGCCCGCCGACCTCGTCGAGATCGCGCGGGCCGCCGACCGTTCGGGCTTCGCCTACATCGCGGGCTGCGACCACGTCGGCGTCCCGCGCCGCCTCGCCACCGCCATGAGCACGATCTGGTACGACCCCGTCGCCACCCTCTCCTACCTCGCCGGCGTCACCGAGCGCGTCCAACTCCTCAGCCATGTCGCGGTCGTGGGCCTACGGCACCCGCTGCTCACCGCCAAGCAGTACGCCACCGTGGACCACTTGAGCGGCGGGCGCCTGATCCTCGGGGTTGGCGCCGGGCACGTACGGGAGGAGTTCGAGGTCCTGGGGGTCGACTTCGACCGGCGCGGGGCCGTACTCGACGAGTCGATCGACGCCCTGCGTGCCGCGCTCGGCCCGGACGAATTCCCGGAGCACCACGGCAAGTTGTACGACTTCGAGGGGCTCGGGCAGCGCCCCCGCCCGGTGCGGGAGCACGTCCCCCTCTGGGTCGGCGGTTCGTCCCCCGCCGCCGTACGCCGGGCCGCGCTCAAGGCGGACGGCTGGCTGCCGCAGGGCGACCCGCGCGACAAGCTGCCCGCGCAGATCGCGCGGATCCGGCGACTGCGCGAAGAGGCCGCGGTGGAGGGGCCGTTCGTGTTCGGGGCCATCACCGAGCCGCTGTACGTCGGCGACCCGGGGTGGGAGGTCGGGCGGCGCACGCTCACCGGAGCGCCCGAGGTCCTCGCGGAGTCGCTGCGTGCCTACGGCGCGATGGGCGTGGACCAGATCCAGGTGCGGTTCCGCTGCCGGGACCGCGCTGAACTCACCGACCAGATAGGCGAGTTCGGGAGCGAGGTGGGGCCGCTGCTCTGAACAAGCCCTCCGGTGACGGCCGCACCTTGATCACGGTCTGTTTGAACGTGATCACATCCTGTTTGAACATGGTCACGCCGAGCCGCGTATGTACGGACGTACGGACGTCATGGCTCCGGCGGAAGGACCCCCGAAGTGCGATCCTCCGAACGACTCGTAGTTGCCGTGGCCTCCGCCGGGGTCACCTGGCCGCACGAGAACTGGCCGCCCCCGGACGATCCGTACGTGGACCGTGTGCAGCATGTCCCCCCGCCCCACCACGGGTTGGCGGAGACCGCGGCGGACGTCGTCGTGCTGCACTGCGAGGACCCGGCCGTGTCCTTTCCGGGCCTGCTGGAGGTTCTCCGCACCCGGAGCGTCCCGGCGGTCGTGGTCAGTCCGCGCCGGGACACCGAAGCGGTGGTCGAGGTGTTCCGGGCCGGGGCGGGCTATCTGGTCGAGGGCGACCACTGCCCCGAGATGATGTCCTCGGCGATGGTGGCGGCCACCGTCGGGCACACCTACCTCTCGCCGTCGGCATGCGACGCCCTGCGCGAGGGGGCTCAGCGGATGACCGCGAGCGACGAGACGATGGAGCGGCTGCGCGCGATGCTCTCACCGCGCGAGCAGCAGATCATGGAGCTGCTGTCGACCGGCCTGGGCGCGCAGCAGATCGGGCAGCGATTACGGCTGAGCGAGAAGACCGTCCGCAACAACCTCAGCAACATCTATGCCAAGTTGGACGCCAGGAGCGGCACGGACGCGGTCCTGCGCTGGCTGGGAGCCACGCCCGTGCTTCGCACCTGAGAACACCCGAGGACACCTGAGATCGCCGGCCGGAATCCCTTTCAGGGGATCTAGGGCGCCGATATCTCCGACAGCGGTATTTCCACGTCGGTGACATTGGCGCCGCCCTCACCGAATCCGGCCTCTTCGGACTGGAGGGCCTTCGTCGAGTTCGGGACGGAGTCGGCCGCGGTCGTCTCGCATTTCACATTCCGCAGCCAAAGACGTCCGTCGGGCGTTCCGTTGTTCAGGATCTGCGGATAGAAGACATGCACGGTCGCGGCGCCCTCGCTCGGCGAGAAGAACACCGTCTGACCGTCCTGCGCCTCTTTGTACGTGGCCTTCAGGAATCCGCTCACATCGGTGCGCTTGGCGGACCACATGTAGAAAGCCGTGCTGTCCGCCTGCACGGTGTCCGTCCGGCTGAACGCGAGGGTGGTCGTCTTGTCGTCACGCGTGATGTTGATGGTCGACGTGCTGAATTCCAGGCCGATCTCGAAGAGCGAGTTGCCGAGTTTCGTACCGGCCTCGGTGACGGTTCCCTCCTCCACCTGAAGGGTTCTCGTCACCGACGTACTCACGGTGAAGGTCTTCGTCGCGGTGCTCGTGGAACCGCAGTTGTCGGACACCGGGGAGACGCGTTCGTTGGGCCCGAGGCTGTTGTCCTTGAACTGGACGTCGACGAACTCGCAGTCGGCCAGTTTGTCGGAGTCCGCGGAGCAGTCGGCGCTCACTTCGGACGGGGTGGCGGCGTTCGCCTGGTTCATCAGCGGGACGATCACCGCGAGCGCCGCGACGGGGGCCAGGGCGAGGGTGATGCGCTTCTTCTTGCTCCGGTGACTTCTCGTGCGGCCGTTCCGGCTCATGGGTGTCTCCAGGGGGATCACGTGGGGGTGAAGTGGGCTTGATCTGGGGTGACTTGCCTGCTGCCGGTCGGCTCAGCAGTCCTCCAGGACCGCCTTGGAGGTGCCGTCCACGACACCGGGAGCACCGGCCGCACCCGGCAGGATGACGGGTCCTTCGACGACATCCGGCGCCACGAAGTTCTGCTCCGGGCTGGCCGGCAGGACGGTGGTCTGCTCCCGGGCGTCGATACGCGCCCGCCATTCACCGGTCATGCGCTGCAACTTGGGCGTGAACTCCATGTGGAGCACCTTGCCGACCGGCACGTCCCGCGCCTCCGTGTCCCCGGCCGTCGCCGACTTCACGGTCATGTCGAGGGTGCCCTTGTGCTTGCTCCAGGACCCGCTCAGGAATCCGAAGAGGCCGCCTGCGGCGCCCTGTTGGGTGGAGACGTACTTACCCTGACCCTGGGCCGCGGTCGACGACCAGGTGATGGAGACCTTGGCCGGATCGGTGGCGTTCGGCTCGCAGTTCGGGAAGTCGATGGACGCCTTTTCGGTGGGCCCGTCGAAGGTCTCGAAATTCGTCTCGACGTAGTCGCAGTTGTCGGCCTGGAAACCGTCCGCGAAGGCGCCGCCGAAATCCTCCACGGACCGCTGATCGCCATTGACCACCGCGGACCGCTCGCACATGGTCATGATCTGGTCCGGTGTCTTCGCGTCGGCCGCGTTCGCCGACGGCAGCAGCGCGACGACCACCCCGCCGGTGGCGAGTGCCGCGCCGATCGCCACGTACCTGACTTTCCTGTTGCGCAATCTCCGCTTTGCCATGACAGGCATTGTTGGAGCCAAGCCGAGGTATGGCCAGGGTCAAATATCCCTACTCCGCGGTCACTTGAAGTGTGCTTGCGCACTCGCAGTGTGCTTGTGCAAGACCTCTCTCCCGAGCAAGGAGTCCTCGCTCGCTATCTGACGCTTCGTCAGATACGGCGCTACGATGCCCCGCATCCACCGATCCCGAGGAGGCCCGCATGGGCAAGCTGGACGGGCGCGTCGTTCTGGTCACCGGAGCGGCGCGTGGGCAGGGGGAGCAGGAGGCGCGGCTGTTCGCGGCCGAGGGCGCGAAGGTCGTCGTAGCGGATGTGCTGGACGAGCAAGGGGAGGCGCTGGCGAAGGAGTTGGGCGCGTCCGCGTCCTACGTCCATCTCGACGTCGGTGATGAGGCGGACTGGAGTGCCGCCGTGGGGGCCGCCAAGTCGGCGTACGGGCGGATCGACGGGCTGGTCAACAACGCGGGAATCCTGCGGTTCAACTCCCTTGTGGATACGCCGCTTGAGGAGTTCATGCAGGTCGTGCGGGTCAACCAGGTGGGCTGCTTCCTCGGGATCAAGACCGTGGCGGCGGCCATGGAGGACGGCGGCACGATCGTCAACACGGCCTCGTACACGGCGGTTACGGGGATGGCGGCCGTCGGTACGTACGCGGCGACCAAGCACGCCATCCTCGGGCTCACCCGGGTCGCCGCGCTGGAGCTGGCCGATCGGCGTATCCGGGTCAACGCGATGTGCCCGGGCGCCATCGACACGGCGATGTCCAACCCGGCCCAACTCGACCCCGACGCGGACACCGAGGGGATGTCCAGGGCGCTCGACGAGCTGTACCGCAAGCTCGTGCCGCTCGGGCGGATCGGGAAGCCGGCGGAGGTCGCGCGCCTGGCGCTCTTCCTGACCTCCGACGACTCCTCCTACATCACCGGGCAGCCGTTCGTGATCGACGGGGGCTGGCTGGCCGGGGTCTCTGTCTTCTGACCGTACGTCAGCTCTTGACCATCCATGCGGCCGGTGCCACAGTCGGCGGCAGATCGTGAATCTGACGAAGCGTCAGAAACTATTGGGGACGGTGAACCTCCTTGGAATTCGGGCTCTTTGTACAGGGATACGTGGGCAAGCGTGCCGAGACGGACCCGCTGGCCGAGCACAAGGCGCTGATGGAGGAGACCGAGTACGTCATCCAGGCGGACAAGTCCGGCTTCAAGTACGCCTGGGCGTCCGAGCACCACTTCCTGGAGGAGTACTCGCACCTCTCGGCCAACGACGTCTTCCTCGGCTACCTCGCCCACGCGACCGAACGCATTCACCTCGGGTCGGGCATCTTCAACCCCCTCGCCCAGGTCAACCACCCCGTGAAGGTCGCCGAGAAGGTCGCCATGCTCGACCATCTCACCGGCAACCGCTTCGAGTTCGGCAGCGGGCGCGGTGCCGGGTCGCACGAGATCCTCGGGTTCATACCGGGCGTGACCGATATGAACTACACCAAGGAGATCTGGGAAGAGACCATCGCCGAGTTCCCCAAGATGTGGCTCCAGGACGAGTACGTCGGCTTCCAGGGCAAGCACTGGCAGTTGCCGCCGCGCAAGATCCTCCCCAAGCCGTACGGGAAGGCGCACCCCGCGATGTGGTATGCCGCCGGGTCGCCTCCCTCGTACGCCATGGCCGCGCGTAAGGGGCTGGGCGTTCTCGGGTTCAGCATCCAGAAGGTGTCCGACATGGAGTGGGTGCTGGAGCAGTACAAGACGGCGATCGTGAACGCCGAGCCGGTGGGGGCGTTCGTCAACGACAACGTCATGGTGACTACGACGGCGATCTGTGCGCCGACGCATGACGAGGCGATCCGTATCGCCACGAGTGGGGGGCTGCACTATCTGCCCTCGCTGGTGTTCCGGTACCACGACACGTTTCCTCGGCCTGAGGGGTTTCCGGTGTGGCCGGAGACGCTGCCTGAGTACACGCCGGAGTTTGTCGAACTCCTTGTGGAAGAGGAGCTGTTGATCTGCGGGGATCCGGACGAGGTGCTCACCCAGTGCAAGCGGTGGGAGCAGGCGGGGGCGGATCAGTTGAGCTTTGGGCTGCCGGTGGGGGTGCCCAAGGAGGAGACGTTGCAGACGATTCGGTTGATCGGGGAGCACGTGGTTCCGAAGATCGACACGGATCCCGTTCACCGGACAACTCGGTTCCGTCGAGCGGCTTGAGGTTCGTTGCGGGGTGCGGGTGCGTTGCGGCTGGTCGCGCCCACGCGGCGGAGCCGCAAATCGACACAGCCCCGCGCCCCTAAGTAGGTGCCCCGGGCCGGAGTTTGAGGAGGTAACCCTCGTGCTTGATCACGTCATCAAAGGCGCGACCGTCGTGGACGGGACGGGAGCGGCCGCTTACACCGCCGACCTCGGCATACGGGACGGTCGCATCGCCGAGATCGGGTCCATAGAAGAGGAAGCCCGAAGCAGCGAAGACGCGCACGGACTTGTCCTCGCGCCGGGGTTCGTCGACCCCCATACCCACTACGACGCCCAGCTCTTCTGGGACCCGTATGCCACGCCGTCCCTCAATCACGGAGTCACTACCGTCGCCGCCGGCAACTGTGGCTTCACCCTTGCCCCGTTGAACTCATCCCGGCCCGCCGACGCCGACTACACGCGGCGGATGATGTCCAAGGTCGAGGGCATGTCTCTGGTCGCTCTCGAAGAGGGGGCGCCCTGGACGTGGCAGTCCTTCGGGGACTACCTGGACGCTCTCGAAGGGCGGATCGCTGTCAACGCGGGCTTCATGGTGGGGCATTGTGCGTTGCGGCGGTATGTGATGGGCGCGGACGCTGTTGGTGGGCAGCCGAGTGAGGAGCAACTCGCCGAGATGTTGCGGTTGTTCCACGAGGCCATGGATGCCGGGGCCTGGGGTTTCTCCACCACCCAGTCCTCCACCCACTCCGACGGTGACGGGAAGCCCGTCGCCTCCCGGCATGCGCTGCCCGCCGAACTCATCGCGCTTTCCAGGGCTGTTGGGGAACACGAGGGGACGCAGATCGAGGCGATCGTCGCCGGGTGTCTGGATCAGTTCAGTGACGCGGAGATCGATCTGTTCGTCGAGATGAGCGCGGTGGCGGGGCGGCCGTTGAACTGGAACGTGCTGACCATCGACGCCGCCGTGCCTGAGCGCGTGCCCCGGCAGCTGTTCGCCAGTGAGCGGGCGCGGAAGGCCGGGGGGCGGGTCGTCGCGCTGACCATGCCGATCCTCACGCCGATGAACATGTCGCTGGGCACCTTCTGCGCGCTGAACCTGATACCCGGGTGGGGGCCGATCCTGAGCCTGCCCGTGCCCGAGCGGATCGCCAAGCTGCGCGAACCCGACGTACGGGCCGAGATGCTGCGGAACGCCAACAGCAAGGAGGCGGGCGTCTTTCGGCGGCTCGCGAACTTCGGGCGGTATGTGATCGGGGATACGTACAGCGCGGCCAACGAGGGGCTCACCGGGCGGGTGGTCAAGGACATCGCCGAGGAACGTGGGCAGGAGTCCTTTGAGTGTCTCGTCGAGATCTGTGCGGCTGATGAGCTGCGGACGGTGTTGTGGCCGATGCCTTCCGACAACGACCCGGCCTCCTGGGCGCTGCGTGCCGAGACCTGGCAGCACGAGGACGTGTTGCTCGGTGGGTCCGACGCGGGGGCGCATCTGGACCGGATGTGCGGGGCGCCGTACACGACCCGCTTCATCGGGGACTGTCTGCGGGGGCGGAAGTTGGTGGGGCTCGAGCAGGCCGTGAAGATGCTCACCGATGATCCGGCACGGTTGTTCGGGCTGCGGGAGCGGGGGCAGTTGCGGGAGGGCTGGCATGCGGACCTGGTGCTCTTCGACCCGGAACGGATCGACGCCGGCAAGGCCACCCTGGTGCACGACCTGCCGGGTGACAGTCCGCGCCTGGACTCCAAAGCGATCGGGATAACGGCCGTGTGGGTCAACGGGGTTGAGGCCCTCCGGGACGACGTGGTGAGCGGGTCCGTGCCGGGGCGGGTGCTGCGGTCGGGGCGGGACACCAGGACGGTGAGCACGAAGTGAGTTCCGAAGTCGGCCCTCAAGTCGCCGGTGGGCAACGGTTGTTCGTCGGGGGCGAGTGGGTCGCGCCGGACAGTGGGCACTACGCCGTGGTCGATCCCGCTACCGAGGAGACCGTGGGGTGGGCGCCGGAGGCCTCGCGGGCGCAGGTGTTCGCCGCCGCCGCCGCCGCCCGGGACGCCTTCGGGCCGTGGTCGCGTACGCCGGCCGAGGAACGCGCGGCGATTCTCGGGCGGGCCGCGGACCTCATCCGTGGCCGACTCGTGTCGTACGCCGAACTCGCCCAGGCGGAGACCGGCGCGACCACCGGGACCGCGCGGGGCATGCAAGTGGGCGTCGCCGCGGCCCGGTTCCGGCGGTACGCGACCGTCGAACCGGCCGAGTGGGCGATCGCGCCGCAGGTCAACGAGGCGGGCCCGTTCGGGCGGGCGGCCGTCATGGGGGCGATTGCCGTACGGCAGCCGGTCGGTGTCGTCACCTGCATCACGTCGTACAACAACCCGTGGGCGAACCCCGCCGGCAAGATCGCCCCCGCCCTCGCCATGGGCAACACGGTGGTCGTGAAACCGGCGCCGCAGGACCCGCTGTCCGTCTACCGGATGGCGGAGGCGCTGGAGGCGGCCGGGGTGCCGCGCGGGGTCGTGAACGTGGTCGGCGGGTGTGCGGTGGAGGTCGGTGAGGCGGCTGTGGAGTCGCCGGACGTCGACATGGTCAGCTTCACCGGTTCCACGGCCGTCGGGCAGCGGATCGCCGAGGTGTGCGGGCGGGGGATGAAACGGCAATTGATGGAGCTGGGCGGGAAGGGCGCGGCTGTCGTCTTCGACGACGCGGATCTCGCATCGGCCGTGTCCGGTATCGGTACGACCTTCTCCTTCTACAGCGGGCAGATCTGTACGGCGCCCACGCGGGTGCTGGCGCAGCGGGGTGTCTACGACCGGCTGGTCGAGCAACTGGCCGGATACGCGCGGGCGTTGAAGGTCGGCGACCCGCGCTCGCCGGACACGGCCGTCGGGCCGGTCATCTCGGCGGCGCACCGGGAGCGCGTCGAGTCGTACGTCGAACTCGGCCGGAAGGAAGGCGCGGTGGTGGTCGCGGGTGGTGAACGCCCCTCCGACGGACCGGGGTTCCTCGTCGCGCCCACCGTCCTGGCCGACTGCGCCGCCGAGATGCGGGTCGTCCGTGAGGAGATCTTCGGGCCGGTCGTCGTGGTCGTCCCCTTCGACGACGAGGAGGAAGGGATCGCCCTCGCCAACGACAGCGACTACGGCCTCATCGACTATGTGTGGTCGGGGGACGTGGCCCGCGCCTTCCGGGTGGCCCGGCTGCTGCGGGCCGGCGGGGTCGGGGTCAACACCGTGGGGCGCAACATGGAGGCGCCGTTCGGGGGCTTCAAGAGGAGCGGGGTCGGACGGGACGTCGGGTCTTACGCGCTGCACGCGTACAGCGAGGTGCAGGCGATCGTTTGGCCGGGGTGACGCGAAGCCCCTCGCCCGCCGGGTCGCATCCCCCGCCCACTGTCACCTGTCCAGATCCACCCGCACCGTCAGCAGACTCGACCCCATCGCCTTCACCGCCGCGCTGTTGAAGCGGGGCAGGGTGCGCAGGCGGGCCTGAGGGTCGTCGTCCGGGAGCAGGTGGGCCGTGCCGGTGTGCCAGCGGCCCATGATCCGGACCCGTACCTTCGGGTTCGCCTTGATGTTGCGGACGTACTGGGAGAGTTCGCCGAACTCCGAGACCAACCAGAAGGTGTCGCCGACGCGGCGGCCGCCGAGCGGGGTGCGGCGGGGTTGGCCGGAGACTCGGCCGGTGGTCTCCAGGACGGTCTGGGTGGGGAGGTGGCGCATGGCCGAGTTCAGCAGGCGCTGGAATCTCGTGACATTGCGGTACTTGGACTCGGGGGTGCTCGGCATCGGTTTCCGGATCTCCTGTCGGCTGGCTGCGTCCGTGGACTTCAATGATCCCGTGCGCATCGTGACGTGGAACCTGTGGTGGCGGTACGGGCCCTGGGAGGCCCGGCAGAAGGCGATTCTCGCCGTGTTGCGGGAACTGCGGCCCGATGTCGTCGGGTTGCAGGAGGTGTGGGACACCGGGGGCGCAGACGGTATTGCTGGTACCGGCGGTACCGATGGCTCCAGCGGTGAGAACCTCGCCGCCTGGCTCGCCTCGGAACTCGGCATGCACTGGACCTGGGGAGCCTCTCACGACCCCGGGTTCTGGCAGCGGCGGCTGGGCGACCCCACCGTCGGCATCGGCAACGCCGTCCTCAGCCGCTGGCCCGTCGCCGAGCGGGCCGTACTGCCGCTGCCGCCCGGCGCCGGTGACGGCGGCCGGCTCGCGCTGTACGCGGGGCTGGACGCGCCGGGGTACCGCGTCCCCTTCTTCACCGCCCACCTCTCCTCCGCCACCGAGGCCTCGGCCGTACGGTGCCAACAGGTCACCGCGCTCGCGGAGTTCGTCGCCGAGCATCGAGGCGACGGGCCTTTCCCGGCCGTCGTCACCGGTGACTTCAACGCCTGGCCGGACTCGGACGAGGTGCGGTTGTTCGGCGGGTACAAGACCGCGCCGCCCGTTGCCGGTCAAGTCCTCATCGACGCCTGGGACTTCGCCGAGCCGGGGGCGCCCTCGGCCACCTGGGACCTCGCGAATCCGTACGTCGCGGGCACGTTCGGGCCGAGCGTCCGCATCGACTACGTCTTCGTCGAGCCGACCGGGAAGGGCGCGCCGGGCCATGTGCGGGGCGTACGGCGGGCGGGGGACGGGCCGGTCGACGGGGTGTGGCCGACCGATCACGCGGCGGTTGTCGTGGATCTGAGCGCCTAGGCCAGCGGTTCACCACCTCACCGGTTCACCGCTTGGCCTAGCCCAGGAAGATCGGATTGGTGAACGCCGCCAGCGCCCCCGGTACCGCCCCCGCCGCCGTCTCGTGCCTCAACTCGGCCCGTACGTACGCCGCGTAGGCCGCCGTCGTACCCCACTCGACCACCCCCGCCCCACCCACCGGCAGCGGATCGCTGGTGAACAGCATCCCTTGGTCGGTCACGAAGCGGACGGTGCAGCGCGGGGCGCCGGTGACCTCCAGCCGTACCGTGACCGGGGTGTCCGTGTCGACCCTCAACCGGTCGCCGATTCCCGCGTGTTGGGCCAGGCCGCCGGACGCGGTGAAGGTGAGGGAGAGGTTCTTGGATTCGGCGACATAGGAGTGGCCCGCGCGGATGCCGTCCTGGATCGCCTCCCTCGTCAAGTCCTCGGCCAGGACGACGGTTTGGGGCAGGCCGATCGCGTCCGGGTCGCGGTGGGCGTCGCTGTTGCCCATCGCCGGGAGCCACCCCGGGTTCTCGCGGTCCTCCCGTACGGACGCCACCAGCGTCGCGTCCCAGGAGGCGAGGGCGATCTCGTCGTCGGGCGTGTAGGGGCCGTTCCACACCTCTACGGCATCCGCCTCGCCGAAGCCGAACTTCCAGGCGCAGCCGATGCAGGTGGCGTGCGGATGGGCGGGGACGACCAGGCCACCGGCCCGCCGGATCTCGCGGGCGAACCGTCCGAAGCGGTTGTCGCGCGCCCGGTACCGCCAGTCGACGAAGGTGCCGGGCTCGGTGCCGAGGGCGACCATGTGACCGTTACGGGTCGTGATCTCCTCGCCGAGCATGATGAGCAGGTCGTCGCCCGCTTCCGGGGCCCAATGGGGGTGCGAGGACGGGGTGTTGTGGTCGGAGGAGTTGATGAAGTCCAGGCCCGCCGCCCGCGCCAGCGCCGCGATCTCGGCGGGGGTGCGGCGCCCGTCCGAGTACCAGGAGTGCAGATGGCAGTCACCCCGGTACCAGGCCCGCCCGCGCCCCTTCGCCCGCTCCGGCGGGTACACCGGCCGCGGCGCGAGGCCCGGTTCGCCGTAGGTGAGCGTGATCGTGAGCTCGTACGACAGTCCCTGCGGGGAGACGGTGTACGGGCCCAGCGCGATGTGCCAGACGCCGGAGTGCACCGGGCCGGGGAGGTAGCCGGGGGTCGCGTCGTCCACCCGGAGGAAGAACTCCGTGCGCGCCCCGCCCGACCAGCCCCGGAAACCCCGGCCGCCCAGGTCCGTGCCGCGCTGGTCGAAGATGCCGATGTCGAGCGCGTTGCCCTGGGTACCGGCCGGGACGGACGGCTTGTCGTACGTGTAGGCCACCCTGATCTCGTTGACCCCCGTGGGGATCTCGACGGGCACGTACACATAGTCGGGCGAACCGGTCGGGAGCGTGCCCCGGACCGTCCGCGTCTCCTGGGCACCGCTTGCGGGAGTCGTCGCACCGCTTGCGAAGGTCACACTCCCCAACGTAAGCGCGGCGGTGGCGCCCGTCACGATCAGCGCACGTCGGTTGAGGCCGTTTCCGTGATCGTCGTCGCACATGCGGCTGCTCCCGGGGTGTCGTGAGGGACAGGGATGGCGCGGAGGTGAGCGGAGGTGACCCGTACGACTCTGATAGTCGGCTGTGAACTCCCGTGCAAGGACAGGGAATCGGCGGGTGTCGGGAAACCGGAGTCGGCATGGGGGAGGGCGGAGCCCGTACGGGGGAGAGTGGCGCCGGTACGAGGAAGGGTGGAGTGGTCCCGTTGCCAGTGACACCGTGTAACGACCTGCCCGGCCGGAACGAATCGGGCGCCCCTCTTTGGCCTGATCACACCGATCGTATGCTCGAAGGATGACGACTCCCGCGAGCTCCGGAACCGGCCCGACCGAGAACTCCATGCGTCGCGCCCTCAAACGGGCCCGTGACGGCGTCGCCCTCGACGTCACGGAAGCGGCGGTGCTGCTCCAGGCCCGCGGCGAGGCCCTCGACGACCTCACCGCGTCCGCCGCCCGGGTGCGCGACGCGGGCCTGGAGACGGCCGGCCGCCCCGGCGTGATCACGTACTCGAAGAGCGTCTTCATCCCCCTCACCCGCCTGTGCCGCGACAAGTGCCACTACTGCACCTTCGTCACCGTTCCCGGCAAACTCCGCCGGGCCGGCCACGGCATGTTCATGTCCCCGGACGAGGTCCTCGACATCGCGCGCAAGGGCGCGGCCCTCGGCTGCAAGGAAGCCCTCATCACCCTCGGCGACAAGCCCGAGGACCGCTGGCCGGAGGCGCGCGAGTGGCTCGACGCGCACGGCTACGACGACACGATCGCGTACGTCCGCGCCATCTCGATCCGCATCCTGGAGGAGACGGGCCTGCTCCCGCACCTCAACCCCGGGGTGATGACCTGGACGGACTTCCAGCGCCTGAAGCCGGTGGCGCCGAGCATGGGCATGATGCTGGAGACGACCGCGACCCGGCTCTGGTCCGAGCCCGGCGGCCCGCACTACGGCTCCCCGGACAAGGAACCCGCCGTACGCCTAAGGGTGTTGGAGGACGCGGGCCGCTCGTCCGTCCCCTTCACCTCCGGCATCCTGATCGGCATCGGCGAGACGTACGAGGAGCGCGCGGACTCCCTCTTCGCGCTACGCAAGATCTCTCGCTCTTACCACGGCATCCAGGAACTGATCATCCAGAACTTCCGCGCCAAGCGGGACACGGCGATGCGCGGCATGCCGGACGCGGAGCTGGACGAGCTGGTGGCGACGGTCGCGGTGGCCCGCCACATCATGGGCCCGTCGGCCTGCATCCAGGCCCCGCCCAACCTGGTCGACTCGGAGTACAAGCGCCTGATCGGCGCGGGCATCGACGACTGGGGCGGGGTCTCCCCTCTCACCATCGACCACGTGAACCCCGAACGCCCGTGGCCGCAGATCGAGTTGCTGCGCGATGAGTCGGCGGAGGCGGGCTTCGAACTCCGCGAACGGCTGTGTGTGTACCCGGAGTTCGTAGGGCGGGGCGAACCCTGGCTGGACCCGCGCCTGTTGCCGCATGTACGGGCACTGGCGGACCCCGAGACAGGACTGGCCCTTCCTGATGCGGTCGTGGAGGGCCACGCGTGGCAGGAGCCGGAGGAGGCCTTCGTGTCATCCGGCCGCACGGACCTCCACACCACGATCGACACGGAGGGCCGTACGTCCGACCGCCGTGACGACTTCGACGAGGTCTACGGCGACTGGGGCGCCCTGCGCGAGGCGGCGGCACCCGGCATGGTCCCCGAGCGCATCGACACGGACGTACGGCAGGCGCTGGCGACGGCGGCCGACGACCCGACGAAGCTCACCGACGCGGAGGCGCTGGCGCTGCTGCACGCGGACGGCCCGGCGCTGGACGCGCTGACGCGGATCGCGGACGACGTGCGGAAGTCGGTGGTCGGGGACGAAGTGACGTACATCGTCACCCGCAACATCAACTTCACCAACGTCTGCTACACCGGCTGCCGTTTCTGCGCCTTCGCGCAGCGCCGTACGGACGCGGACGCGTACACGCTGTCGCTGGACCAGGTGGCGGACCGGGCCCAACAGGCCTGGGAGGTCGGGGCAGTTGAGGTCTGCATGCAGGGCGGTATCCACCCCGACCTGCCCGGCACGGCGTACTTCGACATCGCGAAGGCGGTGAAGGAGCGGGTTCCGGGGATGCACGTCCACGCGTTCTCCCCCATGGAGGTGGTGAACGGCGCGACGCGCACCGGCCTTTCGATCCGCGAGTGGCTGACGGCGGCGAAGGAGGCGGGCCTGGACACCATCCCCGGCACGGCGGCGGAGATCCTCGACGACGAGGTGCGGTGGGTCCTGACGAAGGGGAAACTGCCGACGGCGACATGGATCGAAGTGGTCACGACAGCCCATGAGTTGGGCATCCGGTCGTCGTCGACGATGATGTACGGCCACGTGGACCAGCCGCGGCACTGGCTGGGCCACCTCCGCACCCTGGCGTCCATCCAGCAACGCACGGGCGGCTTCACGGAGTTCGTGACGCTGCCGTTCATCCACACCAACGCACCCGTGTACTTGGCGGGGATCGCTCGCCCCGGCCCGACAATGCGGGACAACAGGGCGGTGGTGGCGATGGCAAGGCTGCTCCTCCACCCTCACATCCCCAACATCCAGACGAGCTGGGTGAAGTTGGGCTCGGAGGGCGCGGCGGAGATGCTGCGCTCCGGGGCGAACGACCTCGGCGGCACGTTGATGGAGGAGACCATCTCGCGGATGGCGGGTTCGTCGTACGGCTCGTACAAGTCGGTGCGGGACCTGGTCGCCGTAGCGGAGCTGGCGGGCAGGCCGGCAAGGCCGCGGACGACGTTGTACGGCGAGGTGTCGGAGGAGCGACAGCTGGCCGCTTCCGTCTCGGACGGGCATCTGCCGGAGCTGCTGCCGGTGCTGGACTGAGCGGGCGGGGGCTTGGATGGGGCGGGTGCCGGGATGGGGGCCGGTACGATGATCCGACCCCTGTTCGATCGGGATGTGGGGGCTGTGAGTAGCTGAGGAGATGCGTGCCCGTGCCTGCCTCCAAGGTCTGGGTGACCGGTCTGACGGTGGGAGCGATCGCCGCGGTCACGGTCCTGGCCGTCCAGGCCAACAAGGGGCCGCACCCGAAGGCGCCCGTCGCCCAGCCGCGCGCCTCGGCGTCCGCGCACGCGTCCACGTCCCCGAAGCCGCACGCGACGGCCGCCGCGGTACCGGCCGCCTCCGGTACCGGGCGGCGCATCGTCTACGCCGTCGGCCAGAAACGGGTCTGGCTGGTCGACGCGAGCGACAAGGCGGGCCGTACGTTCGCGGTCTGGCCGGGCACGGTGAGCCCCGACCCGGGCACGTACACGGTGTCGGTCCGCAAGGACGCCACGACGGGCTCCGACGGCGTCCAGATCGCGAACATCGTCTACTTCGCCACCAAGTCCGGCCTCAACATCGCCTTCTCCAACGCGGTGGACGGCTCCTCGCCCCCGCCTGCGGTGGGCAAGGAGACGGGCGGCGTACGGATGGGCAAGGCGGACGGGGCGGCGCTGTGGGCGTTCGGGACGACGAGCACGAAGGTGATCGTGGTCAAGTAGCGGAGGCGCCAGTGGCCGCACGCTTCGAATGACTCGGTGCACTCCAGCCCGTTCGAGAAGCGAGTGGCCCAACCCCGCCCGCATGCCGATCCTCCTCTATCCACCCCCTCAACCCACCGTCCCCGTTCGATTACAGTGCTGAACTGACTCGTACGTACGACGGAGCCCTGAGGAGGCCTGGGTGAGTACGGCAACCGCGGCCGTCTGGGGCCGGGTCGAGCAGCAGGATTTTCGGAGTCGGGTGCGGGGGGCGCTGCTCGGGGCCGCTGTGGGGGATGCCCTTGGTGCGCCCGTCGATCTGTTGGCGATCGACGAGATCCGGGAGGCCTACGGTGCGGAGGGCGTCGTGGATCTCGCCTTCGGGTACGGGCGGCGGGGCGCCGTCACTCATCTCACGCAGCTCACGCTCTTCACCGTGGACGGGTTGATCCGGGCGCAGGTCAGACGGGATACCGGGGCCTGGCATCCGCCCACCGATCTGCACCGGGCCTATCTGCGGTGGGCCGCCACCCAGCACGACTGGGGGCCCGATGAGCGTCGTAAGGACGACGGATGGCTCGCACGGGAGGAGTGGCTCTACGCTCGGCGGGATCCAACTCGGGCTTGCTTGTTGGGACTTGGGGATGAGCGGATGGGGACGCTCGACGCGCCCAAGAATCCCGGTGAGGTGGGGAGTGAGGCTGCCGTACGGTCCGCGCCCTTCGGGTTGCTCGTGGGGTGGGAGCCTCAGCTGGTGATGCAGCTCGCCGTGGAGTGTGCGACGCAGACTCATGGGCATCCCGTCGGGTATCTCTCAGCCGGTGCCTACGCTGTCATCGTGCATGGGCTGGCCCGGGGGGAGAGCCTCGACGCCGCCGTGCAGCGGGCGCTCGCCCAGCTCGCCGCGCGGCCCGGGCATCCGCCCGTCTCCGACGCCCTTCAGCGCGCCCTCGGTGCCGTACGGCAAGGGATGCCCACCTCCGGGCGGGTCGAGGAGCTGGTGGGGGAGGGGAGCGCGGAAGGGGTGCTCGCCGGGGCCGTCTACTGCGCGCTCGTCGGGGAGGACGTACGGCATGGGCTGTGTCTCGCCGTGAATCAGGGCGGGCCCTCGGGCGCCACCGGGGCGCTCACCGGTGGGCTGCTCGGGGCCCTGTACGGCGAGACGGCCCTCCCGCCGGCCTGGCTGGCCGAACTGGAGGGCCGTCCCACGTTGCTTGTGCTCGCCGACGACTTCGCTGTGGAGATGACCCAGGGGCCCGCGTTGCACGGGCCCGCCGGGTCGGCTCCCGGCTGGATCGCCCGGTATCCGCGAGGGGGCTGAGCAGGTACTACGACTGCCTGCCCACCACGTCGTCCTGTACGTCGTCCGCCACCCCGGCCTGCGCCGGTACCGCGACCGCCGCCGCCTCGCCGTCGTCCCCGCCGCCGTTGATCCGCTCGATCAGCGCGTCCCGTTCCGGGGTGTCCTCGGGCTTCACGTAGCCGATGAGGATGTAGAGGATCAGGGATACGGCCAGCGGTATCGACACCTGGTACTGGAGCGGGACTCCGCCGTCCACCTCCCAGTTGATCGGGTAGTTGACCAGCCAGAAGGCGAACAGGCCCGCCGCCCAGCTCGTGAGGGCCGCCGTGGGGCCGGACCTGCGGAAGGGGCGGAGCAGGCCGAGCATCATCGGGATCGCGATCGGGCCCATGAGACCCGCGACCCATTTGATGACGACGGTGATGATGTCCTTGAAGGTGGGCGAGTTGATCTGCGTGGCCACCGCCATCGACAGGCCGAGGAAGACGACCGTGGTCACGCGGGCCGCGATCAGGCCCGAACGGTCGTTCCACGCACGGGCCTTGGCGGATACGACCGGTGCCACGTCCCGTGTGAAGACCGCCGCGATCGCGTTCGCGTCGGACGAGCACATCGCCATCGTGTGCGAGAAGAAGCCGACGACCACCAGGCCCAACAGGCCGTGTGGCAGCAGCTGTTCGGTCATCAGGCCGTAGGAGTCGGAGCCGTCCGGCTTCTGCGCGTGGACCAGGAGCGGGGACATCCACATGGGGAAGAAGAGGACCGTCGGCCAGATCAGCCACAGCGCCGCCGACAGCCGGGCCGAACGCTCGGCCTCGTGGGGGCTCTTGGTGGCCATGTAGCGCTGGGCCTGGTTGAGCATGCCGCCGTTGTACTCGAAGAGCTTGATGAAGAGGAACGCGAGCAGGAACACCGTGCCGTAGGGACCGACCAGCGGTTTGCCGTGGCCCTGGAGGGCCGGTTCGTCCCAGGCGCCGAGGAAGCCGATGCCCTTGTCGTTCAACTTCAGTACGACCGCCACGAACATGGAGACGCCGGCCAGCAACTGGATGATGAACTGGCCGAGTTCGGTCAGCGCGTCCGCCCACAGGCCGCCGATCGTGCAGTAGACGGCCGTGATCGCGCCGGTGATGAGGATGCCCTGGTTCAGGGACACACCTGTGAACACCGACAACAGGGTCGCGATCGCCGCCCACTTGGCCGCCACGTCCACGATCTTCAGCAGCATCCCGGACCAGGCGAGCGCCTGTTGGGTCTTGAGGTTGTAGCGGTTCTTCAGGTACTCGAGCGGGGATGCCACATGGAGCCGTGAGCGCAGCCGGTTGATGCGCGGCGCGAACAACTTGGAGCCGATGGCGATGCCCAGCGCGATCGGGAACGACCAGGTGATGAAGGACGTGACGCCGTAGGTGTAGGCGATGCCCGCGTAGCCGGTGAACATCACCGCGCTGTAGCCCGACATGTGGTGCGAGATGCCGGACAGCCACCACGGCATCTTCCCGCCGGCCGTGAAGAAGTCGCTCACGTTGTCGACGCGCTTGTGCGACCACACACCGATCGCCACCATCACGCCGAAATAGCCGATGAGCACGGCCCAGTCGAGCCCGTTCATATGCGCCCTCCCACGATTGAGCCGGTTCAGCCCGGGGCTCATCGTGGGCGGTCGCGCGTGAGCACGACAAGTAAGCGCACGGTCAAGGGGGAGTAAAATCGTTCGGATTGATGTTCCGCGTTCAGCTATGTGAACTCATCGCATCAGCTCACCGGCGTTGACCAGCAACGACTGTCCCGTGATCGCCCGCGCCCGTTCCGACGCCAGGAACACCGCCGCGTCCGCCACATCCCCGTCCGTCGCCAGCTCGGGCAACGCCATCCGGTCGGCCAGCCGCTTCAGCACCTCCGTCTCCGGCACCTGCTCCGTGTGTGCGGTGAACTGCACGAACGCCTCCACCGGCGGCCCCCACATCCACCCCGGCAGCACGGTGTTCACCCGGATCCGGTACGGCCCCAACTCCCTTGCCAGCGAGTACATCGCGCTCGTCAGCGCTCCCTTCGACGCCGCGTACGCCGCCTGCCGCACCTGCGAGGGCGCGGCTACGGCCGACTGCGTCCCGATGAACACCACCGAGCCGCCGCCCACCTCCTTCAACGCCGGCAGGCAGGCCCGCGTCATCTTCAGCGTCCCCAGCAGATTCACGTCGATCACCGACTGCCAGGTCGCGAAGTCCGCGTCCTCGACCCCGCCGAAGTAGCTGTCCCACGCGGCCACTTGGACCACCGCGTCGACCCGCCCGAAGCGCTCCCGCGCCACCGCGACAAGCGCCTCGCACTGCGCCTCGTCCGTGATGTCCGTCGCCCGGTACGCCGTGTGCGTGCCGTCCGGATCGATCTCGGCGGCCGACTTGGCGAGATTCGCCTCCGTGCGCGCGCCGAGCACGGCGTTCCCTCCGTCCCGTACGACGGCGGCGGCGACCTGGTGGCCGAGTCCGGCCCCGACCCCCGAGACGACGACGGTCTTGCCCGCGAGCAGCGACATCCGATCCCTCCCGGGGTCTGGCGGTTTATCTGACGGGGCGTCAGAGTATGGGCGACCGGCGGAGGACGGAAGGGGAGCGACGTGAGCGAGGAAACCCGGAGCGACGTGTACGCCGAACTGGCCGCCGTAGGACCGTACGGAGTCCGGCCGGGGCATGCGCTGATCACCATGGTCGAACCGCATCCCGGCCACGAGTACGCCTACAACCGCTGGTACGAGGACGACCACTACTACGCGGGCGCGATGGCCATGCCCTGGATGTACTCGGGCCGCCGCTGGGTCGCCACCCGCGACCTCCAACTCCTGCGCCGGCCCGAGAAGTCGGCCATCGCCGAGCCCGTCACCGCCGGCTGCTACCTCTCCACGTACTGGGTCACCGAGGGCCGCTACGACGACCACATGAAGTGGACCGTCGGCATCAACAAACGGCTCAATCGGGATGGGCGGGTGTACCAGGACCGTACACACGTCTTCACCGCGTTCCAGGACCACGAGGCGACCGTCTACCGCGACGGCGCGGCCGGGCCGAGGGACTTCCACGCCCTCGACCACCCTTACGCCGGGCTGGTGTTGGAGGTCGTCGACAGCGAATCGGCCGAGCAGCGCGCCGAGTTGCTGGAGTGGCTCCGCTCCCGGCATCTGCCCAAACGCCTCGCCGGGTCACCGGCCGCCATGGTGACCGTCTTCCGGCCGACCCCACTCCCGGGCGACCGCATGACCTACGTCAAGCAGGTCGAGGGGGTCGACACCCGGCTCACGTTGCTGTGGTTCCTGGAGGCGGATCCGCGGGAGTGCTGGGAGGAGTACTTCGCGGACCTGGAGACGCCGGTGGCCGAATCGGGGCTGGGGCGGGTGGAGTTGGTGGCACCGTTCATCCCTACGGTGCCGGGTACGGACAGGTACGTGGACCAACTCCGCTGACTGTTCAACGAGGTTCAGTCATTTTCAGCCCGTCCGGCGCCTGAGGACGAGGCCGTTCAGGCCGACAACGCCCGCATCAACAAACGCTCACTTCAACTCGTCCGGACATGGAGTACCCCGAGGCAACTGATAAGGCGCCGCCAGCCGATACGTCCCCGTCTTCGGTGCCAGCAACATCGTCCACTTGTCGCCCTTGGAGTCCTCCTCCGTCTCCATCAGGCACCCGTTGAGGTTGTCGTACGTCTTCGGCGTGCCCTCGGCGCGGTGCTTGGACGCGTCGGTCTCCTGCGGGGGCTTGAGGCTCTTGCCCTTCGCGTCGACGATGCTCAGCCACGGCGAGTACGGGATACGGATGAGGATCCGGCCCTTCTTCTTCACCTCGATGGTCAACTCGCCCTGCTCAGCCCGGTCGACGACCGAGTTCGGCTCGGCGAGCGGCGTCGGGTCGGTGACCTGGAACAGCTGCCAGTTCGTGTCGCCCCAGACCTGCTTCAGATACGGCATCCCGCGCTGGACCAGGGCCCGTTCGCGCTCGCCGCCGTCGCCGTCCAGCTTGTCCTTCGGCAGCACGACGTAGTGGACGGCCCAGCGCTGGAGCCACTCGTGGTAGTTCGCCGAGTTGAGGGTGTCGTCGTAGAAGAGGGGGTTGCGCTCCATGTCGGCCTGGCGGTTCCAGCCGCGGGCCAGGTTGACATAGGGCGCGAGCGCGGAGGCCTCGATGTGGGACGCGGCCGGGACGACCTCGACGCGTCCGCGCTCGGCGCCGACCGTCTGCAACTCGTTGACGAGCGGGGCGAGTTCGTGCGACCAGGACGCGGCCGGGGCGGTGTTGATGACGTCGTCGACCGACTTGAAGCCGATCCAGCCGTTGAAGCCGACGAAGGCCAGCGCGATCGCGTACCACTTGCGCGAGCGCGGCACCGCGAAGGGCAGCGCGGCGATCAGGGCCACCCCGGCGAACAGCATCGCCAGCCGACTGATGTTCGAGCCGATCTGCGAACTGACCAGCCAGACCAGGATGACGCCGATGCTGTACACGGCCGCCGTGATCCGTACGGTCTTCCACTCGCGCGGCACCAGGAAGTAGACGATCACCCCGGAGGCCAGCGGCAGGATCATCGAGCCGAACAGCATCGGCTGCGTCCCGGAGAACGGGAACAGCCAGGCGGAGACCGCCACCACGGCCGCGGGCGCGAGCCCGAGGGCCCATGCACCCGGGCGCCGCTTCTGAAGGAACAGGGCTACGGCGACCAGGCCCACGAACAGTCCGGCCACCGGCGACGACATGGTCGCGAGCGCGGCCAGCGGGGCCGCGCACAGGGCCTTCGCCCAGCGTTTGTAGCGCCAGCGGTACGGCCAGCAGAACACCACGGCCACCGCGCCGAGCCCGAACACCAGGCCAAGGCCGTACGTCACCCGGCCCGACGCCGCGTTGCACAGCAGCGCGAACACACCCGCGAGCGAGGCCCACAGCGGGTTCCTCACCGAGCGGCTGCGGATCAGGATCATGGTGAGCAGGCCCGCCGAGATGGTCCCGGCGATCATCATTGTCGTACGGACACCGAGCACCGACATCAGATACGGCGAGACCACGCTGTACGACACCGGGTGCATGCCGCCGTACCAGGCGAGGTTGTACGCCGAGTCCGGGTGGCGGCCGACGAACTCCGCCCACGCGTCCTGCGCCGCGAGGTCGCCGCCACTGTTCGCGAACGTGAAGAACCAGACGACGTGGAGGACACCGGAGAGGAGCGTGAAGCCGATCACCGGGTGAGCGAGGAAGGGGGCGCGGAGGCGGTCGACGAACCGTGTCAGGCGGGTGCTGTTCTCACGGGTTTCGACCTCGCGGGTCCCGCCGTCGTCCGTGTGCCGGGCGCCGACCGCCGCGTCATCCGTCTTGTCTGTCGCGGTGTGCGCGGGTACGCGTATTCGCGGGCCGGTCACCGGGCCCGGATCGGCATCGTCGGCACGTGTCGGCTCCGCTGTGGCCACCTGAAGGCACTCCCCGTGTCCCGTCTTCTGTTCCCGGCCGCGTTCCGTCCCGTTCCCGGCCTGTTCGACGCCGCGTCTCCCTCGACCGGCGACGTGCCCCGATTCGCGACGCTAGCACGCACCCCGCCGACGGGCTCCCGGGTGGGGGCCGCCGACGGGACGCGGTGACGTGCGCGGTGACGTGCGCGGTGACGCGCAGCGCCTCGTGGGTCAGCCGAGGCGGGTCAGCTTGGACGTCAAGGCCGGTTCGGCGAGATCCTTCTGGAGAGCGACCGGCACCTTGACGGCACCGCTCGAACCGTCGCCCACGGTGAGCGTGCCCACCTGGGTGCCGGCCTTCGCGGTGTGCGGTACTGCGTCGGGGGCGAAGGACAGCTTCACCTTCAGGCCCGCCCAGCCGACCGCCGCGACGTCCTTGGTGACGACGACGGGAGTGTGCCCGCCGAGCTGGTCGTCGACGTACCCGACCACGGTCCCCTTCTTCAGGATCTTCGCCGAGGTCATCGCGTCCTGCGCCGCGAGCATCGCCGTCTTGCTGACCGCGTTCACCGTGTCGATGATCGGCGCGGTGTGCTGGCCGAGGATCGCGCCGACGATGACGGCCGTCTCGCCGCCGACCTCCTTGGTGGCGGCGAACAGCAGGTTGCCGCCGGCCGCGGTGGTGGTGCCGGTCTTGATGCCGAGCGAGTTGTTGTACGGCACCAGGCGGTTGTAGTTGGTCCACTTGTGACCGGACGGGTCGACCCAGCTGGGCAGCTTGGTGATGTCCATCAGGGCCTGGATCTTGACCAGTTGGTTGCCGAGCTTCACCTGGTCCTCGGCGGAGGAGACGGTGGTCTCCTTGAGACCGGACGCGTCGGTGTACGTCGTGTTCGTCATCCCCAGTGACTTCGCGGTGTCGTTCATCTTCTTGATGAACGCCGCCTCGGAGCCCGCGTCCCAACGGGCAAGCAGGCGCGCGATGTTGTTCGCCGACGGGATCATGATCGCCGACAGCGCCTGCTTCTCGGTGAGGACGTCACCGGCCTTCACGGTGTTGAGCGTGGACTCGCCGTCCTTGTCGTAGCCGCCCTCCTTCTCGGCGGTCGCGTCGACGGTGATCTTCTCGCCCTCTGTGCCGGCCTTCAGCGGGTGGTCCTTGAGGACGATGTACGCGGTCATCGCCTTCGCTACGGACCCGATGGCGACCGGCGTCTGCTTGCCGAAGTTGCCCATCGTGCCGATGCCGTTGACGTCCATCCAACCCTGGCCCTCGCTCGGCCACGGGAGGTTCGCCTTGTCGCCGTCGAAGGTGTACGAGTCGTCGGCGGTGAGGCTGAGGGAGGGGGTGGGGAGGGGGCGTACGGCCTGGACTACTGCAAAGACGATCGCCAGGAGGATGACCAGCGGGGTCCAGATCTTGACCCTGCGGATCGCTGTGCGGACCGGGGTCTCCGGGGGCGGCGGGGTGTTGGTCAGCTCGGCGAGGAGGTCCAGCGGGGGCTTCGGGGGGAGCGGTTGCTGGGTGGTGTGTTCCGGACCGAGTTGGGGGACGGGGCGGGTGGTGTCCCTGCGGGGCGTTTCCCTGCGGGGCTCGTCGAGGGGTTTGAGGGCGACGAACTTGCTGGTGCGCTCGGGGGCGGACTCGGGGGTCTTCGGCGCCGTGGGGGCGGTGGGGGCCTTGAGCATGGTGGTTGGCTGGTCCACCGGGGGCTTGGGCGGGCGTACGGCCTTGAAGACGGTGGTGGGGTGATCGACGGCCTCGGCTTCGCCATCGGCCGCCTTGGTGTTCCCACCCGCACCGCCCGTGCGGGTCTCGTCGTCGGCTGCGGGTGGCCCCTGTGGGGCGGACTCGTCGTCGGCGGCTTTCGGTTCGGGGTCGGTGGGGGTGCCGGTGCCTGCGGCTGAAGACGGGAGTTCCGCGTCCGTGTCCGTGTCGCCTTCGGCGGCTTCCGGTTCGGCGTGAGGCTTGGCGCCGTCAGGCCGTGTGCCGGTCGCGTCGCCTTCGGCAGCCTTGGATTCGGCGCCCGCCTGGGCCTCGGCGTCGTCCGCGTCGGCTTGCCCGACCTCGGCCGCAGCAGACTCGCCCGCCTCAGGAACCGTGTCCTCAGGCGCATCGCCCGAGTCGGTGTCAGCGGCTTCCGGGCGCGCGTCCGCGATTGCGTCGGCGACCTGATCGACCTCGGTCACGTCGTCGTCGGCCTCGGACTCGGACTCGGCGTCAGCCGCATCGCGCGCCTCGTCGCCGCCGTCCGGCTCGACCTCGGCGGAACTGTCCCCGGAGCCGGAGCCGCCAGTGGCCCCAGAGTCGCCACCACCGGCCTCTACGGCCTCTACGGCGTCCTCGGCGCTCTCTGCGTCCGTAGCGCCGGTCGAGGGCGTTTCCCTCGCGTCCTCGGCCTCCGCGCCGTCAGCGGGCTCCTCAGGGTCTCCCTCGGCGTCCTCGTCCGCGGAAGCGTCCTCCGCGTCTTCAGGGCCTTCAGCGTCTTCAGGGCCTTCAGCGTCTTCAGGGCCTTCAGCGTCTTCAGGGCCTTCGGCGTCAGCAACCCGCTCCGAGCTGTCAGACGCATCCGCCCCGTCCGCCGCGTCCGACGCATCCGGCTCATCGGCCCCCCCGGACTCGTCCGCCGACGCCACCCAAGCCGCCACGGCCTCACGCAACCGGGCATCGCCCCCTGGGCCCCCCTTGGCGGAAGGGTTCTGCGTGCTGGTGGGCTCGGACTCCTCGGACTCCTCGGACTCCTCGGAATCGACGACGGTGCTGCCCTCACCGGCCCCGTCACCCTCATCCGACTTGCCAGCCTCGGCCGATCGACCCGTCTCGGCCGCCTCCGCCTCCGCCGCCCGCAACTCCCGGATCGAGAAGACCTTCGTAGCCGTGTCCACGCCTCCGCCCCCGCCCTGGGCGGCCGTGGCCGGCGGCGTGGCCTCTCGGGCAACCGCCAGCCGGGGGTCCCGTTCACCCCGTGCCTCAGGAACCGGACTCGCGCTCCCCGGCGTCGGTTCTCCCGACGACTCGCGCTGCTTCGACCTGTCGGGGGACTCGCCCGCCACCGATGCCTCCTCCATGCGCCGCACGCGCCGCGTGCGTCAACCGAACCGACCGAGATAACCGAGTTAGCTACAAAAACAGCTGGAAAATCAGCTGGAAGTCAGCTGGAAAATCTCTTACCCGCAGTCCGGACAACGCATCAACACCGCTGTCCGAACCATGTACCAGTGTCCTGTGTGCGGGCTTAACCCCTGCGGTAGACGAGAACGACATACCTGCCGGTTCCATCACGAAGCGGTCACGCACCCTCGACAGACCAATGTGAGAGGGGTCACCCTGTCATTCATCCACGCGGGGAGGCATGGATGGGCAGGAGCCGCAGAACTCTTCCGGAAGAGCTTCTGTTGCTGGCATTGGACCCGGCCACGGGTACCACTGCACAGCCGCAGTCGCTCGACCTCGGTCTGGCCGGAGCACAGCTAGTGGAGCTGGCGCTGGCCGGACGGATAGCCCCAGACGGGGATCGTATCGCCGTGGTCGTGCCACGGCCGACCGGAGATCCAACTTTGGACTGCGCGTTGGAGTTGCTGCGAAGGCGTGGCGCTCCTGTACGTGCGGTGAACTGGATTGGCGGGCCCCGACTGGGACTTCGCCAGACCTACCTCTCGCATCTGGAGCGGTGCGGCATGGTGCATGCCGTGGCGGGACAGATGTGCGGGGTGCTGCCGACGACTCGCTACCAAGCGACGGACAACGAGATCAGCCGCGAGATCAGGGGCCGACTCGATTCCGCGATCCGCACCGGCGTACCGCCGGACCCGCGGACAGCCGCGCTCGCCGCACTGGCGCACGCGGTCGGTCTGGGCAAACACCTGTATCCGGGTAATGAGGGACGCTCGTCCCGCTCCCGGCTGCGGGACCTGATCAGGCACGACCCCATGGGCGGACTCGTGGCGCACGCCGTGATGGACGTCCAGAACGGAGTGGCCGCACAGCCACGCCGCAGCCCGGCCCCGGCCGGCCGTCAGGCCGCGCCCGGATCAAGGCCACCGGAACCGGCTCGTGGTGTTCCGATGCAGCCGCACCGCGGCACCATGGCGCGCGCCGTGGCTCACTGAGCCGCAGTCCCACGGGACGCGCCAACACCGCGGAGCGGTTCGCACGACCGGCACCACCGCACGACCGTATGACTGGCGCCAACGCACCACCGCACCAAGGCGTCAACGCACCACCGCACCACCGCACGACCGCAGTACACGCACGCCGCACCGCCAGTCCCCAAGACCCGGTTCGGGAGCCGCTGGTCCGAGCGGGGTGGAGTAGACGTAACGTCACTCCACCCCGCTCGGCCGCATCTACGGCCGCCTCCGGCAACCCGAACCTGGCTCGTACCTGCCGCATATCCACCGTTTCCCAGCGGTAGAAACCATCTTGGTGGCAGTCTGCTCAACAGCAGATACGCAAAGTGGCAAGCAGTGAGCAGCAAGTAGCGGCAAGTAGCAGTAAGCAGTGGCAAGTAGAGGCATGCAGCCGGAGGTGCACGTTCCGTGGCGTCAAGTGTCAATCCCACCGTCAGGCGACGCCGGTTGGGCCAGGAGCTGCGTCGGCTCCGCGAGCTCAAGGGCATGACGGCCGAAGAGGTCGCCGAGCGGTTGCTGGTGTCGCAGTCGAAGATCAGCCGGCTGGAGAACGGGCGGCGCAGCATCAGCCAGCGCGACGTCCGCGACCTGTGCGGGGTCTACGAGGTCGAGGACGTCCGCATCGTCGACTCGCTCATGCAGATGGCCAAGGACTCACGCCAGCAAGGCTGGTGGCACTCCTTCGGCGACATCCCGTACAGCGTCTACATCGGGTTGGAGACGGACGCGGCGAGCCTGCGGGCCTACGAGCCGCAGATCATCCCCGGCCTGCTGCAGACCCGGCCCTACGCCGAGGCGCTGATCCGGGGCGCGCTGCCCGAGACCTCGCCGACCGACATCCAGAAGCGCGTCGACGTACGGCTGCGCCGGCAGGAGCGGGTCTCCGCCGAGGAGTCCCCGCTGCGGCTGTGGACGGTGCTGGACGAGGCGGCCCTGCGCCGGGTCGTCGGGGGCCGCCAGGTCATGCGCGAGCAGCTGGAGAACCTCGCCGAGATGTCCCAACTCCCGCACGTCACCGTGCAGGTGCTGCCGTACGAGGTGGGCGCGCACCCGGGTCTCAACGGCCAGTACGCGATCCTGGAGTTCCCCGACGCGGCGGACTCCAGCGTCGTGTACATCGAGGGCGTCACCAGCGACCTGTACCTGGAGAAGGCGGCCGATGTGCAGAAGTACAGCGTCATGTACGAGCACCTGCGCGCGCAGGCCCTGAACGTGGACCAGTCCCATCAGTTCATCGCGGACATCGCGAAGGAATACGCGCGCTGAACGTGCGCTGAGGGGCCCCAGCGGCGGAAGGTGCCGCACCTTACACCTTCCGCCGATCGGGATGGAAGACACCAGGGGTATATGCCACCCGGTCGAGTGAATGGCCGCTTCGCGCGCCGATGTTGGCGAGTAGCGTCGATCACGCCATCGAGCAACAGGCTTTGGCGCAAACCGTGTTGTACGTCCGGAACGCTCGTGGCCGGACGTGAGGCGCGGTGACAGCAACTCATCAACTGGCATAACCGGAGCAAAAATGGCAATTCAGCAAGGCGCCACGGACAACTGGATCAAGTCCTCGTACTCGGCCGGAAACGGCGCGTGTGTCGAGGTCAAGTCCCCAGCTCTCGCGGCGTTGGCCGTACGGGACTCCAAGACCCCTGACGGCCCCACGCTCGCGTTTCCCGCCGGCTCGTGGAACGCCTTCGTGGCTGAGGCCGGCCGGGGGGCTGCCGGCCTCGCGTGACGGATGAGCACTCACAATTTCATAGGCACCACCGAAAGAGCCCTCTCGACTGGCCCGCCGTCCCGGCCGAGGGGGCTCGGCCATGTCCTGCGGGAACGGCTCGGCTACCGCACCCCCTCCACCGGGAACGCCACATCGCACACCGGATCCCCGGCGCCCGCCGCGCCCCAGTCCGCGAAGTACACCTCGCGGCACGGACCGGCGTACCGCAGCCCCTCCGCGGCCACCCACCGCTCCACCGCCTCGAACGCGGCCAGGATCTGCGGATGGGCCACCTGCGCCTTGGTGATCCGGGTGTACGCCAGCGTCCGGGCCGGTTCCACCCGTACCGCCGTCTGCCGGGCCCGCCCCTGCCCCGCCGCCCAGGCCCGCGCCGCCGCCTCGTCGGCGACCGGTACGCAGGCCTCGGCCGGACCGTCGCTCTCCATCGACACCTCGGCGTGGTAGACGACGAACGGCGCACCGCTCACGCCCCCGCACTCCTCCGCCGCCGCCTCAAGTCGCCCCAGGGAGGCGCCGATCCAGGCCGGCAACTCGTCCGCGAGGGTGTGCCGGGTCTCGGTGATCAGCACCTGTTCCGGTACCTCGACCGTCTCGACCACGAACTTTCCGTACATCTCGGAGCTCCTCCCCGAAAGGCGTGCACGGAGGTACTCGGCGAGCGTGCGCTGCCCGGCGATCCGGGTCTCGACGTCCGTCCAGTACGCGGCGAGGAGTTCCGCCGCGTCGGTCCCGTCGGCCTCGACCACCTCGGCGACGCGCGCCAGCGGCATGTCCAACTGCCGTAGCAGCGCCACGAGTCGGGCCCGCTCGACCTGGTCGGCGCGGTAGTAGCGGTAACCGCTGACCTCGTCGACGTGAGCCGGGGACAGCAGCCCGAGCCGGTCGTACAGCCGCAGCGCCTTGGCCGAAAGCCGCGCCCGCACCGCGAACGCGCCGATGGTCAGCAGTTCGTCGTCCGCAGAGTCCACAGCGTCCACCTCAGCCATCCTCCGTCACCGGGCGGTATCTGTCCGCCCGGCGACAAGGACGCTCAGCCCTGCCCCAGGGGCAAGGTCAACACCTGCCTACGACAGTCCTGGACAGTGCTAGGCGACGGCCGTCTCCACCGCCGCCACGACCTCCGCCGACTCCGGCTCGGTCTGCGGGGAGAAGCGGGCGAGCACCGTGCCGTCGCGGCCGATCAGGAACTTCTCGAAGTTCCAGCGGATGTCACCGGTGTGGCCCTCGCCGTCCGCGAAGCCGACGAGCCGCTCGTACAGCTCGTGCCGGCCGTCCCCGTTGACCTCGACCTTCTCGGTCAGCGGGAAGGTCACGCCGTACGTCGCCGAGCAGAACTCGGCGATCTCCTCGGCGCTGCCGGGCTCCTGCCCGAGGAACTGGTTGCAGGGCACGCCCAGCACGGTGAAGCCCTGCGCCGCGTACCGCTCCTGGAGCCGCTCAAGGCCCGTGTACTGGGGGGTCAGCCCGCACTTGGAGGCCACGTTCACCACGAGGACGGCCTTGCCCGCGTACTGCGAGAGGTCCGCCGAGCCGCCCTTGAGCGACCCGATCTCGACACCGAGGGGACCCGTGTTCTCTGTAGTCGTCATAACCGGATGCTAACTCCGGTAAATGTCGTTCTCCCCACGGGCCCATGAGTCTCCGTATTCACGGGCCCGCCCACCCCCGTACTTACCGGCCGGAAGCCGCCTACAGCCCCGCCGCCTTCACCACGACCTCCCCCGCCGCCGTCCGCGAGTACAGCACCGACCGCCCCGCCCGCCGCCGCTCCACGAGCCCCGCGTCCAGCAGCACCCGCAGATGCCGCCCCACCGAGCCCAGCGCCTGCCCGGTCACGGCGGTCAGCTGGCTGGTACTCATCGGTGACCCGAGCAGCATCAGCACGTCCGCCCGCGAGGGACCCAGCAACGCCCCCAGGCTCTCGGGAACCGGCTGCCCGCCATGGTCGGCGAGGGCGCCCGAACACGGGTAGACGATGGCGTACCGGTCCGGCTCCTCCCACGACACCCACCCGCTCTTCGCCGTGACCGGCATCAGGAGCAGCTCCGCGCCGGAGATCTCGCGCGGCGGATACTCGTGCAGATTGACCTGTAGCCGGTTCTCCCCGAGCCACCGCGTCCGCCCGGGCCGCAACGCGTCCAGCACGGCCGCCCAGCCGCCCTGGCTCACCCGCGCGGTGCGCGCGACCACATCGGCCTCCAGCACGCGCCGTCGCCGCGCCCAGTACGGCCGTACGGTCTCCTCCCAGACGTACTCCAGGACGCGCGCCGCCCGCTCGGGCAGGTCGTCGCGCTCCAGGGCGGCGGGGAGCGGTCCGGCGAGCGAGACGCGCAGGTCGGCGCGCGCGTCCTGCGGCGAGGTCGCCCGCACCCGGGCGACGGTCTCCGCGAACGACTCCCGGTCCGTCTGGGTCGGGCAGAGGAAGTCGGCGATCCAGGCCCGCCCGAGCCCGGCCCGCACCAGCAGCCCGGTGACCGGATCGTCCGCCAACAGCCGCCGGTACGAAGGGAGATGCTCCCGCAGCCACACCACCTCGCCGGGGTGCGTGGCGACCCCGGAGTGCAGCAGTTTCAGCGAGGCGAAGGTCTCCGCGAACGACGACACCACGAACCGGCTCCGGGCAAGGGTGTCCGCGTTGAGCTGCCACAACCCCATGCACACCCCCCCGTGTTTCGCGTCCGCGCGAAAGAATAGAACCCCTGCCCGCGCCCCCGCAGACTCCCCGCATGCGCAGCTACCGCGAGCTCTTCCGCACCCCCGAATACACCCCGTTCTTCTTCTCCTTCGCCGCCCAGAACGCGGCCCTCACGATCAGCGGCCTGGCGCTCGCCACCCTCGTCTACCAGGCGACGGAGTCCCCGTTACTGTCCGCCGTGAGCATGTTCGGCCCGCAACTCGCCCAGATGCTCGGCGCGACCTTCTTCCTCTCGGGCGCGGACCGCCTGCCCCCACGGGTCACCCTGACCGGCATCAACACCGCCTTCGCCGTCTGTACGGCGGTCCTCGCCCTCCCCGGCCTACCGATCGGCGCGGTCTTCGCCGTCGTGTTCCTCCAGGGCCTGATCGCCTCGCTGGGCGGCGGGGTGAGCGGCGGCCTCCTGAACGAGATCCTCTCCAAGGACGGCTATCTGCTGGGCCGTTCGGTCTTCAACATGGCCTCGGGCCTGATGCAGGTAACAGGCTTCGCAACAGGCGGAGCCCTCCTGGCCCTGCTCTCCCCCCGCACCTGTCTCCTCCTCGCGGCGACCTTGTACGCGACGACGGCCCTCGTCCTCCGCCTGGGCCTGACGGCCCGCCCACCCCGCGCCGCGGGCCGCCCCTCCGTCGCCGCGACCTGGCGCACGAACGCCCTCCTGTGGTCCTCCCGCCCCCGCCGCCTCACCTACCTCGGCATGTGGGTCCCCAACGGCCTCATCGTCGGCTGCGAATCCCTCTACGTCTCCTACGACTCCGGTTCCGCCGGCGTCCTGTTCGCGAGCGCGGCCCTGGGCATGTTCGTCGGCGACCTGACCCTGGGCCGCTTCGTACCCCGCACCCTGCGCGCCCGCCTGGACATCCCCCTCCGCCTCCTCCTGGCCACCCCGTACCTGCTCTTCGCCCTCCATCCGGGCCTGCCCTGGTCCGCCATCGCGGTCTGCGTCGCCTCCATCGGCTACGGCGCGAGCCTCGTCCTCCAGGAACGCCTGATGGAACTAACCCCCGACGAACTCGCGGGCCACGCCCTCGGCTTGCGCTCCGCGGGCATGCTCACGATGCAGGGCGTGGGCGCGACGATCGCGGGCACGGTCGCCCAACTCACCTCACCGGCAACGGCGATGACCTTGGTGGCCGTGGCGTCGGTAGCGGTGACCCTGGTGCTGGCGGTGCTCGGCTGGCAGGTGCGGAGGGAGGTCGCGGAGGTGCAAACGGCTTGAGAGGGAGGGGTGTTGGAGCGGGAGGGGAGTCGGGGCGCCCGGCGGGAAGGGGGAGAACCGTGCCGGGCGCCCCGCCGTCTTCCTTGCGTCGGCCACCGCATCGTCACGCACGCCGAGGGAGCCCCCGTTGACCCCCGAGCCGTCACCGCCCCAACCACCCGAATCCGCCGCCCTGTACCTCGAAGGCACCCGCCACGCCCCGCAGCCGCCGACTCCGTCTGCCGTACGGCCTGTTGGCTCTTCTCCTCGCCCTCTGGAACGTCCTCGCCCTCTGGACGGCCCCCGACCGCACCGCCTGGTTCACCGACCTGACGATCCTCGCCGCCTGCTACGTCCTCGCCGAAGGCCTCGGCGCCCCCGCCCAACAGCCACGCCTCCCGCGCCGTACCGTCGAGGCGGGAGCCGCCGTAGCCGCCCTCGTCTCCGCGTCCCGGCTGCCCGGACTGCCGTCGGGGCACGGCGAGTTGGGGCTCGCGAGCGCGGCCGTACTCCTGATGGCGCTCGTCGTGCTGGTGGCCGTCGCGCGGACGCACTCCTGGCGCGCGCCTCTCTCGCAGCCGCTGACGTTCCCGCTGGAGGGCATCTGGTACGTCGTCCAGGGCGGCGGCCGGCCCCTCAACCACCACGCCCGTGTGCCCGAACAGCGGGGCGCGGTCGACCTGGTGGGGCTGGGCCGCTACGGCACCCGTACCCGCCGCGACCGCGAACTGACCGCGTTCGCCGCCTACGGGCGGGCCGTACGGTACCCGTGCGACGGTCGGGTGGTCTCCGCCGAGGACGGGATCGAGGACCACGACACGCGGCCGGGCGGGCGCGCCCGCTACCAACCCGCCTACGGGAACCACGTGTTCATCGACACCGGCCGGGAGATCGTCGAACTGGCCCATCTGCGGCCGGGTTCACTGACGGTGCGCCAGGGGGACATGGTGCGCGTGGGTCGACTCATAGGCGAGACAGGCAATTCCGGCAACACCACCGAGCCCCACCTCCACCTGCACGCGGAGCGTGACGGGGTCGGGCTGGACCTGCGGTTCACGGGGATGACGGGGCGGCTGTACCGGGGGAGGGTGATCCGTACCTTTCCGTGACCGCGGGCATCCCTTGACAGCGTCCGTACTGTTTCGCGACGTTTGAGCCCTGCCGAACTGTTCGTGTCTCGTCGTACCTTGGGATACGTAGGCAGGACGCGGACGACGCGTCGTGGGGGAAATGTGGGGGGACGGTCGCCCATGCGATCCATGCGATCCGCCGGCAAGGCGGACATCACGATCCACAGACCGGAGGAGCTCACCACCACGCTCCGCCAGGCCTGGCACAAGGCGATGGACGAGTCGCCGGACTACGCGAACCCTTTCCTGGCACCGGAGTTCGCGGACGGTGTCGGCCGCCACCGCGGCGGCGCGCAGGTGGCGGTTCTGCACGAGGGCGGAGAGCCGGTCGGCTTCTTCCCGTACGAGCGCAACCCCGTCGGCGTCGGCCGGGCGATCGGCCTGGGCCTCTCCGACTGCCAGGCCCTGGTGCACCGGCCCGGTGTCACCTGGGACGTCCAGCAACTCCTGCGGGCCTGCGGCCTGTCGGTCTTCGAGTTCGACCATCTCGTCGAGGAACAACAGCCGTTCGGCCGCCATGTCACCGGCACCTTCGCGTCCCCGGTGATCGACCTGAAGGACGGCGACGGCCAGGTCCCCTACCCCGAGTGGCTGCGCGGCGCGTACCCGGGCATCGCCAAGACGACCCTGAAGAAGGAACGCCGCCTAGGCCGCGACCTCGGCGAGATGCGCTTCGTCTACGACGAACGCGACCCCAAAGTCCTGCACACGCTGATGCGCTGGAAGTCGGCCCAGTACCGCAGGACCGGCCGCATGGACCGCTTCGCGCGCCCGTGGATCGTAGACCTGGTGGACCATCTGTTCCACGTCCGCGAGGAACACTTCACCGGCATCCTGTCGGTCCTCTACGCCGGGGACCGCCCCGTGGCGGCCCACTTCGGCCCGACGTCCCGCACTCTGTTCGCCGCGTGGTTCACGGCGTACGACCCCGAACTCCGGTACTACTCACCGGGGTTGATCATGCACCTCAGGATGGCCGAGGAGGCGGGCCGGCACGGCGTACGTCTCATGGACCTGGGCCGCGGCGACAAGGAGTGGAAGGACTGGCTCAAGACGCGCGAACTGCGCGTCGCCGAGGGCTTCGCCACCCGCCCCCACCCGGTGGCGGCGGCCCACCGCCTGTGGCGCCGCCCGGTCCGCGGCCTGCGCAACACGGTCCTGGCCCACCAGTCCCTGCGCGACCCGGCGGACCGCCTCCTCAAGACGGTGGGCACGCTGCGCACGACAGGCAAGGTGCCGCCGAAGAAGTGACGGCGCAGTACGTCATTACGGGGCCCTCGACCTTCCGGTCCAGGGCCCCGGCCGCGCGCCTGATGCCTCCCCCGTCACCTGTACGACAGGCGGTCGTGGTAGACAACGCCGATGATGGTCAGGGCTGTTGTGCCCGGCCCGCGGGCGACCGCGCGACAACAGGAAGGGGAAACCGTGCTTCTGAAGACCTTCCGCTGGTCGTTCGCGGTCACCGCGCTCGGCCTGGCACTGGGAGTCTGGTACGGCGGCTGGACGGCGTTCGGCGTCATCGCGATCCTGGCGGTCCTGGAGATCTCGCTGTCGTTCGACAACGCGGTGGTCAACGCCGGGATCCTGAAGAAGATGTCGGCCTTCTGGCAGAAGATCTTCCTCACGATCGGCGTCCTGATCGCGGTCTTCGGAATGCGCCTCGCCTTCCCGGTCGTGATCGTCGCGGTCACGGCGAAGAAGAACCCGTTCGACGCGGTCGACCTGGCCCTGACCGACAAGGACCGCTACCAGCAGCTGGTCACCGACGCCCACCCGGCGATCGCGGCCTTCGGCGGCATGTTCCTGCTGATGATCTTCCTGGACTTCATCTTCGAGGACCGTGACATCAAGTGGCTGGGCTGGCTGGAACGCCCCCTGGCCAAGCTCGGCAAGGTCGACATGCTGTCGGTCTGCATCGCCCTGATCGTCCTCCTGATCACCTCGTTCACCTTCGCGGCCCACGCCCACCAGCACGGGGGCGCCCACGCGGACAAGGCCCAGACGGTCCTGATCTCCGGCATCGCCGGCCTGATCACGTACATGATCGTCGGCGGCCTCTCGGGCTTCTTCGAGGACCGGTTGGAGGCGGAGGAGGAACGGGAGCGGGAGAGCGAGCGCTCGGCGGTGGTGCTGGCAGGCCAGGCCGCGTTCTTCATGTTCCTGTACCTCGAAGTCCTCGACGCCTCCTTCTCCTTCGACGGAGTGATCGGCGCGTTCGCGATCACCAACGACATCGTCCTCATGGCCCTCGGCCTGGGCATCGGCGCGATGTACGTCCGCTCGCTGACGGTGTACCTGGTCCGCCAGGGCACGCTCGACGACTACGTGTACCTGGAGCATGGCGCGCACTACGCGATCGGCGCGCTGGCGGTGATCCTGATGGTGACCATCCAGTACCAGATCAACGAGGTCATCACGGGCCTGGTGGGCGTGGTGCTGATCGGCTGGTCGTTCTGGTCTTCGGTGCGGCGGAATCGGGTGCTGGCGGAGGGGGAGGGGGCGACGACTTCGGTGGGTACGGCCAGAGTTCCCTAGAGCTGTGACGGGTGTGGTGCGGTCTACCCAAGGGCAGGGGGCAAGCCTTGCGCGCTGGTACCAACCCTGCTCGGTCGGTGCGGGACGGGACTACGTGGTGAGTCCGCCATCGCCCCCGGGCGGGTCGGTCCCCTGCCGCAGCCGTCAGGCGACCATCCCGGTGCACACTGACACCTCTCGGGCATGTCCTGAAAACCAGCATCAACCGTTGGAGCACTCACCTACAGCTGCACCTCCATGACGGCAACGGCTGAGGCAGCAGGTTTCGTTGATCGCTCGATCGTCAGTGCGGAACAAAAACTATCGGTAGGCGGCAGATCCAGTTTCTCGGCTATCCTGCTCTACTGCCCTCCAGACGAACGGGTGGCAGCGGGTGCACGGATTCATGATCAAAAACCCGTAGCGCACCTAAGGGAGGGTGATGTGCTAACTGGATGTATTTGCGATGCGGCTGGGCGAAGCTTCCCTTGATCGTTTATTCAGTCGACCCCGTGCGGGGATTTATGTTGGGCAATAATCCGCCTGTATTTCTTAGTGCATTGAACTAGAGTCCCCGGCCAGAAGGAGGGTGCCTCTCATGACAGAATCGAACACGCCATCGAACGCCTCGGTGGCGGCCCCGAATAGAGGTGTGAAGCGAGGGCTTCCCCTTGTTGGGCTCTCGGCCGCCGAGGATGCGGCCATCAAGCTTTGGGGTGTGGCGCGACTGGGCACGGTCCCTCCAGAAGCATTCGCTCGTCAGTTCGGGGAGAAGGCCAAGGCTTCGGGCAACAGTTGGGACCGCCGCTTGGCGATGCTGCGCGGGTTCAAGCTCATTCGCGCCGAAGGGAATCAGCTCGGGCTGTCCGAACTGGGACAGAAGATTGTCAATTCCTCGGATCCTGCGGCACAATTGGATGCCCGCAGGGAAGCTGTTATGAACCTGAAGGCGTACCGTGAATTGATTGAAGCTTTCAATCAAACCCTGCTTCCGGATATTTCCGCTTTGGCGGCAAGGCTCCAATTTGAGTACGGAAAGGCTGAAGATTTCGCGGCGCGAGCGGCACAATCCTTCGTCGAATCTCTCAAGTACGCCGAAATGATTGACGAGGGAAACGTTGTATGCAAAGAGGGCGTTGTCAATGTCGCGCCTATTGTTTCCCTTGTGGCCGCAAGTGAGAAGATGGTTGATGGGGTCGACCAGAGTGGCGATCAGGAAGATGCTGTCGATATCGATCGCGCCTTTGAGGGAGATGGAGGTATCGCCGATCTTTCTGAGGTGAGCTCCACGTCCCTGGAACGCAGCGTGAAGAGCGGGCACATGTCGAATGTGTCACTGGCTTTGACGCTCGACCTGTCTAATTTTCGGGCTGATGAGGTGGTGAAGATTCTTGGTGTCCTTGGGTTCGAAGGTCGCGGCTGAGGAAAATCTGGACGATGAAGTAGTCTTCATCGTATCTCCCGAAACTATTCTGGATTCCATTCGCCGAGCGGCTGCAGAGGATGGGGTGGAGGTAGACTCCGCTGCTGCCTATATCCTCACTCGTTGTGGCCTTTCGTCTGATGGTGAACTTACCGAAGCTGGCCGCGCACTGTTCAAGCTTGCGTGGGTTCTTCGCAGGACGGACGAGGCTCAGCGTGCACTCGGGAATTCAATTAGGCGGATGACGCCAATTCAGGTCATCGAACAAGAACTGCGGGGGCTCGGCGCGGTTCCAGAGGAGGGTGTGCTCGATCTTCTGCGTCAGCACAGAGCGGTTAAGGCCACCCTGGTCGTTGCTGATATTCGCCCGACCCTGCGCTGGCTGAATAGGGTAGGGGTACTCGTTTATTCGGCAAAGATGAAGACTGTTAGGAGTTTGATGCCTGCTCCTGATGCGGCTCTGGCGGGTGAGATTCAGGGCATTGCTTCAATGATTTCCCCCAGGACCCCATTCCTGAATATTGTTCGTTTGCGACGAATCCTCCGCCCGTTGAAGGGTGTCATCTGGTGGGCTGATCCTCACTTTGGCACTCGCGCCCTGGAGGAGCTTGCTGAGGAGCTGAACGCTGATATCGTTTCGGATATTCGGATTCTGTCGGGCGACGCAGAGAATGTTGTGTCGGACAGGTCGATGAGAGACTTTCGGAGATTTCAGGCCGAAATGCTGAACAACGGGGTGAGTGCTGAATGGCGCGTTGATGTGCGGGGTGTCCGGGATTGGCATGATCGCTGGGTAGCTGACGATAAAGTCGCGTGGAACGTGCCGCCGATCAATACTCTGTTGAAGAATGACTATTCGGAGATTTCTCCCGCTTCTCAGCGGCCTCCGCTGGCTGAGTGGTGGGATCGAAGCTCGGCGCGCAATTAATTTGAAACCACTTGGACCTCTGTGTCGACAGATCTTCGTTGAACTTCGCGAGGTTTTGCTTCCTGGCTCAGCACAAATTAGTACGGTGTCCGGTCAGTAGATGGCGCGGATCATTACAGTGAGTACGGGCGTGGCTGGCGACGGCTGGCTCTGGCCGATGTTCTCGTACCCCCACGATTTGTACAGAGCGTGAACCTTTCCGTCGCCTGCAGCCGGGTTGACCATGAGGCTGACGTACGGCTCGTCGCGGGTGGCGATGAGGGCGTCATGGATACGGCGGGCTGTGCCCGTCTTCCGCCAGGCCGGCCGGACGCCGATCTCCTTCAGGGCAACGGCCGGACGCTCGGTGTACTTCTCTGCTGGCGCAGGGCTCATGCGCTGCCAATACCGGTCGCCGTGCTCAATTGTGTTGCCGTACGCATAGCCGACCGGATAGCCGTTCGTGTACGCGAGAACGGCCACGAACCCCGGCTCTGTGCCATGCCGGTCCAGGTGCTCGCCGAACGCGGTGACCGCGTAGTTCGGCAGGTGGAGCAGCGGGGCGCGCACCTCGGCGTACACGTCGAGGAGGTCGCCGCGGACATCGTCGAGAGCATTGAAGGTGCGCAGTTCGATGGCGGGCGCCGTGGTCATGCAGCCATCCTCCACGTGGCAGCGTGCTCAGTCCACGTCTGCACGGTGATGCTGCCTGGTGCGGTGGCGCGCAGTGCAGCACCGAACTCCTGCAGCATGCGCGTGACTCGGGCGTGCTGGGTGGCGGCATCAGTGGGGACCTTCATCGCGGTGGCCGTGGCGGCTTCCGTCGCGCCCTGGGCGAGTTGGGCGTGTGCAAGTCGGGTCGTGGTGATGGCCCGCGACCGGGCCATGTGGGGCCGGAGGGCAGACAGGCAGCGGTGGGCGTGGAACTCGGCGGTCGGGTAGTCGCCGAGCGCCAAGTACGCGGACAGTGCCAAGTGGTCCAGTTCGGCCTGGTCGTAGAAGGCGAGCATCCACACCGGGCGGTAGTCGGCGGGGTCGGCGCGCAGCATGGCGTCCTGGGCCTGGTCGAATGCGCGGCGGGTGCCGGTGGGGTCCTGTGCCGCGCCGTGGATGGCGCCCTGGCGGGCCAGGCCGAGGGACGCGAACAGGGGGTCGCGGCGGGTGAGGTGGAGGTTGCGGGCGACGTCGTTGGCGGCAAATGCGTCGGCAGGCCGGCCCATGTGCCGGTACATGGTGCCCGCGTGGCTCCAGATGCGGAACTTGATCGCCTGGTCGCCGGACATCTCGGCGAGGGCCTGGGCCTCGCGCATGTGTGCCTTAGCGTCGTCGTAGCGGCGGCCGTCGATGGCGGCCCACATCGCCGAGGAGCGGAAGGCGGCTGCGGAGGCGTAGAGGTTGCTGCGTACGCGTTGGGTGGCGCTCCCGGCGTTCTGGAGGTTGAGCGCTTCGTCGGCGAGTGCGGCGGCCCGGTGCTCGATGCCGAGTTGGCCGCCATGGCGATGGTCGCTGGCGATGAGGTCGGCGAAGCGCTTCTGCAGGCGGTCGACGTCGCTCATGCCGATACGGCGAGGGGAGGCGGTGCCGGGCGCGGCTGCTGCGGCGGCAGCCGCCGCGATTCCGCCGACGAGGGTACGGCGCTTCATGTCGGAGTCCTCCTGCTGCGATGGGGCTGGGGTGGGCCGAACCCGACCCCATGGCACGAACCCTAGAGCGACGGCGGGCAGATCGCTGACATCCTCAAGTGCCTTACGGGTAGCCGACTTTGGCCACTTGACCCGGCCCGCTTTCCAGGCCCGGACCGATGATCCGTCGAGGCCGCCGGGCCTCCCGGTCAGTCGCTCTAAAGCCCTGTTCACCGTGTCGGCAAGGCTGTTGGAGCTGTAGCCGTGCTCGGCCATCCACGCCTCAAGAACGGTGTTGCGCGTGGTGTCCATGTCCGCACGGTAGCTCTCGCGTCCCCGCACCCGCCAGGTAAATGGATGGTCAAATCGCCCTAGGTCGGCCCGCAGGATGACCGCCTGATCGCCCTAACCAGCTTGCTGTGAAAGGGAGTTGTCTGGGTGCTGGTCGCCCATCACCACTCCACTTGTGACGGGCGGCTGTTGACGGCCCGGTCCGCCTCTGAAGTTCTCCGAGGGGTGGGTGGGGCACCGAGACGACACGAAGGCTCAACCTCAATGACGAGTCTCAGTACGCCCGTTCAGGCCGCCCCAACCGGCCACCCCGCCTACAGCCAGACCTTCCCGTGCGAACCATCCACTGCCGAGATCGGCCGCAAGCTCGTCCGTGACGCCCTCGGCGTATGGCACCTCGACAACCTCGTCGACCCCGCCGCGCTGATCATCTCGGAGCTCGTCGCGAACGCCGTCAGGCACACCTCGTGTCACTCGATCCGCCTCATGGTCGGGCGGCCGAGCGCAGGACGGATACGAGTCGGGGTGGTGGATCGGGCACCTTCGCGCCTGCCGGTTCTTGGTCCACCGGATGACGACGACGAGTCAGGGCGTGGCCTGCTCCTCATCGACGCCGTCGCCGACCGCTGGGGCTATGACCTGCGTGGCTCGGGCAGACATCCGTGGGGCAAAGAGGTCTGGGCCGAACTCCGCATCGAGGGCGACGAGTGAGCACTCCGGCCACGTTGACCCAGTCTCTCCCGGACATCACCCGCCTCAGGCCCCGCCAGCAGATGGCCATGGACTGTGCCTTCTGCGCCCGGCGGTTGGGCGCCAGCGGCCGGGTGCTGGGCGACGTGTGCCACCGAGGTTTCCTGTTCCGGCTCTGGGTCTGCACACCCGACTGCCAGGCGGCGGGATCGACCACCTCAGCCGCTGGAGTCGAACCGACCTGAGCGCACTCCCGACGGTTCACAGCTCCAGTTGAGAAAGCCAGACGGCCGCACCACCACCCACGTCCCCCTATGAAAGGAAGACCGTGTTCAGTCACATGGATCGTTTCCCCACCGGCAGCCCGCTGCCGCAGGGGCAGTTGACAACCACCCCGTGGGGCCTGCGCCGTATCGCCCCGTACCCGCCCGCCGAAGTCCCCGACTACGCGAGGGTGGAGCTGGACCCTGCGACGCAGACCACCCGATACTTCGACGCCTCCGGGGCCCCGACCATGTCCCCGGGGCACGGCACGTCCTCCGGCACGAACCCGGCGACCGGCACCACAGGTCAGGGCGACCGCAACAGCGACTCCCCGGACAGCGACACCGGGAACGACACCGACCAGTGACTTCGGTGTCGTACGACGATCGTCCGGTCCTGGTCGTCACGAACCTCGACGACCCGACTGCGGACTTCGTGATCGTCGAGCTGCACGACCGGGGTGTCCCGGTCGTGCGGTTCGACTCCGGTGACTTCCCCGCCGCCCTGTCGTGTTCCGCCGCTATCGGCGACACCGACGGGTGGCGGGGGAGCGTGCAAACCCCCAGCAGATGCGCCGAGTTGGGCTGGGTTCGGTCCATGTACTACCGGCGACCTTCCGGGTTCGCCTTCCCGCACCTCGACAGGCAGGACGAGCGGTTCGCCGCGGCCCAGGCCCGCTACGGCCTCGGCGGCATCCTGACCTCCCTGCCAGGCTGCCTCTACGTCAACCATCCCAATCGCATCGGCGACGCCGAGTACAAACCAGCGGGCCTTGCCGCAGCGGCGGCGGCCGGCTTCATGCTGCCGCCCACGCTGATCACCAATGTGCCTGAAGATGCCCGCGCGTTCCTCAAGGAGCATGGCCGGGCCATCTTCAAACCGCTCTCGGTTCCGCTCTACCTGGTCGACGGCAAGGCCCAGACCGTTCCTGTGACCGAGGTGACCGCTGACGAGATCGACGACTCCGTGACCGGCACCATGCACCTTTTCCAGAAGCGCGTGGACAAGGTCGCGGACATCCGGGTCACGGTGATCGGCGAGCGCACCTTCGCCGTACGCATCGACTCCGGTCTCCTCGACTGGCGCACGGACTACAGCACCCACACGTACACACCCGTCACCGCGCCCCCGGAAGTCGAGCGGGCGATGCGCGCCTACCTGAGGCACTTCGGCCTCGTGTTCGGCGCGTTTGACTTCGCTCTGACCGAGTCCGGCGAGTGGGTTTTCATCGAGTGCAACCCTTCTGGACAGTGGGCATGGATGGAGCCGCCGACCGGCCTGCCCATGACCGCCGCACTCGCAGATCTCCTGGAAGGAGGGCTTCGTGTCCGCTGAGCCCGACAACGAGGCAGTTGCGGCCGGCCTTCGACGGCAGCTCGCAGACCAGTTGGAGAAAGGCGGCTGGCTGCGGTCGCGGGAGTGGCGGTCCGCCGTGGAGGTCGTTCCCCGGCACGTCTTTGTCCCACGCTTCTACCGCGAGACCGACGCTCCTGACATCACCACGTGGGAGCCAGTCACCCAGGAGACCGTCGGCCGCGAGGAATGGCTCCGGCTCGTCTACACCGATGCCACCTGGATGACCCAGTTCGACGGCCGGGACATCGACTGGGCCGATCCGAAGCCGATCAGCAATGCGGCCCCCACCTCGTCCTCGACGCTGCCGAGCCTGGTGGTGCGGATGCTCGAAGACCTGGACGTGCACGACGGCATGAAGGTGCTGGAGATCGGGACGGGCACCGGCTACTCCACGGCACTGATGTGCCACCGCCTCGGCAGAGGCAACGTCACCTCCATCGAGACGGACGAGGGCGTGGCACGGCAGGCTCGTGCGGCTCTCGCCGAGTCCGGTCACACTCCTTACTTGCTGGTCGGGGACGGCCGCATCGGCGACCGTGGCGGCGCCCTATACGACAGGTTGATCGCCACGTGCGGCTTCCGGAACATTCCGCCCGCTTGGCTGGAGCAAGTGGTGCCAGGCGGTGTCATCCTCACCACCCTCCGTGGGTGGATGCGCTCCCTGGGCCTGGTCAAGCTCACCGTCAGCGGGGACAGCGCGAGCGGCTGGTTCAGCGAGGACGACCCGAGCTTCATGATCGCCCGCCAGCAGGACGCGCCGGAGAGCCTCGGCGTGATCCCGGGGCCCGACGACGGAACGAAGCGGAAAGCCACGTACGGGCCAGACGTTCTTACGACCTCCGGCCCGGCCTTCATGGCACAACTCGCGGCGCCGGACGCCCGGTTCTTCTCCTTGCCGGACGACGGCGGTCCGGCCGCCACGTTCGTGCTGGACAGCGTCACCGATTCCTTCGCCGTCCTCACTGCCACGGACAACGACTGGCAGGTCCGCCAGGGCGGCCCGCGCCATCTCTGGGACGCGGTCGAGTCGGCGGTCGCCATCTGGGAGAAATACGGCTCACCGAACCGCGCCGCGTTCGGCGTCACGGTCTCCCACGACGAACAGGTGGTCTGGCTCGGCAATCCGAACGGCCCGCAGTGGCCGCTACCCTCCTGAGACAGCCACCACCGACGCGAGGAACGCCAGGATGGACGACGAACCGCTGAAGGACTGGGCGGAACGCCGCGACGCGAAGATCGGTCGGCTTCGGACCGTGCCTGTGGTCCCCGGTGACGGCCCGAGGGCATCCCATCTCCATCCCGACGCACCGCGCGCGATCGAACGCTGGAACGGCCACACCTGGGAGCCGTACGCCTTCGCCGCCAACCTGGCCGAGGCAAAGGTGATCCTCTACCCGGAAGCAAGCCAGCCTCCGCCGCCAGCTTCGGCACCGAAACCCCTCGGGTCCGGTACCGGCAAGCATCGCAAGCCCCCGGCGCCCAGGTAATACGACGACGATGGCCCCGAACCCTGTAGTGGGCTCGGGGCCATCGTGATGTCCTGTGACACCAGGTTGTGCCCTCGGCAGGATTCGAACCTGCGACACCGGCTTTAGGAGAGCCGTGCTCTATCCCCTGAGCTACGAAGGCGGGACCGATCGCCCCGGAAGGCGGTCCAGGACAGGGTAGCGGATTTGGGCGGGACGCTTCGGTGGGGGAGGGCAAGGCAGGGATGGGCTCCCGGCTCAGGACGCCGACAGCCGTGTGAAGCGCCCCGCCACCCGCACGTCCGCCTCGATGGCGGCTGCCGTCGCGCTCAGCGCCGGGAGGATGTCCCGGACGTACTCCTCGACCGTCCGGCCGGTCACATGGGTCGCCGTGTTCAGGGCGGCCACCACCCTGCCCGTGCGGTCGCGGACCGGTACCGCGATCGAGCGCAGGCCCGCCTCCAGCTCCTCGTCGACCAGGGCGTAGCCCTGGGAACGGACCGTCTCCAGGGCTGCAGTCAGCGCCACCGGATCCGTCAGCGTGCGCGGGGTCAGGGGACGCAGCTCACCCGGGGCGGAGAGTTCCGTCGGCGGGGCGTCGGCCAGGAGTACGCGGCCCAGTGCCGTCGCGTACGCCGGGAAACGTGTGCCGACCGCGATGTTCACACTCATCACCCGGCTCGTGGCGACCCGGGCCGTGTACTGGATGTCGCCGCCCACGAGGATCGCCAGGGACGCCGACTCGTGGATGCGCGAGGCGAGGGCGGTGAGGTGGGGGAGCGCCAGCTCGGGGAGGGTCGTACGGGAGAGGGGCGGGAAGCCGAGGGACAGGACCCGGGGTGTGAGGGCGAAACGGCGGTCGCCCGACGGGGTCACCAAGCCCAGGTGCTCGTACGTGATCAGCGCCCTGCGGGCCGTCGCCCGCGCCAGGCCCGTCGCTTGGGCGACCTCCGTCAGGGTCAGTTCGGCGCGGCCCTCGCCGAACGCCGTCAGGACCGTCAGACCGCGGGCCAGGGACTCCACGAACTCCCGGCCCAGTTCCTGTTTCGAGGCCCCCGTCCAGGTCGCGAGTCCGGAGGGAGCGGCGACCGGCTCCCCCTGGGACGCCTCGCGCAGATCCTCCTCCATCGTCCGTACTGCCGAACGCAGCCTCGGCAGCAGGGAGTTGCGCAGATCCTCCGCCGTGTGCCGGCTCGTGTGGCTCACGACGCTCGCCACGCACGCGATCGTGCCGGTACGCGGGTCCCGTACGGGCACGGACACCGCCACCAGCCCCGGTTCGATCAACTGGTCGTCCAGGGCGTAGCCGTTCTGGCGTGCCTGTACGGCCGACCGCTCGAAGTCGGACCCGGGCGACGACCGTACGGGAAGGGCCGGAAACCCCGTGTCCGTCGGATCAGCGGCCCGGCGCTCCCGCCAGCGCCGCCACTCCCGCTCTGTCCACTCCGTCGCGAACAGCGGTCCCGGCGCGGTGCGTTCGGCCGGGAGCAGGTCGCCGATGCGGAAGCTGAGGGACATCGCGCGGCGGCGGGTGGCCTGGTGGATGAAGCGGATGCCGTCCCGGTCGGCGACCGCGAGCGACACCGACTCGTCCAGCTCGTCGGCGAGGGCGTCCGCGCGGGCGTCGAGGAGGGAGGGCAGGCGCAGGGCGGCCAGGTAGGCGTTGCCCAGTTCCATGATCCGAGGGGTGAGAATCGCGTCCCGGCCGTCGAGACGGACGTACCCCATGCGTGCGAGCGTCGCGGTGATCCGGTCGACCGTGGAACGGGCGAGCCCGGTGGCCCGTTCGAGCCCGCTGAGACTCAACACGCCACCCGAGTCGGTCAGTTGACGCACCACCGCGACCCCACGGATCAGCGGCGCGACCGCCTCGGCGGGCATGGGTTCGGCGAGCGGGCGGGCGTCGGCGGTGTCTGCGGGCATCGATTCTCCGGTACGGCGGTCTCGGCAGCCCTACGGTAAGCCCGAGGCCGGCACGGCTACCGCGTCCGCGTAACCGTCACCCCATAGTCCCCGGCCGCATCCGCCCCCGTGACCGCGACCCGAACCCCCGTCCGCGGATCGCTGAACGATTCCCCCGCCCCGAACGGCGCGTCCGACAACTCGGCGTGCACATTGGGGCTCCGCGTGCAGCCCCCGCTGTCCCGATGCGCGTCGTACACCTTCACCGGGCCCATGCCCGTGTCGACGTCCGCCTCGACCTTGTAGATGAGGACGCCCGGGCGGCACACCGCCTCGTCGTTGCCCTCGCGGGTGCGCAGCTCCAGGGCGTAGCCCGTGCGTCGGGTGAGGGGGACGAAGATCAGGCGGGTGCCGTCGGTGCCGGGGCGTTCCAGTGGGGTCAGGGTGTACTCCGAAGTGCCCCTGGTCATCGCACAGTTGACCTGGGACGGGTCCAGCCAGCCGAGTTTCCACTTGTGCCAGCCGAGGAAGTCGTTGTTGGCGCCCCAGTCCTCGCTCATGATGTCCCAGTGGCCGACCGCGCCCCCGCCCTCCTGGGTGTAGAGGTCGGGCAGGCCGAAGACGTGGCCGTTCTCGTGGGGGAGGACGCGGTAGCCGGTCTGGGCGTAGGAGCCGGAGCCGTCGTCCTGGCGGGAGTAGACGAAGGAGGCGTTGGAGACCGGGACGCCGTCGGCCACCGGGGCTTCCGTGTTTCCCGCGAACGTCACCGACAGGACCGTGTCCAGGGCGGAGGGGCCCGCGTTCGGGGTGACCAGGACGTTCAGGAGGTCGTACTGGCGGAAGTCCACGGTCGGGTCCGCCGCGGCCACGATGTCCTGGACGAGCTGCCGGTACCCGGGGTCGAAGGGCGCGCCGCGCTCTATGCCGTAGGACCTGAAGGGCTTGGGCATGCGGAGCCAGTGGGTGACCGGGGTCTCGGGGCGGTAGTCGAGGCGGCCGTAGGAGCTGGTGGCGAACCACTCCTGGGTCTTGGGGAAGAACTCGTGGTAGCGGTCCATGGCGGTGCCCTGGCCGGGGGCATCGGAGAAGTCGACCATCAGGGTCAGGGCGTGCACCGTGCCGGTGGAGCGGGAGTAGCCGCCGGGGGTGGGGATGCCCTCGGACATCTGGACGTCCAGGGGGCCGTTGATCATGCAGGAGCCGAGTGCGGAGGTGCGGGCGAGCGCGACCGGGCCCGCCGCCGTCGTGGCGCCCGGGGTGAGGTGTCCGGTACCGGCCGAGGTGCTGACCGCGAGGGTCAGGACGGTCACGGACGCGAGGGCGGCCACGCGGCGCGGGCGTATCCGACGGCTGGGCTGCATGCAGGGACCCTTCGCGCCAACGGCAGCCGCCGGTCTCCGGCTGCACCCTTTCGATCACCCTGTGTCGTGTGCCGCGAGGGCGCGCGCTGGAGGAGACCGACCGTGTGGTTCTCGCTGATAGGGGGCCGAATGGGCAGGTCTGCGGGAGCGCCGGGCGGAGATCCAAACCGAGATCCCGGTGAATGTGACTCAGGTCACATCAGAACAATCGCGGAGGTGGAAATAACCGGGGAGCGTCTCCCCGTTTAGCCATGTGTCCGAGCGAAACGGGGAGTCCTTCCCCGGATCGCCTCAGCAGTCCAGGAATCCAGGACGCTCACGTCCAAGACCTTCAGGAGTTCGCCGTGACGACCGCGATGACCCCCGTACAGCGAAAGGTGACCCGGCCGCGCGCCGACGCTTTGCGCAACCGGGAGCGGATCGTCACCGCCGCCCGCGAGATGTTCGTCGAGTTCGGCCCCGATGTGCCGCTCGACGAGATCGCCCGCCGGGCCGGCGTCGGCAACGCCACGCTCTACCGCAACTTCCCGGACCGTGACGCCCTCGTCCGCGAGGTCGTCGTCTCGGTCATGGACCGTACGGCGGAGGCCGCCGAACAGGCGCTCAACGAGACCGGCGACGCCTTCGCCGCTCTGGAGCGCTTCGTGCACGTCTCCGCGGACGAGCGGATCAGCGCGCTGTGCCCGATGATCTCCAGCACCTTCGACCAGTTCCACCCGGACCTGGAAGCCGCCCGCGAGCGGGTCGAGGAGCTCATCGACGAGGTCATGGAACGGGCCAGGAGGGCCGGGCAGCTCCGGTCCGACGTGGGCGTCGGCGATCTGATGGTCGCCGTGGCCCAGCTCAGCCGGCCCCCGGCCGGCACCGGCTGCCTCAGCGCCGACCGCTTCGTACACCGACACCTGCAGCTGTTCCTGGACGGACTACGGGCCCCGGCCCGCTCGGTCCTGCCCGGCACCGCCGCGACCATGGAGGATCTCCGGCAGCCCTGACCGATTAGTTCAGAGCAGCACGCCTGTCTCAACAACAAGCTTCCGGCTCTCGTCGACGTAGACGAGCCGTCCCCGACCACGTTCTCCGCGTTCTTCGACGTTCTTCTTCCGTATTTTTCCGTCACGAAGTCCCGAAGTGGGTACCACCATGTCTGAATCAGCTCGAAGCGCCCCAGGCGCTCTCGACAAGGGCGACAAGGCCTCGCAGGCCGCCGCCGAACACGAAGCCCATTCCAACCGCTGGAAGGCGCTCGCGTTCATCGCGCTCGCCCAGCTGATGGTCGTGCTGGACGCGACCATCGTGAACATCGCCCTCCCGTCCGCCCAGACCGACCTGGGCATCTCCGACGGCAACCGGCAGTGGGTCGTCACGGCCTACGCCCTCGCCTTCGGTGGACTCCTCCTCTTCGGCGGCCGGATAGCCGACCTGTGGGGCCGTAAGCGCGCCTTCGTCGTCGGTCTGACCGGCTTCGCCGCCGCGTCCGCGCTCGGCGGTGTCGCCACCACCGGCGCCATGATGTTCGGCGCCCGTGCCCTCCAGGGCGCCTTCGGTGCCCTGCTCGCGCCCGCCGCGCTCTCCCTGCTCGCCGTGATGTTCACGGACGCCAAGGAGCGTGCCAAGGCGTTCGGTATCTACGGCGCGATCGCCGGTGGCGGCGGCGCCGTCGGCTTCATCCTCGGCGGTGTGCTGACCGAGTACCTGGACTGGCGCTGGACGTTCTTCGTGAACATCCCGTTCGCGATCGTCGCCGCGCTCGGCGCGTACTTCGTCATCCGCGAGCCGGAGGGCGGCCGCAACCGCAACCCGCTCGACATCCCGGGCGTCCTCCTGTCGACCCTCGGCCTGGTGTCTCTCGTCTACGGCTTCACCCGCGCCGAGTCCAACGGCTGGGGCGACTCCTCCACCATCGCGCTCTTCATCGCGTCGGCCGTCCTGCTGGTCTCGTTCGTCATCGTCGAGTCCAAGGTCAAGGCCCCGCTGCTGCCGCTGCGCGTGATCACCGACCGCAACCGCGGCGGTATCTACCTCTCGCTCGGCATCGCCATCATCGCGATGTTCGGCACGTTCCTCTTCCTCACCTACTACCTCCAGGTCGTGAAGGGCTTCTCGCCGATCAAGACCGGCTTCGCCTTCATGCCGATGATCGTCGGCATGATGGTCGGCTCGACCCAGATCGGCACCCGCCTGATGACCCGCCTGCCGGCCCGCCTGCTCATGGGCCCCGGCTTCCTGGTCGCCGCGGTCGGCATGCTCCTCATGACCCAGCTGGAGATCGGCTCGTCGTACGCCTCGATCATCCTGCCCGCGATGCTGCTGCTCGGCCTCGGCATGGGTACGGCGTTCATGCCCGCCATGTCCCTGGCCACCCTGGGCGTCGAGCCCCGGGACGCGGGTGTCGCCTCCGCGATGGTCAACACCTCGCAGCAGGTGGGCGGCGCCATCGGTACGGCCCTGCTGAACACGATCGCCGCGTCCGCGACGACCGCGTACATCAAGGACCACATCGCCGGCGCGGGCTCCTCCAAGACCCAGCAGCAGCTCGTCGCGCTGCAGGGTCAGGTGCACGGCTACACCAACGCCATCTGGTTCGCCGTCGGCATGCTGGTCGCGGCCGCGGTCATCGTCTCGGTCCTCGTCAACGCGGGCAAGCAGGGTTCCGACCCGGTCGCCTCCGGTGACGGTGACGGTGTCGAGGACGAGTTCAAGATCCCGGTCGTCGCCCACTGACGACGCCCGGCCCGGTCGTACCCCCTTCGCACCATCCGTACGTACGGGGAAGGGGACGCCCCGTACGTACGACTCCCAGGAACTGCCCTGGTTCTCGCCTGAGTTGAGCGGCTCAGCGGAGCCAGGGCAGGTCCGCACCCGCTTCGTTCGGCTGAAGTCCCTCGGCGACGATCTCCATGATCTCGCCGAGGGACTTCTGCTGTTCCGGGGTGAGCCGGTCGAACAACGCCTGCCGTACAGCGGTCACATGGCCCGGCGCGATGCGGCTGAGCACCCCGCGGCCCTCGTCGGTCAGCACCGCGAACTGGCCGCGCTTGTCGGAGGGGCAGTCCTCCCGGCGCACCCATCCGCTCTTCTCCAGCCGTGCCACCGCGTGCGAGAGCCGGGAGCGGGTGATCTTCGCGTACATGGCCAGCTCGGTCATCCGCAGCCGCCGGCCCGGGGCCTCGGCGAGCTTGACGAGCAGGCCGTAGTAGATGTGCGGCATGCCCGCGTCCCGCTGGAGCTGGCGGTCCAGATGGTCCTCCAGGAGGGTGCTGGCCTGCACGTAGAAACGCCAGACGCGCTGCTCCTCGGCGGTGAGCCAGCGGGGTTCGTCGGAGGGTGCCGCTGCGTCAGCGGGTGCGGGTGCCGTGTTCATGCACTCCACTGTACGAGAGCCCTCCTTGAACGTTAAACAAATGGGGCGTAAGCTCTCACCGGGAAGTTTGAGATTTCAAGCATCGAGTTCGAGTACCGAGTTCGATCAAGGTTCGATCCAGGGGAGTGACCGTCATGTCCACCGCCGCACCGGAGCGCATGCCCGCCCTCTACCTCAGCCACGGCGCCCCGCCCCTCGCGGACGACCCGATCTGGCCCGGCGAACTCGCCGCCTGGTCCGCCGACCTCCCCCGCCCCAAGGCGATCCTCATGGTCTCCGCCCACTGGGAGGAGGCCCCCCTCGCCCTCGGCGCGGTCGACCCCGTCCCGCTGGTCTACGACTTCTGGGGCTTCCCCGAGCACTACTACCAGGTCCGCTACGACGCCCCGGGCGCCCCCGAACTCGCCGAGTCCGTACGGAAGTTGCTGCGCGCCCCGGGCATCCCCGTGCAGGACGTCCCGGACCGCGGCCTCGACCACGGGGCGTACGTCCCGCTCGTCGAGATGTTCCCGGCCGCCGACATCCCGGTCCTCCAGGTGTCCATGCCGACCCTCGATCCGGCGAAGCTGATGGACATCGGCCGCAAGCTCGCCCCGCTGCGCGACGAGGGCGTCCTGATCGTCGGCTCCGGCTTCTTCACCCACAACCTGGCCGCACTGCGCCACACCGGCGGGGGCGTGCCGACCTGGTCCTCCGAGTTCGACGACTGGGGCCGGCGGGCGCTGGAGTCCCGGGACTGGGACGGCCTGCTGGACTTCCTGCACAAGGCACCGGCCGGGCGCTACGCCCATCCGCGCACCGAGCACTTCGCCCCGCTGTTCGTCACCCTGGGCGCGGCGGACGCGGGCGGCGAGCTGGATACGCCGGAGGCGCTGAACCCGTCCGTGATCGACGGGTTCTGGATGGGGATGGCGAAGCGGTCGGTGCAGTTCGGCTGAGGCCGAGGTTGAGGCCGAGGTTGAGGCGAGGTTGAGGCTGAGCTCGGGCCGAAAAGCCCTTCCCTTCGGGAAGGGCTACAACTCCTTCTCGTGCCAGGCGACATCCCAGTAGCGGCCGAACTTGCGGCCCACCTCCCGGTGGACGCCGATGTACCGGAACCCGAAGCGTTCATGCAGCCGCGTGGACGCTTCGTTGGGCTGTGCGATGCCCGCGTACGCCCGGTGGACGTCCTCGTCCGCCAGGGACTCGAACAGGGCCTTGTAGAGCAGCGTGCCGATACCCCGGCCGCCGACGTCCGGGGCGAGGTAGACCGTGACTTCTACCGAGGTCGAGTAGGCGGGCTTCACCCGGTAAGGGCTGGATGTGGCGTAGCCGAGGATTCGCTGTGAGTTCCCTTGGAAGGTCCCGTCCACGGCAACCTTCAGGCGGTATGGCCCGTCTTCAGGGTGGGAGAGCAGCCAAGGGCGACGCTCCTCCGGCGAGAAGGGGACGGTGTCGAAGGTGATCGGGGTCTCGCGTACGTAGTGGTTGTAGAGCTCGGTGAGGGCGTCGAGGTCACTCTCGACTCCCGGCCTGACCTGCACCTCTGTATGTTCCGACGGCATCGTTACCCCCTTGTGGCCGGACAGGGTACTGCAAGATCAGAAAAATAGGGGAGCCGGTTGGGAATTCTGTCCGGATTCCAGTCGTTGTTTCCATCAGATGCAGGGCACACGAGAAGAGTGCCTAGCCATCAGACGAACACCTGCTGACCCACCATCGCAAGGGAGCACGCATGGCAACCCGTGCCGTCGCCCGTCGTAAGTCCGCCTCCGGCGAGACCTCCGGCGTGGCGCGCAGTGTTCGCGCCCATGGCGGCGAGATCGCCGACCGCGACCTGGTCGGCATGTATCTCGACGAAATCGCGCGCACACCGCTGCTCGACGCCGCCAAGGAAGTCGAGCTTTCGCAGACCATCGAAGCGGGCGTGTTCGCGCGCCAGGTCCTCGACGGCGAGGAGAAGTCCCAGGCGGACGCCACCCGCGCCGAGCTCGAGGCCCTGGTCGCCGAAGGGGAGCGTGCCAAGGACGTCTTCATCCGATCCAACCTCCGCCTGGTCGTGGCCGTGGCCCGCCGTTACCCCCGTAGCGGCCTGCCCCTCCTCGACCTGATCCAGGAGGGCAACGCGGGCCTGGTGCGCGCGGTCGAGAAGTTCGACTACCGCAAGGGCTTCAAGTTCTCGACGTACGCGACCTGGTGGATCCGCCAGGCCATCACCCGCTCGATCGCCGACCAGTCCCGGACCATCCGCCTGCCCGTCCACCTCGTGGAGGAGCTGGGCCGGATCCGCCGGGTGCAGCGCGAGTTCAACCGTAAGAACGGGCGGGAGCCCGAACACGCGGAGATCGCCGCCGAGTTGGACACGACTCCGGAGCGCGTGACGAACGTCCTGGACTGGGCGCGTGACCCGGTCTCGCTGAACATGTCGGTGGACGACGACGGTGACACGCAGTTCGGTGACCTCCTGGAGGACACCTCCGCGGTCTCGCCCGAGCAGTCCGTGATGACCCTGCTGCGCAGCGAGGAACTGGACGACCTGATCGGCCGCCTCGACCAGCGCACGGCCTCCATCATCAAGATGCGGTACGGCATGGAGGACGGCCGGGAGCGCACGCTCACCGAGGTCGGCAAGGAGCACGGCCTGACCCGCGAGCGGATCCGCCAGATCGAGAAGCACGCGCTGCTGGAACTGAAGAAGCTGGCCAGCCAGACGGGCTTCGACGCGGCGGCGTAAGACGCCCCGCCGCCCGGCTCCGGCCCGGTGGACGCGGGGCGCGTACGGCTTCCGTACGCGCCGGACCGCGTACGCCGGGTGGCGGGAGGCCGCGCGAACATGGCTGTGTAACGCCGCTTCAAGCTGCTGAGCCCTGGGAACAAGACTTCAGGGCCCAGGAGTTCGGGCCCGGGGCCATGCCCCGAGATCCCCTGAGCCAAGTCCCGACGCACCACCCCCCCCGGCGC
>Ga0307515_10001177_pt1 | contig 59836 bp, 52 predicted proteins | sample 17_EM_MG_FD_194513 | JGI IMG/M metagenome (GOLD analysis project Ga0307515, IMG submission 194513) | Populus trichocarpa ectomycorrhiza microbial communities from riparian zone in the Pacific Northwest, United States - 17_EM | ecosystem: Host-associated > Plants > Roots > Unclassified | place... | reverse complement strand
CGGCAGTAGCAAGCTTCCGTACGACCGGGTGCTGAACGTCAAACTCGCCGATGCCGCGGACGCGTTGAGGTTGGGCAAGGGGCTTGAGGCGGTGCCGGAGTTCCTCAAGGAGGTACCGGTGCTGGATGTCGCGGCGGCGGCAGCGTGCGGGTTGGTGGAGGCGAAGGACGACCATGACAAGGGGTGGTCCTGGCAGCACTCGGTGACGGTGGATGTGGGTGTCGCCGCTGGGGGTGTGGCTGCGGGCGCGCTGGCGGTGTTGGCCGCGCCGGTCGAGGGAGCGGTCGGGGTGGCTGTGGTGGGAGTCGGCGCGACGATCCTCGCGACGGATGTACTCGACCACACTTTCCACGAGCACTGGAGTGAGGACATCCATGACCACGGCGTGGTCGGTGGCGTACTGACCGGTGCCGGCCATGTCGGATCGGAGACCTGGGACGACACGAAACGACTGGCGAAGGACGTGTGGCACGGTGTCAAAAGCATCTTCTGAGGTCGCTGCCGCAGGGGCCCCCGTGGAGATCCCGAAACTGCCGAAGCTCGGTCGGACCTGGTACAAGCGCGGCACGCTCTACTGGCTGTGCCGGACCCGCACGACGCTGTTCCTCCTCATCCTGATGACGGGGATCTCCTTCTTCTCGCTGGCCCTCTACTCAGGGTTCCGCGACGAGATGCCGCCCACCGTGCGCACGGTGTGTGACGGCGTGCAGGTGGTCGCGGCCTGCGCGGCCCTCGTCTGGGGCTGGATCAAACAGCGCCGGAGCCACCGCAAGGCTCTCCTCGACCCGCCCAGCCCGAAGCAGACCTGGATCGCCAAGCGCGACCACAACAGGCAGGCCGGCAAGTCGGCCGGCTTCGGCGCCGCGGGCGGACGCGTGCTCATCGCCCTGGCGGCACCCGTCATGCCGGCCTTCGCCGCGTACCTCGTCGGCTGGCTCGCCGCCTGGACCACCGTCCGCGAATACCCCAGCGAGGTCGGCGCCCGCCGATTCCTGGAAGCCTCAGCCGAACTCCACCGGCTTCCGGGCGACAAGAAACGCCTGCGCTGACGACTCCCCGAGCTCCTCGTCCGCTTCCCGCACCGTCCGCGACCGCACCGCGAACCCCGCCGCCACCAGCAACTCGGCCACCCGCTCCGGTCGCCGCCGTTCGAAGTCCAGGCGTACGGGGTGACCGAAGGGCCGGTCGAGGGTGAGGGGGCGGTCGCCCGCCTGGAAGGCGAGGAGCAGGTGGCCGCCCGGTGCCAGGACGCGGCCGAACTCCGTGAACAGGGACGGGAGTTGGTTCACCGGCGTGTGGATGGACGAGTACCAGGAGACGGCCCCCGCGAGTGTGCCGTCGGGGAGGTTCAGGGCCAGCATCGAGCCCTGCCGGAAGCGCAGTCCCGGGTTCTCGCGGCGCGCGATCGCGAGCATCGACTCGGACAGGTCGAGGCCGAAGACGTCCAGGCCGAGGGAGGCGAGGTGCGTGGTCGTCCGGCCCGGCCCGCAACCCAGGTCGGCCACCTGCCCGCCCCCGGCACGGGTCACCAACTCGGCGAAGGCGGCCAGCACCGTCCCGTCCCGCGGCTCGGTCCGCTCCCCGGCGAACATCTCCGCGTAGTCCTCGGCGACGGCGTCGTAGAAAGTCCGGGTGCCGGTCACGAAGTCGGCTTCGGGGGAGGGGGAGGGGGAGTTGGAGTTAGAGGGGGAGGCGGAGGCGGAGGTGGAGTTGGTCGGCGTCGGTGTCATGGCCGGGGACCCTATCGACGCCCACTGACAACGCGCCCGGCGACAAGCAGCCCTCAACCGCCCAACCCGCCCGACCGCCGGGGGCAAAGGCAGGAGCCCCGTCGCCTTGCGGCGCGGGGCTCCTTGGGTCTTGCTATCCGTTCCGGATCAAAGCACCAGGCTCCGAGACCGAATGACTGCGATCAGGTGACTCAGACGGGGGTGACGTTCTCCGCCTGCGGGCCCTTCGGGCCCTGGGTCACGTCGAAGGAGACCGCTTGGTTCTCCTCCAGCGAGCGGAAGCCGCTCGCGTTGATCGCGGAGTAGTGAACGAAGACGTCGGGGCCTCCGCCTTCTTGGGCGATGAAGCCAAAGCCCTTTTCGGCGTTGAACCACTTCACGGTTCCGGTAGCCATAAGCCCTCCTTGGGCCCAAAGGGTTGCCCTGCTCCAGAACCCTGCAAGTGTGAAAACAAGTCCCGCACTACTGCATACGTCTGAAAACGACAAGAGCCCGCGGTTACATGCTCCGCAGGCTCTGTACTGCAAGGGAAACCAAACTGCAACTTGCGGCGAGCCTAGCACTTGGGCAGCCGAAAGCAATAGAGGCCAAGATCACATCACCCGGACGTTTGAAGATCGCCGGGGGCTTGACTGTGGGGCCGAAGTATGGAGCGTACCGCATGAGGTCTAGCCTCGCGTTGTGGACAATTCTCGCACCCGGCCGCGCGTCGGCCACATCCAGTTCCTGAACTGCCTGCCTCTGTACTGGGGGCTCGCCAGAACAGGCACGCTTCTCGACTTCGAGCTCACCAAGGACACCCCGGAGAAGCTCAGCGAGCAGCTGGTGCAGGGCGACCTCGACATCGGGCCCATCACGCTCGTCGAGTTCCTCCGCAACGCGGACGACCTGGTCGCCTTCCCCGACATCGCCGTCGGCTGCGACGGCCCGGTGATGTCCTGCGTGATCGTCTCGCAGGTCCCGCTGGACCAGCTCGACGGCCGCCGGGTCGCCCTCGGCTCGACCTCGCGGACCTCCGTCCGCCTCGCCCAGCTCCTCCTCGCCGAGCGCTACGGCGTCCAGCCCGACTACTACACCTGCCCGCCCGACCTGAGCCTGATGATGCAGGACGCCGACGCCGCCGTCCTCATCGGCGACGCCGCCCTGCGCGCCAACCTGCTCGACGGGCCCCGCTTCGGCCTGGAGGTGCACGACCTCGGCTCGCTCTGGAAGGAGTGGACCGGGCTGCCGTTCGTCTTCGCCGTGTGGGCCGCCCGCCGCGACTACCTGGAGCGCGAGCCGGTCATCACCCGCAAGGTCCACGAGGCCTTCCTCGCCTCCCGCAACCTCTTCCTGGAGGAGGTCGGCAAGGTCGCCGAACAGGCCGCCCGCTGGGAGGACTTCGACGAGACCGTCCTGGAGCGGTACTTCACGACGCTGGACTTCCGCTTCGGTGCGCCCCAGCTTGCCGCCGTCGCCGAGTTCGCCCGCCGGGTCGGACCTACGACCGGATTCCCGGCCGACGTGAACGTGGAACTGCTCCAGCCGTAAGTAGCGGAGGGGACGGCGCACTACCCTGCTGGAAGCCGTACGGGGGACCTGGAAGTCGTACGGGGGAGGGGTGGACGGCATGCAGCCGCTCGGAGACGACGAACCCACGGTCGTGGGGCCCTACCGGCTGCTCGGACGGCTCGGGTCCGGCGGGATGGGCCGGGTCTATCTCGGGCGCAGCGCGGGCGGTCGTACGGTCGCGGTCAAGATCGTGCATCCGCACTTCGCGCTCGACGAGGAGTTCCGCGCCCGCTTCCGCCGCGAGGTCGACGCCGCGCGGCGGGTGGGCGGTGCCTGGACCGCCCCTGTGCTGGACGCGGATCCCGAGGCCGCGGTGCCGTGGGTGGCCACGGCCTACGCCGCCGGGCCTTCCCTCTCCGCCGCCGTCGCGGACGGCGGGCCGCTGCCCACGGCGACCGTACGGGCGCTGGGCGCGGGGCTCGCGGAAGCGTTGACGGCCGTCCATGAACTGGGGCTCGTGCACCGGGACGTGAAGCCGTCCAATGTGCTTCTCACCCTCGACGGGCCGCTGTTGATCGACTTCGGGATCGCCCGCGCGACGGAGGGCACCGCCTCCCTCACCTCCACCGGCGTCTCCGTCGGCTCGCCCGGTTACATGGCCCCCGAGCAGATCCTCGGGAAGGGGGCGACGGGCGCCTCCGATGTCTTCTCGCTGGGTGCGGTGCTGGCTTACGCGGCCACGGGTACCTCCCCCTTCCCCGGTGACTCCTCTGCCGCGCTCCTCTACAAGGTCGTCCACGAAGAGCCCCAACTCGGGGAGATGGACGGGGACTTGCGGGAGCTCGCGAGTGCCTGTCTGGCGAAGGATCCCGCCGCGCGGCCGACCCCGGGTGAGGTGGGACGGTGGCTCGCTCCGGACGGGGCGGCTCGGCTGGTGGCCGGGGGGTGGTTGCCGGGGACCTTGGTGGAACAGGTCAGCCGAAGTGCCGTACAGCTGCTGAATCTTGAGGCGGCGGGGGTTGCCGAGGGCGTGCATTCGGGGCCGGTGGGGTTCAGCAGTCCCTCGGTGGGGGCGGGGGGCGGGGCCTTCGGGCCGGCGCCGGTGATGCCCAAGTCGCCTGTGGGGCCGGCCGGGTTCGTACCCGAACCCCGTGACGCGGCTCCGTACGACACCGTCCCACCGGCCTCCGGTCGTCACCCCGGCCCCGGGAAGCTCTCCGTCTCCGTCGCCGCCACGGCGGCTCCCGGCCCCAACGGGCGTGGCCGCAGGGTCGGTTGCGCGGTGGCGCTCTCCATCGCCGGGGCGCTGGCGGTGGTGACGCTGGTGCCGGGGCTGTTGTACTGGATGCAGCCGGGCGACAAGGGCAAGGACTCCTCGGCCGCGGGCAAGGCCCCCAGCTCCAGCTCCAGCGCCACCGCTACGGCGAGCAGCGCGCCCAGCGCGGGCAGTGGCACCCCGCTCCAGTCCATCCCCGATTCGTACCTCGGCACCTGGCAGGGCGACGGCACCGCCCTCGGCGGCACGCTCGCCGACGGGACCTTCCGGATCACGATCGCCAAGGTGGGCGTGGGGCAGAAGCTGGGCATCCTCCGCCAGACCGACCAGCTCGGCGGCGTCTGCGACGACGTACTGACGCTGAAGCAGGTGACGAAGACCCGGCTCGTCGCCTCGGCCGCGGGCGCGACGTCGAACCGCAGCGTCTGCAACCAGGCCGCCCACACCGTCACCCTCACCCCCGTCGGCGACGACCTCAAGTACGCGTCGGACAGCTCGGCCGAGGGCTCGCCGACCGCGCGGTTGTCCAAGGTCGAGTAGGGCGTCGGGACCGACGAGTGGACTACGACCAGCTGCTGATCGCCCTCGCGGGGGTGTGGGGCGCGGGTGCGGGGGCGGTGGTGGCGCGGGTCGGCCGGCGCGGTGTCGGTACCGCGCTCCTGGTCGTGCTGGTGTGTGTCGCTCTCGCCGCCGCGACCGGTACGCGGCCCGAGCTGGCGGTGTGGCTGCTGCTCGCGCCCGCCGCCGTCCTGTCCGTCGGCGTCACCGGCCTGGCGCTTCCGCTCGCCGGTGCGGCCCTCGCCCTCCTCGGCCTCGTCACCTTCGTGCCGGAGCACGCCGGGCACTGGACGACCGCGCTGCTCGGGGCCCTCGCGCTCGGCGCCGGGTACTTCGGGCTGAGCCGTATCGACTCCGGCGGCAGCGGCGATGGTGATGGTGGTGGTCTGGGGCTCGGCGAGGTGAAGCTCGCGGTCGGGGCCGGGGTCGTGCTCGGGTGGTACGGGTGGCCGACGGTGATGCTGGGCGCGTTCGCGGGGTTCCTGCTGCGGGCGATCTACGGGGCGTTCGCGGCCCGGAGACGGCGGGACGGCCGGGGGATCGTCGTCCCCTTTGGGCCGTTTCTGCTCGCCGGTGCTTTCCTCGGGCTGCTGGTCGGCGCATACACGGCCTGAGGGCGGGGCGGTAAATCCGCTGGCGTAGGCTGACAAGGTCCGTCAGTACCACCTGCCCGTCCGCAACCCTTGACGAAAGGGACCTCCCGGTGACCGAGAAGGCCGAGCTTCAGTCCGTCCTCGACCGTGCCGCCGAGGGCGGGCGCATCACCCCCGAAGAGGCCCTCGACCTCTACCGCGACGCCCCGCTGCACGCGCTCGGCGCCGCCGCCGACGCCGTACGCAAGCGTCGGTACGCGGGTACGGAGCACATCGCGACGTACATCATCGAGCGGAACATCAACTACACGAACGTGTGCGTCACGGCGTGCAAGTTCTGCGCGTTCTACGCCGCTCCCAAGGACACCGCGAAGGGCTGGACGCGGGACCTCGACGACATCCTGCGCCGGTGCGCGGAGACCGTCGAACTCGGCGGCACGCAGATCATGTTCCAGGGCGGACACCACCCGGACTTCGGCGTCGAGTACTACGAGAAGCACTTCGCCGCGATCAAGGGCGCGTACCCCCAGCTGGTCATCCACTCCCTCGGCGCGTCCGAGGTCGAGCACATGGCCCGCATCTCGAAGGTCTCCGTCGAGGAGGCCATCACCCGCATCCACGCGGCCGGTCTCGACTCCTTCGCGGGCGCCGGTGCCGAGCTGCTCCCCGCCCGCCCCCGCAAGGCGATCGCGCCCCTCAAGGAGTCCGGCGAGCGCTGGCTGGAGATCATGGAGGCGGCGCACAACCTGGGCGTCGAGTCCACGTCGACGATGCTCATGGGCACCGGCGAGACCAACGCCGAGCGCATCGAGCACCTGCGGATGATCCGTGACGTACAGGACCGCACCGGTGGCTTCCGCGCCTTCATCCCGTACACCTACCAGCCCGAGAACAACCACCTGAAGGGCCGCACGCACGCCACGCTCTTCGAGTACCTGCGGATGATCGCCATCGCACGTCTCTTCATGGACAACATCGCCCACATCCAGGGCAGTTGGTTGACGACGGGCAAGGAGGTCGGCCAACTGTCGCTCCATTACGGCGCGGACGACCTCGGCTCGATCATGCTGGAGGAGAACGTCGTCTCCAGCGCCGGTGCCAAGCACCGCTCCAACCGCATGGAGATCATCGACCTCATCCGCAAGGCGGGCCGCGTCCCCGCCCAGCGGGCCACGACGTACGAGCACATCGTCGTCCACGACGACCCGGCGAACGACCCCGTCGACGAGCGCGTGATGTCCCACATCTCGTCCACGGCGATCGAAGGCGGCACGGCCCACCCGGAGTTGAAGCTCCTGTCGGCCAACTAGGCCTCCTGTGCTGACGATTCACACGGCGGACGAGGGCGGTGCCGTCGCCGTCGAGGGCACCCGGGTCGCGGGTGTGGGGACGCTGACGGAGGTCCAGGAGCGGTTTCCGGGCGCGAGGGTGCGGAGTTGGCCCGGTGTGCTGGGTCCCGCCCGCGTCCACGAGGGCCCACTTCCGGACGCCCCGAGCCCACGGGAGCGGATCCACGCCGTACTGAAGTCAGGTGCTACGGCTGTCCTGGCGGAACACGTCGACTCACCCGAACTCCGGGCGGCGGCACAGCGGAACGATGTCGCGATCCTCACCGCCGCACGCCCTACGGTCCTTTCAGACCTTGGCCGAGCCGACCTGGCCGTTTTCGACGAGGCCGGCGCGTGCATCGCAACGGTGTGTGCGGGTCGGCTAGTCCATAGACGCCGCTAAGTTACGAAGGGGCGCGGGGAACTGCGCGCCCAGCCACAACGGACCGTAAGTCGGCAAACAACCTGTCACCCGGCAAACGCTTCCCCGAACGCCCCCGAACTCTGCGTCACCCCACTGCAGTCCGTAGCCGCGTCATCGTCCGAACTCCCGCTCTCACACTGCTGATCCCGAAACGTAGACCACATAGACACCCACGCGATCTCCTTCGACTCGGCGAACGTCCGCACCTGCGCCGCATCCGAGAGCGAGAACGTCTCCCCGGAAACATCGTTCACGCCCAGCATCGACGTGAGCGCCATCCCCTGCCAGGCCCCCGCGTCCGAGAGCCCGAACACCTTCTTCAACTGGGTGTGCGTGGCCGTAGCAGACGTGATCGCGTAGTCGCCCATGTCCGCGGTGTACGACTCGCCGTAGTTCATCGTCATGATGTTGACCGTGGAGACGGCGACCGAGTTGTCGTTGGCGGACTCCAGCAGCGCGAGGCTGTCGGAGTCGAGGCCGGACGGCATCACGGGGAGGGTGAATGAGACCTTGAGGTCGGTGCGTTCCTTCTGGAGCAGGGCTATCGCCTTGGAGCGCAGGGCGACCGAGGTCGAGTCGGTCAGCGCGTCGCCCTCGATGTCGAAGTCGGCCTGCGTGGAGCCCGCCGCGTCCAGCGCCTCGCCGTACGCCTTCGCGAGAGCCGTCGCGCTGGTGCAGGTCTCCGCCAGCTCCTTGCCGGACGCCCCGCCGAAGGAGACCCGGACGGTCGCACCGGAGGTCTTCAGCGCCGAAATCCTGGATTTCACGGCCGAGTTGTCGATCGCCGTCGTACCGTTCCACTCCGGCGTACAGGTGCTGCCCTTGGCGATGGCGAAGGAGAGGTTGTACGTCGACGGTGACCCCGCGCTGTCCATGTCGGCGGCGGTCGTGACGCTGACGTACGGCGCGTAGGCCGTGGTCGACGAGGGCGTCGAGGAGGCACTCGCGGACGGGGTCGTACTGGTCTTCGGTGTTGCCGATGGGGCCGAGTCCGACGAGTCGTCGGAGCTCGAGGAGCATCCGGTGACCGCGAGGGCAAACAAGCAGGTGAGCCCGGCCGCCGGTTTCAGGAAACTCCTCATATGAGCATGCACCCTTTCCGTCTCGGGACGGTGATTTCTGTCTCAGGATGGAAACAGAGTCGGAATCCGAAGGCTAAATGAAGCACATGGGGCTGTGTCTCACGAAGACAGAAAAAACATAGGAAACCCACGGGTATCGATGCGCGAAACGGTCAAGCCGGGCGGCGAAGGGGAAAATTGGGGACACTACTGACACCGGCCGCTCATAAGGCACTTCCTGGTTTCTCTAAGGGAAGGCACAGGTTGCTTCGTTTTTCTTGGCGGGCTCACAAGAGAATCAGAGTTTTGGTCACATAAAGGCGGCCTAATGTCTGGGGAATGCAATCCGAGTCCGCCATCGAAAATCCCGCCTCTGCGCGGGGTCGCCGCCGCAAAGCCGGCAACGGGTCCGCTGAAGGTCCCGTGTTCGTTGACAACTCCGGCCGCCGGTCCAAGGTGCTGCGCCGGATCGGCCTCCTCATGGGCACCGTCTGCCTCGGGTACGCGTTCGTACTCGGCATGGCGTTCATGGGCTGGGGCATCTCCGCCAACCCCTCCTCGCTGCTGCCCTTCGGCGGCGGCCAGGCCGGTTCGGCTCCCGGTGGCGGCAACGCCCCGAACGGCGGCAGAGGTGGCGTAGCGCCCTCCGGTGCTCCGTCCGGCGCTCCGACCGACATCCCCTCGGGCGCCCCCACCGGTGCGGCCCCGTCCGCCTCCGCCACCGCGAACTGACGGGAGTGCACGCGCAGCCATGACTACGACGACTCCCTCGCGCGGGCGCCGACGTGCCCCCACTCGGATGGAGCGGGCGCGCGGCAAGGCCACCGCGCTCCAGCGGCCCCGAGTGATTCTCGCCCTGCTGCTTCTGCTCGGCCTCACCTGCGTGATGCTGCTCGACGGCTACCTGCGCGCGGAAGTCGGCGGCGACGAACGCGTCCGGGACGGCGCGAGCGCCGGCAAGGTCCCCGACAAGGTCCTCAACGGCGGCCCGATCCTGACCTTCCGCGACGGTAAGCCGGTTACCCAGACCATTCCGAAGAAGACCATCGTCCTCACCTTCGACGACGGCCCGAACCCCACCTACACACCCACGGTCCTGAAGATCCTCAAGAAGTACGACGTGCCGGCCACGTTCTTCCTGGTGGGCTCGATGGTCTCGCGCTACCCCGACATCGTGAAGCAGATGGTCGCGCAGGGCGAAGAGGTGGGCATCCACACCTTCACCCACGTCGACCTCTCCTACCAGAGCGACGCCCGCATCAAGCGCGAGATGCAGCAGACGCAGCTCGCGCTGGCGGGCGCGGCCGGCATCACGACCACGCTGTTCCGCGCGCCGTACTCCTCGGAGACGGACGCCATCGACAACTACAGCTACCCCGTCTACAAGAAGCTTGGCGCCGAGGGCTACACCAGCGTCTTCGTCGACACCGACAGCGACGACTGGAAGCAGCCCGGCGTCGCGAAGATCATCAAGTGGGCTACGCCGTCCGGGACTTCGGGTTCCTCGGTGCTCTTCCATGACGCCGGTGGTGTGCGCTCGCAGACCATGAAGGCGCTGCCCACGTACATCGAGAAGATGAAGGCGAAGGGCTACACGTTCACCACGGTGAGCGGCGCCATCGCCAAGAACAACTCCGCCACCCGGCCCGTCACGAGCACGGGCGCGGCCGCCGGGACGAGCACCGGCAACGTCGAGGCCGGCGCCAAGCCCTCCGCGGCGCCTTCCGCCGCAGCGTCCGCCGCACCCGGCGGCACCGGTGCGGCAGGCGGCAACGGCCAGACCCCGGTCGACTCGGCCGTCGGCGGCACCGGAACTGGCAACAACCGCAACGGCAACCGGCAGACCTCGGTCCTCCAGGGCGCCCACCGCGAAGCGACCGGCATGACCCTCTACGAGGGCAAGGCGCTCATCTACGCCGTCGCGGTCGCCGAGTGGGTGGTGCCGGGACTCGCGGCGGGCCTCACCGTCGTCGGCGTCGCCGTCATGAGCCGCTTCGGGATGATGCTGATCCTCGCCCGGCGCCACTACAGACAGCGCAACAAACGCAGGTTCAGCTGGGGACCGACCGTCACCCGACCGGTGACCGTGATCGTCCCGGCGTACAACGAGAAGGAGTGCATCGCCAACACCCTTGAGTCGCTGGCGAAGAGCACCCACCCGATCGAGGTCATCGTCGTCGACGACGGCTCCTCGGACGGCACCTCCGAGATCGCCCGCGAGGCGGCGCGCTCCTTCGGCATGACGAACGTCCGGGTGATCCGTCAGGAGAACGCGGGCAAGCCCGCCGCCCTCAACAACGGTGTGCGCAGCGCGAGTTACGACATCGTCGTGATGATGGACGGCGACACCGTCTTCGAACCCGACACCGTACGACACCTCGTGCAGCCCTTCGCCGACCCCGAGGTGGGCGCGGTCGCGGGCAACGCCAAGGTCGGCAACCGCAACACGATCATCGGCGCCTGGCAGCACATCGAGTACGTGATGGGCTTCAACCTCGACCGCCGCATGTACGACCTGCTGCGCTGCATGCCCACCATCCCGGGCGCGATCGGCGCGTTCCGCCGCGAGGCGGTCCTCCAGGTCGGCGGTATGAGCGAGGACACGCTCGCCGAGGACACGGACATCACCATCGCCATGCACCGCGAGGGCTGGCGGGTCGTCTACCAGGAGCACGCCAAGGCCTGGACCGAGGCCCCGGCCTCCCTCAAGCAGCTCTGGTCGCAGCGCTACCGCTGGTCCTACGGCACCATGCAGGCGCTGTGGAAGCACCGCAAGTCCCTTACGGACAAGGGTCCTTCGGGCCGCTTCGGCCGGGTCGGCATGCCTCTGGTGGTCATCTTCCAGATCATCACGCCGGTCTTCGCCCCGCTGATCGACGTCTTCACCGTCTACTCGATGATCTTCGTCGACTTCTGGGCGTCCCTCGCGATGTGGTTCGCGGTGCTCGGCATCCAACTCCTGTGCGCGGCCTACGCGTTCAGGCTGGACCGGGAGAAGTACCGCTATCTGCTGATGATGCCGCTCCAGCAACTGGCCTACCGCCAGATGATGTACCTCGTCCTCATCCACTCCAGCATCACCGCCCTGACCGGCGGCCGGCTGCGCTGGCAGAAACTCAAGCGCACCGGCGAGGTCGGCACACCGGCGGGGGCGAGCTGATGAGCTGGGAACAGCAGCAGGGATACGGCGGTGGCTACGGCCCGCCGCAACAGCCCCAGCAACCCCAACAGCCGTACGGCTACGAGGGGTACGGCCACCCGCAGCAGTACGGCCAGCCCCAGCCCTACGTACAACAGCCGTACGTACAACAGCCGTACGAGCAGCAGCAGTACGCCGACCACGGGCAGCCGCCGTACGCGACGGCGCCCCTGCCGGTCGTAGAACCGGAGCCGGTGGTCGAGCCGGAACCGGCGCCCGAGCCGGAGCCGGTGGTCGAAGAGGTTGCCGAAGAGCCCGCGCCCGCGCCTCAAAAGGCGGGCCGGGACCGGTACTTCGACACCCTGCGGGCCGTCGCGCTGGTCCGGGTCGTGACCTACCACACCTTCGGGTGGGCCTGGTGCGGGATGGTGTTCCCCTCGATGGGGATCATGTTCGGGCTGGCCGGGACGCTGATGGCGAAGTCGCTGGAGCGGCCCGCGTTCAAGGTGGTCAAGAGCCGGATGCGGAGGCTGCTGCCGCCGTTCTGGTTCTGGGGCTTCTTCGTGCTCGTGGCGATGATGATCCACGACTGGATGCCGGGCTGGCAGATCGTGTTCTGGATCGTGCCGGTCGGTGATCCGCCGGGCAACGCCTGGGGCACGCAGGCCTGGGAGATCCTCTGGTATCTGCGGACGTACCTGTGGTTCGTGATGCTGTCGCCGGTGCTGCTGTGGATCTTCCGCAAGGCGCCGATTCCGGTGCTGCTGTTGACGCTTGTGCCGATCGTCGTCCTCAAGTACGTGTGGGCGGGGCCGGACAACCGCTTCGGCAACGCGCTCTGGGACCTGTCGACGTACCTCTTCTGCTGGATCCTCGGCTTCGCCCATCGCGACGGGGTGCTCCAGAAGCTGAAGCCCTTCCTGGTGGTCACGCTGTCGGTCGCCGCGATCGTCTTCGGCGGCTGGTACGCCTTCTCGCACCAGGCCGAGGCCGGGACCTACGACCTGGACGAGAACCCGCTCGCCCAGACGTACTGGTCGGCCGGCTACGTCATGCTGCTGATGTGGGCCAAGGCCTACTTCAACATCGACTTCGCCTGGCTGACCCGCTTCAAGCGGCTCGACCGGATCGTCACGATCTTCAACTCGCGGGCCGTGACGATCTATCTATGGCACGAGATCGCGCTGGTGCTCGCGGTGCCGCTGACCGACCAGTTCTGGAAGGTGCCCGCCTTCGAGAAGTGGCTGCCGCTGGGGAGCCAGTGGTTCATGTTCGGCATCGGCTGGATTCTCATCGCCGTCTTCATCGTGCTGTGCGGCTGGGTGGAGGACGTGGCGGCGAAGAAGAAACCGAGACTGCTGCCGTCGTGAGATTCCCTTTCACGTCCTGAGCTTCTCTTTCAAAGGGGGCCGTACGGGCCGGGCGCCTTCGGGATGCCCGGCCCGTACTGCCACAATGGGCCCGTGACCCGCGCATCCCTGGACAAGCAGCCGCACGAAGTCGCCTCGATGTTCGACGACGTGGCGGAACGGTACGACCTCACCAACGACGTGCTGTCGCTCGGCCAGGACCGCCGATGGCGCAAGGAGGTCACCAAGGCGGTCGACGCCCGCCCCGCGCAGAAGATCCTGGACCTCGCCGCCGGTACGGCGACCTCGTCCCTTCCCTTCGCCCGCAGCGGCGCCTATGTCGTGCCCTGCGACTTCTCCCTCGGCATGCTCCAGGTCGGCAAGAAGCGCCACCCCTGGCTGCCGCTCACGGCCGGCGACGCGACCAGGCTGCCGTTCAAGGACGACACGTTCGACGCCGTGACCATCTCCTTCGGGCTGCGCAATGTGCAGGACACGGACACCGCGCTGCGCGAGCTGTACCGGGTGACCAAGCCCGGCGGCCGGGTGGTGATCTGCGAGTTCTCGCACCCGACCTGGGCGCCGTTCCGCACGGTGTACACCGAGTACCTGATGCGCGCGCTGCCACCGGTCGCCCGGACCGTCTCCTCGAACCCGGACGCGTACGTCTATCTCGCCGAGTCCATCCGCGCCTGGCCCGACCAGCCCGCACTGGCCGAGCGGCTCCGTAAGGCCGGCTGGTCGAAGGTCGCGTATCGGAACCTGAGCGGCGGGATCGTGGCCCTGCACCGCGGTTTCAAGGACAGCGTGGGCTCCGCTACCTGATCACCGTCTCGAAGAACGCGTCGCCCGGCGGCTCGTCCAGCTCGCGCTGCATTCCGCCGCTCGGCGGCCGGGGGATGCGCGGCTCACGCATACCGCCCCCGCCGTCGCCCTCACCGAAGTCGAACCACACATAGACCACGGAGTCCCGCGCCACCTCGGCGTCGGGCTGCGGATACTGCCGTACGACGTAGTCGACGACGGCGAGATGGAAGTCGGGCCGGTCCGGCGAGTTGATGAACAGCCCGCGCGACTGGGCTGTCTCGCGCGCGTCCACGGCCATCAGGCCGACGAGCCGCGGTACGCGCACTTCAGGTGTTTTGGGTGTTATGCCCACAGATGTCACCCCCAGCGGTACCGGAAGGGTAACCCCGGTCCGGTACCGATTGGAAGCGTCAAGTGTCGTTCTGTAGCTGTTGGTTACTCTGGGTTACAGTTCGAGCCGGTAGCAGTGGCCCTCCTCCTCGCGCGAGGGCGTGGTGAAGACCTCGGCGAGGTGCATGCCCAGCCGCCGGGTCACCGCGATGGACCGGGTGTTGCGGGCCAGGACCATCGCCACCACGCTCGGCACCCCGGCCGCCCGCACCCGCTCCAGGGTCGCTTCCGCCGCCGCGGTGGCATACCCCTGGCCCCAGAACTCCCGCCCCAGCCGCCACCCGATCTCGATCTCACCCTTCGGTCCCCAGTCCCCCGGCCAGGGCTGGGCGCCGGTGAAGCCGATCACCCGGTCCGTCTCGTCGAGCATGGTCCACAGGCAGAAACCGCGCTCCGCGTCATGCCGGCGCTGGCGGGCGGTGAGCTCCTCGTAGACGGACAGCTCGGCGGATCTCCCGCCGTGGAACTCCATGACGTCCGGGTGGTCGAAGGTCCGGTGCCAGGCGACGGCGTCCTCGTCGGTCGGGACGCGGAGCCGTACTGCGGGGAGAGCTCGGTTCACGGGGCAGCCCTTCAGCCTGGTGATCAGTGGCGCTGAATAGACTGCCCATGTCCAGTGCCGGTCGGCACGCAGATTTCGAACTTGGGGAGATCCCGCCGTGACCGAGCCCCTCTCCGAAAACACCGCCGATGTGATCGTCGTCGGCGCGGGGCCAGCCGGCTCCGCCACCGCTTACCACCTCGCCAAGTCCGGACTCGACGTACTCCTGCTGGAGAAGACCGAGTTCCCGCGCGAGAAGGTGTGCGGCGACGGACTCACCCCGCGCGCCACCAAGCAGCTCGTGGCCATGGGCATCGACATCTCCGAGGAGGCCGGCTGGCTGCGCAACAAGGGCCTGCGCATCATCGGCGGTGGCGTCCGCCTCCAGCTGGACTGGCCGGAACTCGCCTCCTTCCCGGACTACGGCCTCGTCCGCAAGCGCGACGACTTCGACGAACAGCTCGCCCACAACGCCCAGAAGGCCGGCGCCCGCCTCTACGAGCGCTGCAACGTCGGCGCCCCGATCGTCGACGAGCGCACCGGCCGGATCACCGGCGTCAACGCCAAGCTCGGCGAGGAGAAACGCGAAGTCACCTTCCACGCGCCCCTGGTGGTCGCCGCCGACGGCAACTCCACCCGCCTCTCCCTCGCGATGGGCCTGCACCGCCGCGAGGACCGCCCGATGGGTGTCGCGGTCCGGACCTACTTCACCTCGCCCCGCCACGAGGACGACTACCTGGAGTCCTGGCTGGAACTGTGGGACCGCCGCGGCGCCGAGGACCGCCTGCTGCCCGGCTACGGCTGGATCTTCGGCATGGGCGACGGCACCTCGAACGTCGGCCTCGGTGTCCTCAACACCTCTGATTCCTTCAAGGAGCTGGACTGGCGCGAGGTGCTGAAGGCCTGGTGCGCGTCCATGCCCGAGGACTGGGGCTACACCCCCGAAAACATGACCGGCCCGATCCGCGGCGCCGCCCTCCCGATGGCCTTCAACCGTCAACCCCACTACACGAAGGGGTTGTTGTTGGTCGGCGACGCCGGCGGACTGGTGAACCCCTTCAACGGCGAGGGCATCGCCTACGCCATGGAGTCCGGCCAGATCGCCGCCGACGTCATCGTCCAGGCCCACGCCCGCCCAACCCCCGCGAGCCGCGAACTCGCCCTCCAGCGCTACCCGCAGGTCCTCAAGGACACCTACGGCGGCTACTACACGCTGGGCCGCGCCTTCGTGAAGCTGATCGGCAACCCGAAGGTCATGAAGATCGCGGCCCAGCGCGGGCTGACGCACCCGCTGCTGATGAAGTTCACCCTGAAAATGCTGGCCAACCTCACCGACCCCACGGGCGGCGACGCGATGGACCGCATCATCAACGGGCTGAGCAAGGTGGCGCCGAAGGCGTAGCGGCAGGCCCGGTCCTGGTGGTGATCAGGCGGTCAGGGTCTTCGTCTTGGCGGCCCGGCGGGCGAACACCTCGTCACGCCGGTCCGCCACCTGTCGTAGCGCCTCCTTGCGGTCCCGCTTGGAGAGCCGGTCCAGGTACACCTGGCCGTTGACGTGGTCGGTCTCGTGGGCGAGGCAGCGTGCGAAGTACCCCGTGCCTTCGATCACAAGCGCGGTGCCGTCCTTGTCGAGCCCGCGCACCACGGCCCGGTCCGGACGCGGTACGTCCATCACGGCGCCCGGCACCGACAGGCAGCCCTCGCCCTCGTCGAGCAGTCGGCGCCCGGCCGGGTCGAGCGGGTCGAGGACCGGATTGACGATGTGTCCGACATGCCGGACATAGTCGTCGTCGGGGCAGTCGTACACGAACAGGCGCAGATCGACGCCCACTTGGTTGGCCGCGAGGCCGGCTCCGTCGGCGACGTACATGGTGAGGAACATGTCGTCGATGAGCGCGGCGAGGTCGGGCCCGAACTCGGTGACGTCCCGGCACGGCCGGTGCAGGACCTCTTCACCGACCTCGGTGACGCGTCGCACGGAACCGCGTCCGGCCTCGGGTGCGGGCCGGGGATAGGAGTCGACGGGGCTGCCCTGGACGAAGACACGTGGCATGAGTTGCTCTCCTCGGGTTTGGCGTCCGGCCGTCTGGTCAGCCGAACTTGAGAACCTTGAGAAGAGAGCCTTTCAGGAGAGCCGCGAACTCCGGTAGAGGGAAGGCCGGGAGCGCCCTCGGGTACGCCGAGGGGACCGCTGCCCCCGAGGCAGCGGCCCCATGCTCACGGCGTCGTGCGCGGGTTCAGAGCACCCGCACCGCACCGGTCGGCATGTCGTACGACAGCGGCCGCTCCACGATGCCGGTGGAGGGGTTCTGCGCGCCGACGAACATGCCGTCGCCCACGTACACCGCCACGTGGTAGGCGCTGCCCGCGCTGCCCCAGTACAGGATGTCGCCGGCCTGCAGGTTGCTCAGGGACACCTGAGTACCGGCGGTCGACTGGTCCTGGGAGACGCGCGGCAGGCTGATGCCGACCTGCTTGAAGGCGGCTCCGACGAGTCCGGAGCAGTCGTAGGCGCTGGGGCCGGTGGCGCCCAGGACATAGGACTTGCCGACTTGCGCCTTCACGAAGGCCACGATGGTCGCGGCCGAACCGGTCGCCGTCGACGAGCTGGTGCTCGTGGAGGCGCTCGTGGTCGCCGTAGAGGCCAGGGTGGTCCTCTCCGAGCTGCGCGACGCGGCACGCGCTGCAGCGTCCTTACGAGCGGCTTCCTGGGCCTTCTTCTTGGCCTCCGCCTTCTTCTTGGCGACCGCGAGGTCCGCCTTGGCCTGCTTCGCGGCGTTTGCGGCCGCCGTGTCGCGCTCGGCCTGCAGCTGGTAGTTCGCCGCGGCCTGCTGCGTGGCCTCGGCGGACTGGGCGACCTGTGTGGACAGATCGGCGGTCAGGGTGGGCAGTTGCAAGGTCTGCGTCGTCTCGGCGGCATTGGCCGAGGCTGCACCAGCCGCCGCCATGCTGAGAACGCCACCGGCAACTCCGGCCCGCACGGCGATGTTCGTCGTCGCGCTGCGGCGGGGTTTCCGATGGCTGCGTATGTGAGCGGTGTGGGACATGAGACCAACCGGTATCAGGGGCTCCTCCATACCTTCAAGAAACGTGTGCTGCGCCACAATTGTTCAATGGGCCCCATCAACCCCGGGTGTGTCGTTCCTTATTGACGCCGTAACGGACATTGCGGACCTGGCCGATCGGGCCCGTGATCACGGCCTTTCATCGGTACGCCCGAATTGCCCGGCGCCTACCACCTGTTGGGACAGGTGGCCAAGCCCCGTTCTCATGCGCCTCTCATGGGTGTGGCGGAGGTCACGGAACGGTTACCGGAATGCGTGCGTCCTGCGTGGGTACCGCGAGCGGGTGACTTCGTGAACGTGTGCACGCGTCCACACCGTGCCGCGCGCTTCCCTCTGATGTGTGAACGGGCCTCCACTATCAAGCGGTCCCGTCCAACTCCAATTTGCATGCAAGGGAAGCCTCTTGATATTGAGATGCCGCCCTCGGCCTGCGATGACGAGCGGAAATGTCACCTCTGGTGATCAGTCGGGTGCTTCACGTGCGAAGATCGCCGCTCGCCCGGCTTGATGATCCACTGTCAGGTGGTGGAGATCACAAAGCTTGTGTAATACCCCGTGTCGCAGATCACAGAGCGCCGGGCATAAGATGCGAGGCAGTTGGGCTTGTGACCTGCTTCACATGTTCTCGATCTTCGTTGGGACGAACGGGGATTGAGCGGCGCGTGAGCCGGAAGCGGACCCGATGCCATCGCCAGCAGTCAGTGCCGACTGAGAGGAGCGAGGAGCGGTGAACGCGTATGCGCCCATCCTCGTACTGGGAGCCCTCGGGGCAGGCTTTGCGATCTTCTCCGTGGTCATGGCCACGCTGATCGGTCCGAAGCGTTACAACCGGGCCAAGCTCGAAGCGTACGAGTGCGGCATCGAGCCGACCCCCACGCCGGCCGGCGGCGGGCGCTTCCCCATCAAGTACTACCTGACGGCGATGCTCTTCATCGTCTTCGACATCGAGATCGTCTTCCTCTACCCCTGGGCCGTCACCTTCGACGCCCTGGGTGTTTTCGGGCTCGTGGAGATGCTGCTCTTCGTGCTCACCGTCTTCGTCGCGTACGCGTACGTATGGCGGCGCGGCGGCCTGGAATGGGACTGAGGGGCCTTTAACTCATGGGACTCGAAGAAAAGCTGCCGAGCGGTTTCCTGCTGACCACCGTCGAGCAGGCCGCGGGCTGGGTACGCAAGGCGTCCGTCTTCCCGGCCACGTTCGGACTCGCCTGCTGCGCCATCGAGATGATGACGACCGGCGCCGGACGGTACGACCTCGCACGCTTCGGCATGGAGGTCTTCCGCGGATCACCCCGCCAGGCGGACCTGATGATCGTCGCGGGCCGGGTCAGCCAGAAGATGGCGCCCGTGCTGCGGCAGGTCTATGACCAGATGCCGAACCCCAAGTGGGTTATCTCCATGGGCGTTTGCGCGTCGTCGGGCGGCATGTTCAACAACTACGCGATCGTGCAGGGCGTCGACCACATCGTCCCGGTCGACATCTACCTCCCGGGCTGCCCGCCACGGCCCGAGATGCTGATCGACGCGATCCTCAAGCTCCACCAGAAGATCCAGTCCTCCAAGCTCGGCGTGAACGCCGAGGAGGCGGCCCGTGAGGCGGAGGAGGCGGCGCTCAAGGCACTGCCCACCATCGAGATGAAGGGCCTGCTGCGGTGAGTGACGCGAACGGCACCAATGGAGCCGACCCGGAGCAGGACCCGGGCGCCTCCAACCTCCCCGGCCAGCGCGGCGAGGGCGAGGAGATCCGCGTCCAGCGCGGCATGTTCGGCGCCAACAACGGCGGCGACACCTCCGGATACGGCGGCCTGGTCCGCTCGGTCCGCCTGCCGGGCGAGGCGAGCCGGCCCTACGGCGGCTGGTTCGACGAGGTCGCCGACGAGTTGGAGGGCGCCCTGGAGGAACAGGGCCTGCTGCCCGGCAACGCGATCGAGAAGACGATCGTCGACCGCGGTGAACTCACCTTCCACATCGAGCGCGAGCACCTGGTCCGCGTCGCCCAGACCCTGCGCGACGACCCGGCCCTGCGCTTCGAGCTCTGCACGGGCGTGAGCGCGGTCCATTACCTGCACGACAAGGGCCGCGAGCTGCACGCCGTCTACCACCTGCGCTCGATCACCCACAACCGGCTGATCCGCCTCGAAGTCAGCGCCCCGGACAGCGATCCGCACATCCCGTCCCTGGTCCCGGTCTATCCGACCAACGACTGGCACGAGCGCGAGACCTACGACTTCTTCGGGATCATCTTCGACGGTCACCCGGCCCTGACGCGGATCATGATGCCGGACGACTGGCCGGGCCACCCGCAGCGCAAGGACTACCCCCTCGGCGGCATCGCCGTCGAGTACAAGGGCGCCCAGATCCCGGCTCCGGACCAGCGGAGGTCGTACTCGTGAGCACGCAGTCAGCATCCGCTTCCGCCGCTTCGGCGCGCGAGACCACCGAGGGCACCGTATATACGGTGACCGGTGGAGACTGGGACGAGGTCGTCCAGTCCGCGGCCAAGGCCGACGACGAGCGCATCGTCGTCAACATGGGGCCCCAGCACCCCTCCACGCACGGTGTGCTCCGGCTGATCCTGGAGATCGACGGCGAGACGGTCACCGAGGCCCGCTGCGGCATCGGCTACCTCCACACCGGTATCGAGAAGAACCTCGAATACCGCACGTGGACGCAGGGCACCACGTTCGTGACGCGCATGGACTATCTGACGTCCTTCTTCAACGAGACGGCCTACTGTCTCGCCGTCGAGAAACTCCTCGGCGTAGAGGACCAGATCACCGAGCGAGCGAAGATCATCCGGGTGCTCCTGATGGAGCTGAACCGGTTGTCCTCCCACCTGGTGTGCATCGCCACCGGCGGTATGGAACTCGGCGCCACCACGATCATGATCTACGGATTCCGCGATCGTGAAATGATTCTCGACATCTACGAGCTCATCACGGGCCTGCGGATGAACCACGCGTACATCCGCCCCGGCGGACTCGCCCAGGACCTGCCGCCCGGCGCGGTGGACCACATCCGCGAGTTCGTCAAGAAGATGAAGAAGAACCTCCCCGAGTACGACAAGCTCGCCACCGGGAACCCCATCTTCAAGGCCCGTATGCAGGACGTCGGTTACCTCGACCTGGCCGGCTGCATGGCCCTCGGCGCCACCGGCCCGATCCTGCGCTCCACCGGCCTCCCGCACGACCTGCGCAAGGCGCAGCCGTACTGCGACTACGAGACGTACGACTTCGACATCCCGACCGCCGACACCTGCGACTCCTACGGCCGCTTCCTCATCCGCCTGGAGGAGATGCGCCAGTCGCTCAGGATCGTCGAGCAGTGCCTGGACCGGCTGCAGCCCGGCCCGGTCATGGTCGCCGACAAGAAGATCGCCTGGCCCGCCCAACTCGCCCTCGGGCCCGATGGGTTGGGCAACTCGCTCGACCACATCAAGCAGATCATGGGCACCTCCATGGAGGCCCTGATCCACCACTTCAAGCTGGTGACCGAAGGCTTCCGCGTCCCGCCGGGACAGGCGTACGCGGCGGTCGAGTCGCCCAAGGGCGAACTCGGGGTGCACGCCGTGTCCGACGGAGGCACCCGCCCCTACCGGGTCCACTTCAGGGACCCGTCCTTCACCAACCTTCAGGCCATGGCGGCGATGTGCGAGGGCGGCCAGGTCGCCGACGTCATCGTCGCCGTCGCGTCCATCGACCCCGTGATGGGAGGCGTCGACCGGTGACCACCAGTTCTTCGGAGCAGGGCGTCAGTCTGGGCATGCCCCAACTGCCCGCGCCCGCCTACCCGGACGACGTCCGGGCCCGACTGGAGGCCGACGGGCGGGAGATCATCGCCCGCTACCCGGACTCCCGCTCGGCCCTCCTGCCGTTGCTCCATCTCGTGCAGGCGGAGGAGGGTCATGTCACGCGCACGGGGCAGCAGTTCTGCGCGACCCTGCTGGACCTGACGACGGCCGAGGTCGCCGCCGTGGCGACCTTCTACTCCATGTACCGGCGCCGGCCGAGCGGTGACTACCAGGTCGGGGTCTGCACCAACACCCTGTGCGCGGTGATGGGCGGCGACGCGATCTTCGAGTCCCTCCAGGAGCACCTGGGCGTCGGCAACGGTGAGACCACCGACGACGGCAAGGTCACCCTGGAGCACATCGAGTGCAACGCGGCCTGCGACTTCGCGCCGGTGGTGATGGTCAACTGGGAGTTCTTCGACAACCAGACCCCGGCCAGCGCCCGCCGCCTCGTCGACGACCTGCGCACGGGCGCTCCGGTCGAGCCCACGCGCGGGGCGCCGATGTGCACCTTCAAGGAGACCGCGCGGATCCTCGCCGGCTTCCCCGACGAGCGGCCAGGGGCCGTCGAGGCAAGCGGCGGTGCGGGACCCGCGTCGCTGGTGGGCCTCCGCCTGGCCAAGGGAGAGACCGCACCCGCGCGCGTGGTCCATCCGCGGGGCTCCTCAGCGCCGCAGGACCAGTCGCCGACGACCGAGCACCTCAGTTCGCACGATGCGCCGCAGGACACGTCGGCCTCCGACCCCGCCCACCCGGCGGGGCCTGTCGCCGAGGAGGGGGAGTGATGACCTTGGCACCCGAACTGAAAGACCACAGCCCCGAGAAGCTGCTCGCACCCGTCCTGTCGGCCTTCTGGGACGAGGGCGAGTCCTGGACTCTGGACACGTACCGAAGGCACGAGGGATACGAGGGGCTCCGCAAGGCGCTCGCCATGTCGCCGGACGACCTCATCGCGTATGTGAAGGACTCCGGTCTGCGCGGTCGCGGTGGCGCCGGCTTCCCCACCGGAATGAAATGGCAATTCATTCCCCAAGGGGATGGAAAGCCACACTATCTAGTTGTCAACGCCGACGAGTCGGAGCCAGGGACCTGTAAGGACATCCCGCTCCTGTTCGCGAACCCGCATAGCCTCATCGAGGGCATTGTCATCGCGTGTTATGCCATCAGGTCGTCGCATGCCTTCATCTATCTGCGTGGTGAAGTCGTCCCTGTTTTGCGGCGGTTGCACGAGGCCGTACGCGAGGCGTACGACGCGGGCTACCTCGGCGAGAACATCCTGGGCAGCGGACTCGACCTCCAGCTCACCGTGCACGCGGGCGCCGGCGCGTACATCTGCGGTGAGGAGACCGCACTGCTCGACTCGCTCGAAGGCCGCCGTGGTCAACCGCGGCTCCGTCCCCCTTTCCCTGCGGTCGCGGGCCTCTATGCGTGCCCGACTGTTGTGAATAACGTCGAGTCGATCGCGTCAGTTCCCGCCATTCTGCAAAAAGGCAAGGAATGGTTCAGGTCGATGGGCAGCGAGAAGTCCCCGGGCTTCACGCTCTACTCGCTCAGCGGCCATGTCACCAGTCCCGGCCAGTACGAGGCGCCGCTCGGCATCACCCTCCGCCAGCTGCTCGACATGAGCGGCGGGATCCGGGCCGGGCATCGCCTCAAGTTCTGGACGCCGGGCGGGTCTTCCACGCCGATGTTCACCGACGAGCACCTCGACGTCCCTCTTGATTACGAAGGGGTGGGTGCCGCGGGTTCCATGCTCGGCACCAAAGCTCTGCAGTGTTTCGACGAGACGACCTGCGTCGTGCGTGCCGTCACCCGCTGGACCGAGTTCTACGCCCACGAGTCCTGCGGCAAGTGCACCCCGTGCCGCGAAGGGACGTACTGGCTCGTGCAGTTGCTGCGTGACATCGAGGTCGGCAAGGGCTCGATGTCCGACCTCGACAAGCTGAACGACATCGCCGACAACATCAACGGCAAGTCCTTCTGCGCCCTCGGCGACGGCGCCGCCTCGCCGATCTTCTCCTCGCTCAAGTACTTCCGCGAGGAGTACGAGCAGCACATCACGGGCCGGGGCTGTCCCTTCGACCCGGCCAAGTCCACGGCCTGGGCCGACCGCACGGAGGTGAACGCATGACGGTACAGCAGTCGACTAGCGGCTCCGCCGCGGGCTCACGCTCCTCCGGTGGGGGAGAGGCGGCGGTCCCGCCGGAAGATCTCGTCTCGCTGACGATCGACGGCGCCGAGATCAGCGTGCCCAAGGGCACCCTGGTCATCCGCGCCGCTGAGCAACTCGGCATCGAGATCCCCAGGTTCTGCGACCATCCCCTCCTCGACCCGGTCGGCGCCTGCCGGCAGTGCATCGTCGAGGTCGAGGGCCAGCGCAAACCGATGGCGTCCTGCACGATCACGTGCACGGACGGCATGGTCGTCAAGACCCAACTCACCTCGCCGGTCGCGGAGAAGTCGCAGCACGGTGTGATGGAGCTCCTCCTCATCAACCACCCGCTGGACTGCCCGGTCTGCGACAAGGGCGGCGAATGCCCCCTGCAGAACCAGGCGATGTCCCACGGCAACGCCGAGTCCCGCTTCGAGGGCAGGAAGCGGACCTACGAGAAGCCCGTCCCGATCTCCACCCAGGTGCTCCTGGACCGCGAGCGGTGCGTACTGTGCGCCCGCTGCACCCGCTTCTCCAACCAGGTCGCGGGCGACCCGATGATCGAGATGGTCGAGCGGGGCGCGCTCCAGCAGATCGGCACCGGTGAGGGCGACCCCTTCGAGTCGTACTTCTCCGGGAACACCATCCAGATCTGCCCGGTGGGCGCGCTCACCTCGGCGGCGTACCGATTCCGCTCCCGCCCCTTCGACCTGGTCTCCACGCCCTCCGTGTGCGAGCACTGCGCCGGTGGCTGCGCGACCCGTACCGATCACCGGCGCGGCAAGGTCATGCGGCGCCTGGCCGCCGTGGACTCCGAGGTCAACGAGGAGTGGATCTGCGACAAGGGGCGCTTCGGCTTCCGGTACGCGCAGCAGCGCGACCGGCTCCAGACGCCCCTGGTGCGCAACGCGGACGGTGTCCTGGAGCCCGCGTCCTGGCCGGAGGCTCTGGAGGCCGCCGCCCAGGGACTGTCGGCCGCGCGGGGCCGCACCGGTGTCCTGACCGGTGGCCGCCTCACCATCGAGGACGCCTACGCGTACAGCAAGTTCGCGCGCGTGGCGCTCGATACGAACGACATCGACTTCCGCGCGCGGGTGCACAGCAGCGAGGAGGCCGACTTCCTGGCCGCCCGGGTCGCCGGACGCGGCCGGGATCTCGACGGCAACGGCGTCACGTACACCTCCCTGGAGAAGGCGCCCGCCGTCCTGCTGGTCGGGTTCGAGTCCGAGGAGGAGGCGCCCGGCGTCTTCCTGCGGCTGCGCAAGGCCTCGCGCAAGCACGGGCAGCGGGTGTTCTCGCTCGCCACCCACGCCACGCGCGGCCTGGACAAGGCGGGCGGCATCCTGCTGCCGGCCGCTCCCGGCACCGAGACCGAGTGGCTGGACGCGCTCGCCAGCGGGGTCGGCCTTGAGGATGACGGCGCCAGCGCCTCCGAGGCGTTGCGTACCGAGGGCGCGGTGATCGTCGTCGGTGAACGGCTGGCCGCCGTCGCCGGGGGCCTCACCGCCGCCGTACGGGCCGCGTTCGCAACCGGGTCCCGGCTGGTGTGGATTCCGCGCCGGGCCGGGGAACGCGGGGCGATCGAGGCGGGCGCGCTGCCGTCGCTGCTGCCGGGCGGGCGTCCGGCCACCGACCCACGCGCGCGTGACGAGGTCGCCGTCGCCTGGGGTGTCGCCGAACTCCCGCACCGCTACGGCCGCGACGCCGGCCAGATCGTCGAGGCCGCCGCCGGAGGTGAACTCCGGGCGCTGCTCGTCGCCGGTGTGGAGCCGGGTGACCTGCCCGACCCGGCACGCACGCGTGCGGCACTGCACGAAGTCGGCTTCCTGGTGTCGCTCGAACTGCGGCCCAGCGAGGTCACCGAACACGCCGATGTCGTCCTCCCGGTCGCGGCGGTCGCCGAGAAGGCGGGCGCCTTCCTCAACTGGGAGGGCCGGGTCCGCTTCTTCGACGCCGCGCTCAAGCCCGACCAGATGACCCGCACCCTCGCTCCCACGGACGCGCGTGTGCTGCACATGCTGGCCGACGCCATGGACGTACACCTGGGGCTGCCCGATCTGCGCACCGCGCGCGCGGAGTTGGACCGGCTCGGGGCCTGGGACGGGCCGCGGGCGAGCGATCCGCTGGAGACCGCGGGCGTGCTGCCGCGGCCGGCCGCCGGGGAGGCCGTGCTCGCCGGGCACCGGCTGCTGCTCGACCAGGGCGCGCTCCAGGAGGGCGACGAAGCGCTCGCCGGTACCCGGCACGCCGCCCACGCGCGCGTGTCGGCCGCCACGGCCGCCGAGGCGGGCGTCAAGGACGGTGACGCGCTCGCCGTGACCGGCACCTCCGGAACCGTCGAACTCCCGCTGCGGATCACCGAGATGCCCGACCGCGTGGTCTGGCTCCCGCTGAACTCCACCGGCGGGGGCGTCGCCTCCGACACCGGGGCGCTGCCCGGCGCACTCGTCCGCATCGGCCCGGCCACGCTCGCGGGCGAGGCCCCCAAGGAGGTGGAGGCATGAGCCCGTACCCGTACCTCGCTGCCGAAGACCTCTCCATGTTCGGCCGCGACCCCTGGTGGCTGGTCGTCGTCAAAGCGGTGTTCTGCTTCGCGTTCCTGATGATCACCGTGCTGTTCTCGATCGTCTGGGAACGCAAGGTCGTCGCCTGGATGCAGCTGCGCATCGGCCCCAACCGGCACGGCCCCTGGGGCATGCTCCAGTCGCTCGCCGACGGCGTGAAGCTGATGCTCAAGGAAGACCTGATCGTCAAGCGCGCGGACAAGCTGATCTACATCCTCGCGCCGATCATCGCGGCCATCCCGGCCTTCATGGCGATCGCGGTGATCCCCTTCGGGCCCGCCGACAACGAGGTCTCGATCTTCGGCCACCGCACCACGATGCAGCTCACCGACCTGCCGATCGCGATGCTCTACATCCTCGCGGTCGCCTCGGTCGGCATCTACGGCATCGTCCTTGCCGGTTGGAGCTCCGGCTCCACCTACCCGCTGCTCGGCGGCCTGCGCTCCTGCGCCCAGATGATCTCCTACGAGATCGCGATGGGCGCCGCGTTCGCCTCGGTGTTCCTCTACTCCGGGTCGATGTCGACCTCGACGATCGTTGAACAACAGCACGACCGCTGGTACATCATCCTGCTGCCGGTCTCCTTCATCATCTACGTCATCACGATGGTCGGCGAGACCAACCGCGCCCCCTTCGACATGCCGGAGTCCGAGGGCGACCTGGTCGGCGGCTTCAACACCGAGTACTCGTCCATCAAGTTCGCGCTCTTCATGCTCGCCGAGTACGTGAACATGGTGACGGTCTCCGCGGTGTCGACCACGCTCTTCCTGGGCGGCTGGCGGGCCCCGTGGCCGATCAGCTCCTTCTGGGAGGGCGCGAACCACGGCTGGTGGCCGATGCTCTGGTTCGTCATCAAGGTCCAGCTGCTGCTGTTCTTCTTCATCTGGCTCCGCGGCACCCTCCCGCGCGTGCGCTACGACCAGTTGATGAAGCTCGGCTGGAAGGTCCTCATCCCGGTCTCCGTGGTCTGGCTGATGCTCGTCGCGACCGTACGGACCCTCAAGAACGAGAACTACGACTTCGCCGACATCGCCCTCTACATCGGCGGCGGTGTGCTCGTCCTGCTGTTGCTGTCCTTCATCGCGGACATGTTCCGCCAGAAGGCCAAGGACGACGCGCAACTGGCCGAGGAACCCGCCGGGTTCGACGCGATGGCGGGCGGATTCCCCGTACCGCCGCTGCCGGGACAGGAGTTGCCACCGGTGCCTCGGCGCCCCTCGCGACGCGAGCGGGAGCTGATTGTCAGTGGTGGCTCGGATACTGGCAGTGACGGATCTCTGGATGGAAAGGAGGCGTCCGATGGCTGAGGAGCCCAAGGAAACCAAACCCGGTTTTCAGAACCCCGTGGCCGGCTTCGGCGTGACCTTCAAGGCCATGTTCAAGAAGCGGCTGACCGAGCAGTACCCGGAGCAGGAGAAGACCACAGCCCCACGGTTCCATGGACGGCACCAGCTCAACCGCCATCCGGACGGCCTGGAGAAGTGCGTCGGCTGCGAGCTGTGCGCCTGGGCCTGCCCCGCCGACGCCATCTATGTGGAGGGCGCCGACAACACCGACGAGGAGCGCTACTCGCCGGGCGAGCGGTACGGCCGCGTCTACCAGATCAACTACGCCCGCTGCATCCTGTGCGGCCTGTGCATCGAGGCGTGCCCCACGCGCGCGTTGACGATGACCAACGAGTTCGAGCTCGCCGACACCAGCCGCGCGAACCTCATCTACACCAAGGAACAGCTGCTGGCGGGCCTCGACGACACCATGGTCGACAGCCCGCACGCCATCTACCCGGGGATGGACGAGCAGGACTACTACCGGGGCCTGGTGACGGAGGCCGCGCCCGGCACGGTGCCCCAAGTAGCCGTCTCCAAGGGCGAGAAGCCAGAGGAAGAGGGGGTGGAGGCATGAGCGCGCAGTTCGCCGCCGCCTACTCCACCTCCACCGGAGAGGCCTTCCAGTTCTGGATCCTCGGCACGGTCGCGGTGATCGGCGCCCTGTCCACCGTCCTCATGAAGAGGGCGGTGCACAGCGCGCTCTCGCTCGCCGGGACCATGATCATCCTGGCGGTCTTCTACCTCGCCAACGGCGCCTACTTCCTGGGCATCGTGCAGATCGTCGTCTACACGGGCGCGATCATGATGCTGTTCCTCTTCGTGGTGATGCTGGTCGGCGTCACGGCCGCCGACTCCCTGACGGAGACCATCAAAGGCCAGCGCTGGCTGGCCCTTCTCTGTGGGCTCGGCTTCGGCGTCCTGCTGTTCGCGGGCATCGGCAACGCCTCGCTCACCCAGTTCGACGGCCTGGGCACGGCCAACGCGAACGGCAACGTGGAGGGCCTGGCCGCCCTCATCTTCACGAAGTACGTGTTCGCCTTCGAGATCACCGGCGCCCTGCTGATCACGGCCGCGGTCGGCGCCATGGTGCTCACGCACCGCGAGCGCACCGAGCGGCCCAAGACCCAGCGCGAGCTGTCCGAGCAGCGCGTCCGCGACGGCAAGCACCTCCCGCCGCTCCCCGCCCCGGGTGTCTACGCCCGGCACAACGCGGTGGACGTCCAGGGCCTGCTGCCCGACGGCACCCCGTCCGAGCTCACGGTCAGCAAGACGCTCCGTGACCGCGGCCAGATCCGCGACGTGTCCAGCGAGGCGCTGAACGATCTGCGGGCTCTGGAGCAGCGCGCCGAGGAGCGTCTGGAGCGCACCGAGATCGCGCCGGCGAACCTCAAGCGGACCGAGGAGGCGTCGAAGTGAACCCCGTCAACTACCTCTATCTCTCCGCCTTGTTGTTCACGATCGGCGCCACCGGAGTGCTGATCAGGCGGAACGCGATCGTCGTGTTCATGTGCATCGAGCTGATGCTCAACGCCTGCAACCTCGCGTTCGTCACCTTCTCCCGGATGCACGGCAATCTCGACGGTCAGGTCATCGCCTTCTTCACGATGGTCGTCGCCGCCGCGGAGGTCGTGGTCGGGCTCGCGATCATCGTGTCGCTGTTCCGTTCCCGCCACTCGGCCTCGGTCGACGACGCCAGCCTGATGAAGCTCTGAGGGGTCGCTGAATCGTGGAGAACCTGATTGCGCTGCTGGTAGCGGCGCCTCTGCTCGGAGCGGTCGTCCTGCTGTGCGGCGGCCGGCGGCTCGATGCCGTCGGCCACTGGATCGGCACGATCCTCTCGTCCGCCTCCTTCGTGATCGGTGTCGTCCTCTTCACCGACCTGCTGGGGAAGAACGCCGAGCACCGGACGCTCATGCAGCACCTGTGGACCTGGGTCCCCGTCGAGGGCTTCCAGGCGGACGTCACCTTCCGCCTCGACCAGCTGTCGATGACCTTCGTCCTGCTGATCACCGGTGTCGGCTCGCTGATCCACCTGTACTCGGTCGGGTACATGGAGCACGACGAGCGCCGGCGCCGTTTCTTCGGCTATCTGAACCTGTTCCTCGCGGCGATGCTGATCCTCGTCCTCGCCGACAACTACCTTCTGCTGTACGTAGGTTGGGAAGGCGTCGGTCTCGCCTCCTACCTGCTGATCGGCTTCTGGCAGCACAAGCCCAGCGCGGCGACCGCCGCGAAGAAGGCCTTCCTGGTCAACCGGGTCGGCGACATGGGCCTGTCGATCGCCATCATGCTGATGTTCACGACGTTCGGGACCTTCGCCTTCGGCCCGGTCCTCAGCCACGTCGGTGACGCCTCCGAGGGCAAGCTCACGGGCATCGCCCTGATGCTGCTGCTCGCCGCCTGCGGCAAGTCCGCCCAGGTGCCGCTGCAGTCCTGGCTCGGCGACGCGATGGAGGGCCCGACCCCGGTCTCGGCCCTCATCCACGCGGCGACCATGGTGACCGCGGGCGTGTACCTGATCGTCCGCTCCGGAGCGATCTTCAACGCGGCACCGGAGGCACAGCTCGTCGTCACCGTCGTCGGTGCCGTCACGCTCCTGTTCGGTGCGATCGTCGGTTGCGCGAAGGACGACATCAAGAAGGCCCTCGCCGGCTCGACCATGTCGCAGATCGGCTACATGGTGCTCGCCGCGGGCCTCGGCCCCATCGGCTACGTCTTCGCGATCATGCACCTGGTGACGCACGGCTTCTTCAAGGCCGGGCTGTTCCTCGGCGCCGGTTCGGTCATGCACGGCATGAACGACGAGGTCGACATGAGGAAGTACGGCGGCCTCAGGAAGTACATGCCGGTCACCTTCATCACCTTCGGCCTCGGCTACCTGGCCATCATCGGCTTCCCGGGCCTGTCCGGCTTCTTCTCCAAGGACAAGATCATCGAGGCGGCCTTCGCGAAGGGCGGCACCGAGGGCTGGATCCTCGGCGGCGCGGCCCTGCTGGGCGCGGCCATCACGGCGTTCTACATGACGCGCGTGATGCTGATGACCTTCTTCGGTGAGAAGCGCTGGCAGCCCGACGAGAACGGCAACGAGCCGCACCCGCACGAGTCCCCGAAGACGATGACGATCCCGATGATCGTGCTGGCCTTCGGATCGGTCTTCGCCGGCGGCATCTTCGGCATCGGCGACCGCTTCCTGCACTGGCTGGAGCCCATCACCGGCCACGAGGAGGGCAACTCCCCGGTCAGCGCCCTGACGGTCACCCTGGCCACCATGGTGGTGCTGGTCATCGGCGTCGGAATCGCCTGGGCGCAGTACGGCCGCAAGCCGGTCCCGGCCGTCGCCCCGCGCGGGTCGCTGCTCACCCGGGCCGCCCGCCGCGACCTCCTCCAGGACGACTTCAACCACGTCGTCCTGGTGCGCGGCGGCGAGCACCTCACCCGCTCCCTGGTCTACGTCGACCACACCCTGGTCGACGGCGTCGTCAACGGCACGGCTGCCTCCATGGGCGGCCTCTCCGGAAGGCTGCGCAAGCTGCAGAACGGCTACGCGCGGTCGTACGCGGTCTCGATGTTCGGCGGTGCGGCCATCCTCGTCGCCGCGACCCTGCTGATGAGGGCGGTCTGATACCGATGTCCTTTCCCCTCCTGACAGCGACGGCGGCGCTCCCGGCCCTCGGGGCGGTGGCCACGGCAGCCGTCCCGGCCGCCCGGCGCACCGCCGCGAAATGGCTGGCGCTGCTCGTCTCGCTGGCGACGCTCGCGCTGGGCATCACGATCCTGGTGCGCTTCGACCCGGGCGGCGACCGCTACCAACTCACCGAATCGCACCCCTGGATCGCCGACTTCGGGGTCCGCTACGAACTGGGTGTGGACGGCATCGCGGTCGCGCTCATCGGGCTCACCGCCCTGCTGATCCCGTTCGTGATCCTGGCCGGCTGGCACGACGCCGACCCCCTGGAGACGGGCAACAAGCGCTGGCGGCCCACCCAGGGCTTCTTCGCTCTCATCCTTGCGGTGGAGGCGATGGTGATCATCTCCTTCGAGGCCACCGACGTCTTCCTCTTCTACATCTTCTTCGAAGCCATGCTGATCCCGATGTACTTCCTCATCGGCGGCTTCGGGGACAGCGCCCACGAGCACGGCGACGAGGCGGCGGCCACCCAACGGTCGTACGCGGCGGTCAAGTTCCTGCTCTACAACCTGGTCGGCGGGCTCATCATGCTGGCGGCCGTGATCGGCCTCTACGTAGTGGCCGGGAACTTCTCGCTCGCGGACATCGCGCAGGCGCGGGCCGACGGCACGCTGCACATGGCGACCAACACCGAACGCTGGCTGTTCCTGGGCTTCTTCTTCGCCTTCGCGGTGAAGGCCCCGCTGTGGCCGCTGCACACCTGGCTGCCCAACGCGATGGGCGAGGCGACGGCGCCGGTCGCCGTACTGATCACGGCAGTTGTCGACAAGGTCGGCACCTTCGCGATGCTCCGCTTCTGCCTCCAGCTGTTCCCGAACGCGAGCAAGTGGGCGACGCCCGTGATCCTCGTCCTCGCGGTGATCAGCATCATCTACGGGGCGCTGCTCGCGGTCGGGCAGCGGGACATCAAGCGGCTGGTGGCGTACGCGTCGATCTCGCACTTCGGGTTCATCGTGCTGGGCATCTTCGCGATGACCAGCCAGGGCCAGTCCGGCGCGACGCTCTACATGGTCAACCACGGTATTTCCACGGCCGCGTTGATGCTGGTCGCCGGATTCCTGATCTCGCGGCGCGGCTCGCGCCTGATCGCCGACTACGGAGGGGTGCAGAAAGTCGCCCCGGTGCTCGCGGGCACCTTCCTGATCGGCGGTCTGGCCACGCTGTCGCTGCCGGGACTCGCGCCCTTCGTGAGTGAGTTCCTGGTCCTGGTCGGCACGTTCTCGCGCTACCCGGCGATCGGGATCATCGCCACCTTCGGCATCGTCCTCGCCGCGCTGTACACCCTCGTCCTCTACCAAAGGACGATGACCGGCCCGGTGAAGCCCGAGGTCGCCTCGATGCCGGACCTGCGCCCGCGTGAACTCCTGGTCGTCGCCCCGCTGATCGTGCTGCTGATCTTCCTGGGCGTCTACCCGAAGCCGATCACGGACATCGTGAACCCGGCGGTCAAACAGACCATGTCCGACGTACACAAGAAGGATCCCAAGCCCTCGGTGGAGGCGGCCAAGTGAGCGCAACAGCCGTCCACAGCCTGTGGACAACGGCGGCAACCGCGGCGGACCCGATCTCGAAGATCGACGCGCCGAAGATCGAGTACGGGCAATTGTCGCCCACCTTGATCATCCTCGGCGCGGCCCTCATCGGGGTACTGGTCGAGGCGTTCGTCCCGCGCAAGTCCCGTTACTACGCCCAGGTGTTCGTGTCCGCCGTAGCGCTCTGTGCCGCCTTCGCGGCGGTCGTGGCGCTCGCGGCGGACGGGTACGGCACCACCAAGGCGCACATCGCGGCGATGGGCGCGATCGCGGTCGACGGACCGGCCCTGTTCCTGCAGGGCGTGATCCTGCTGTCCGGACTGGTCGGCCTGTTCACCTTCGCGGAACGGCGACTCGACCCCGAGGCACACGGCAACCGGGTCGACTCCTTCGCCGCGCAGGGCGCGTCCGTGCCCGGCAGCGACAGCGAGAAGGCGGCGGTCAAGGCCGGGTTCACCACCACGGAGGTGTTCCCGCTCCTGCTCTTCGCGGTCGCCGGAATGCTGGTCTTCCCGTCCGCCAACGACCTGTTGACCCTGTTCGTGGCCCTGGAAGTCTTCTCGCTCCCGCTCTACCTCCTGTGCGCCCTGGCCCGCCGCAAGCGGCTCCTGTCGCAGGAGGCCGCGGTCAAGTACTTCCTCCTGGGCGCCTTCGCCTCCGCGTTCACCCTGTTCGGCATCGCGCTGCTCTACGGCTACGCGGGCTCGATGTCGTACTCCACGATCGCGCAGGTCGTCGACGGCTCGATCACCAACATCAACCCGGCCCTCGCCGACACCATGGGCAACGACGCGCTGCTGCTCATCGGCGGCGCGATGATCGTCATGGGGCTCCTCTTCAAGGTGGGCGCGGTCCCGTTCCACATGTGGACGCCCGACGTCTATCAGGGCGCGCCGACCCCGGTCACCGGCTTCATGGCCGCCGCGACCAAGGTCGCCGCCTTCGGAGCGCTGCTCCGCCTGCTCTACGTCGTGCTGCCGGGCCTGCGCTGGGACTGGCGGCCCGTCATGTGGGGCGTGGCGATCATCACGATGCTGGGCGGCGCGATCGTCGCGATCACCCAGACCGACATCAAGCGGCTGCTGGCCTACTCGTCGATCGCGCACGCGGGCTTCATCCTCGCGGGTGTCATCGCGACCACCCGGGACGGCGTGTCGTCCGTGCTCTTCTACCTGGGCGCCTACTCGTTCGTGACGATCGGCGCGTTCGCGGTCGTCACCCTCGTACGGGACGCCGGTGGCGAGGCGACGCACCTGTCGAAGTGGGCGGGGCTCGGGCGGAGGTCGCCGTTGGTCGCGGCCGTGTTCGCGGTGTTCCTGCTGTCCTTCGCGGGCATTCCGCTGACGGCCGGCTTCGCCGGGAAGTTCGCCGTGTTCAAGGCGGCGGCGGCCGGTGGCGCGGCCCCGCTGGTCGTGGTCGGTGTGCTCTCCTCGGCCATCGCGGCGTTCTTCTACATCCGCGTGATCGTGCTCATGTTCTTCAGCGAGCCGCGGCCCGACGGCCCCACCGTCGCGGTCCCGTCCCCGCTGACCATGGCGACGATCGGGGTGGCCGTGGCGGCGACGCTCGTCCTCGGTGTGGCTCCGCAGTACTTCCTGGACCTGGCCAACCAGGCCGGGGTGTTCGTGCGCTGAGCACAGGCCGCTGAGCCCACGCGTAAGGCCCCGGTTCCCTTCGTGGGAGCCGGGGCCTTCGCGTAGGCGCGGTCAGACCGTCGGGCACACGACCTCGGGGTTCCACGCGGCGAACAGGCCAGCCGAGTTGGGCTTGTAGAGCCAGGCGTGGAGGGTGAAGTAGCCGGGGAGCTGGTCCTTCTGGAAGGTCTGCCCGAACAGCGTCGGCGCGGTCGCCTGACCTGTGTCCTTCACGATCCACTCCACCGCGACCAGCTTGCGCCCGTCGGCGAAGTCGGACCCGTCCGCGTACACGAGGGCCGCCGGCTTCCGCGGATCGACCGAGTCGATGTTCGCCGGGTTGACGTAGTGGTAGCCCATGCCGCCCTCGGCGGGGTCGGCGACGCAGGTGTCGGTGCGGGCGTATCCGCCGCTCGCCGCGGACCCCTCGTACCCGTACTTGGCGGTGGCCTGGGTCGTCCTGCTCAGCTCGGGCCACACCGACGGGTCGAGGCCGGACGCCGCGTGGGCCGGGGCGGCGGTCAGTGCGAAGGCCGCGGCCGTCGCCACCGTGATCGCGGTCGTGACGGCGCTCCGCAGGGGGCGACGGGACCGTGAGGACCGAGGGGACATGGTGGGGCTCCTTGGACTTTCGGGAGGCGTCCGCACGCACGGCGCGCCGTCCGTTCGGGGCGTGGCGGGCCTCCGCGGTCCCGCCCGAGCAGCATGTTCCGGCCGCAGTAGTCGCGCCATGTGATGGGCGCCATTCGAATGACCACACTCGGTCACGGCCGCCAGCCTGTGGATAACTCCGACGCTGTCAGCGCGGAGCCCTATCGTGGACGCAGTGGTCGAGGGACGACGTACGGGGGACGAGCGATGCACGGGATGGGCGGGACGGTTGTGACGACCGAAGTACGGACGCCGGCGGCACAGGGCGAGAGCGAGGCGCTGGCCACGCTCCACCGCGTCTTCGGCTACGACAGCTTCCGCGGCGAGCAGGAAGAGGTCATCGAGCATGTGGTGGCGGGCGGTGACGCCGTCGTCCTCATGCCGACCGGTGGCGGCAAGTCGCTGTGCTACCAGATCCCGTCCCTGGTCAGACCCGGTACGGGAGTTGTCGTTTCGCCGCTGATCGCCCTGATGCAGGACCAGGTGGACGCGCTGCGGGCGCTCGGGGTGCGCGCCGGGTTCATGAACTCGACGCAGGACTTCGACGAGCGGCGCCTGGTCGAGGCGGAGTTCCTGGCGGGCGAGCTGGACCTGATCTATCTCGCGCCGGAGCGGCTGCGGCTCGACAGCACGCTGGGCCTGCTCTCGCGCGGCAAGATCTCGGTGTTCGCGATCGACGAGGCGCACTGTGTGTCGTCGTGGGGTCACGACTTCCGCCCCGACTACCTGTCTCTCTCGGTGCTCGGCGAGCGGTGGCCGGACGTCCCGCGGATCGCGCTCACGGCGACGGCCACGGACGCGACGCACAAGGAGATCACCCAGCGGCTGAACATGCCGAGCGCCCGGCACTTCGTGGCGAGCTTCGACCGGCCCAACATCCAGTACCGGATCGTGCCGAAGGCCGACCCCAAGAAGCAGCTGCTGAGCTTCCTGCGAGAGGAGCACGCGGGCGACGCGGGCATCGTGTACTGCCTGTCGCGCAAGTCCGTGGACACGACGGCCGAGTTCCTGTCGCGCAACGGCATCGAGGCGGTGCCGTACCACGCGGGCCTGGACTCGGGCACGCGCGCGGCGCACCAGTCCCGGTTCCTGCGCGAGGACGGGCTGATCGTCGTGGCGACCATCGCCTTCGGCATGGGCATCGACAAGCCGGACGTACGGTTCGTCGCCCACCTCGACCTGCCCAAGTCGGTGGAGGGGTACTACCAGGAGACGGGTCGTGCGGGGCGTGACGGAATGCCCTCCACGGCGTGGATGGCGTACGGCCTGAACGACGTCATACAACAGCGCAAGATGATCCAGTCCAGCGAGGGCGACGAGGCGTTCCGCCGCCGGGCCGCCTCCCACCTGGAGGCGATGCTCGCGCTGTGCGAGACGGCACAGTGCCGACGTGGCCAACTGCTCGTCTACTTCGGGCAGGACCCGGACGCGGCGGGCTGCGGCAACTGCGACACCTGCCTCACCCCGCCGGAGACCTGGGACGGCACGGTCGCCGCGCAGAAGGTGTTGTCGACGGTGGTGCGGCTCCAGCGGGAGCGGGGCCAGAAGTTCGGCGCCCTGCAGATCGTCGACATCCTCATGGGGCGCCGGTCGGCCAAGGTGATCCAGTTCGACCACGACCAGCTGTCCGTGTTCGGCATCGGCGAGGACCTCGCCGAGGGTGAATGGCGGGGCGTCGTACGGCAGTTGCTGGCACAGGGGCTGCTCGCGGTCGAGGGGGAGTACGGCACGCTGGTGCTCACCGAGGCGAGTGGCACGGTGCTGCGGCGCGAGCGGGACGTGCCGCTCCGCAAGGAACCGAAGAAGCCCGCGGGCTCCTCACGGTCGGGGTCGTCGTCCTCGGGCCGGGGCGAGCGCAAGGCCAAGGCCGCGGCGGTGGAGTTGCCCGAGGCGTTGCAGCCCGCCTTCGAGGCGCTGCGCGCCTGGCGTGCGGAGCAGGCGCGTGAGCAAGGGGTTCCGGCGTACGTCATCTTCCACGACGCCACGCTCAAGGAGATCGCGACGATCTGGCCCACGTCGGTGGGGCAGCTCGGGGAGATCAGCGGGGTCGGCGAGAAGAAGCTGGCGACGTATGGGGAGGGCGTGATCGGGGTGCTGGCGGGGCTGGGTGAGGCGCCGGTGGTGGCTCCGGCACCGGCTCCGGCTGCGGTGCAAGTGCCGACACCGGCACCGGCGCGGGCACCAGCACCGGCGCGGGCACCAGCACCGGCGCGGGCACAGGCGTCGACGCGGGTACAGGCATCCGCGTCGGGTCGGGCGGCGAAGGATGTTGATCCCGGGGCGGATTACTGGCCGGAGATGGATGAGGAGCCGGAGCCCGAGGACTGGATGTAGGGGCTGGGACCTGGGGTGCTGGGACCTGAGGTGCTGGGACCCGGGGTGCGGGGAGCCTGGTAGGGGCCTCGGGACAGGTAAGGCCCTCGGGACAGGGCCCTCAGCTCAAGGCCGTTAGCCCCGGTGCGAACACGATCAGCAGGGGCAGCAGCGGGACCAGGGTCGCCACCGTCGTCGTCAGGGCCCGGTGACGGCGGCCGAGCCTCGGGCGGGGGTCCAGGAGGCGGTTGACGCGTTCGCCTAGGAGGCGGTGGCTGGAGGCGCAGGAGAGGACGCCTCGGTGGTTGTTCAGCTCGATCAGGGCCAACGCCGTTGTCAGGTGGCCGCATTGGCGGGAGGCCGTGTCGTCGGCGGCCAGTTCGACCAGGCGGTAGGTCTGGTCGCAGAAGTGGGCGAACAGGGGGACGTGCGGGAAGCCCGAGGCCAGTGCGGTCGAGAGGTGCAGGAGCCAGTCGTGGTGGGCGCGGGCGTGGCCGCGTTCGTGGGTGAGGACCGCGTCGAGCTGGTGGCCGGTGAGACGGTGCAACGCACCTGTGGTGACCACGAGTTGGGGCGGATGGCCGGGCATCCACCAGGCGTCCGGGTACTCGTCCTCCAGGACGAGCAAGGGGCCGCGCGCCGGGGGCAGGCCGGCCGGTAGGTCGGGGGCGCGTTCGCGGAGGTGGGCGCGGGCCTGACCTCGGCGGCGGCGGGCCTCGGCGAGTTCGCGGGCCAGCATCGCGGTGGTCCAGGCGGCACCGCAGGCGAGAGACAGCGTGAGGGCGACTGCCCAGACGGGGGCGGCGGAGAGGTCGTAGGCCGCGGTGACGGCCGGGGGAGCGGGGGCGAAGACATGATCGCGGACGGTGTGGAAGACCGCGGCCGCGCCCAGGACCAGGGCGGCCAGGCAGCAGAGCAGGACCGTGGCGACCAGGCACTGCCACACCCACAGGCCGATCACGGGTTCCCGTTCGGGCCACAGTGCCCGGGTCAGCGCGCGCGGAGCCGGCACGGCGGCCGAGAGGGCGACGACGCTCAGCAGGAGCAGGCAGACAGTCATGCCACGGGCTCCGGATCCTGGTCAGCGGAACGAACGGAAGAAAGAAGAAAGGGGAGGAACGGAACGATCAGCAGGCGCGGGTGCGGCTTTACCCGAGGGCGCGCACCTGACGTGTGTGCCGCCCGCCGTCAGTATGACTGCACGGGCGGTCGGAGTCAGGTGTACAGAGACCACCGAACTCATCACACCCATCGGCCCCCGCGCCTCGGACTCCGCCGACCTCACCGTCCCCGCCGTCTCAGTCCCGTGCCACGATCCGGCCCGTGACCTCGCCCAGGCCCACGCGCGTGCCGTCCGCGCCAGGCGCCCACGCCGACAGCGTGACCACATCCCCGTCCTCCAGGAACGTCCGCTTGCCGTCCGGGAGTTCGAGGGGGTCGCGGCCGTTCCAGGTCAGTTCCAGGAGCGAACCCCGCTCGCGTTCCGTCGGGCCGCTGACCGTGCCGGAGCCGTAGAGGTCGCCGGTGCGGAGGGAGGCGCCGTTGGCCGTCATCTGGGCGAGTTGCTGGGCGGCGGTCCAGTACATGGTGGTGAACGGCGGCTCGGAGACCGTGTGGCCGTTGATCGCGACGGTGATGCGGAGGTCGTAGCCGCCGGGTTCCTCGGCCGAGTCGTCCAGGTAGGGGAGGAGATTGTCGGTGCGCTCCGGCGGTGCTACTCGCGAATCCTCCAGCGCGTCCAGCGGGGTGATCCACGCCGAGACCGAGGTGGCGAAGGACTTGCCGAGGAACGGGCCGAGGGGGACGTACTCCCAGGCCTGGATGTCGCGGGCCGACCAGTCGTTGAGGAGGCAGAGCCCGAAGACGTGCTCGCGGAAGTCGGCGAGGGCGACCGGCTCGCCCATCGTCGACGGCGTCCCGACCACGAAACCGACCTCCGCCTCGATGTCCAGGCGGACCGACGGGCCGAAGACCGGTGCGGGGTCGGCCGGGGACTTGCGCTGGCCGGAGGGGCGTACGACCTCCGTGCCCGAGACCACGATCGTGCCGGAGCGGCCGTGGTAACCGATCGGCAGGTGCTTCCAGTTGGGGGTCAGGGAGTCGGGGGCGTCGGGGCGGAAGATGCGGCCGACGTTCCGGGCGTGGTTCTCCGAGGCATAGAAGTCGACGTAGTCCGCGACCTCGAAGGGGAGGTGCAGGGTCACCGAGGAGAGCGGGTGGAAATACGGGGTGATCGTCTCCTGGTGGGACGGGACCGTCACCCACGCGGTCAGCGCGCGGCGGACGTCCGACCAGGCCGTGTGGCCCGCCGCGAGGAGGGGGTTGAGGGTGGGGTGCGCCAGGAGGGAGACGTACGGGGAGCCGAGGGCCTCCGCTGCCGCGCCCGCGTCGAGCACGTGGTCGCCGAGCCGGATGCCGACGGTCCGTTGGTCCGAGCCGGCGGGCGAGAAGACGCCGTAGGGAAGGTTGTGCGGGCCGAAGGGGTCGCCCTCGGGAAGATCGAAGGGGGGCATCAGGTGCTGCCTCACTCTCGTGCGTACTCGCATGTGGCCGCGCCACACGTTACGGGTGAGTTGCGGGAACCGGCAGTGTCTAAAGAGTTCGCAATGTCCGAAAAGGCCTTGTCGGAGGAGGCAATTCCGGCTTAGCGTCCTTTGGGGGACACGGACGGGGTGGGTCCGGTCTGTAGGGGGGACACGTGGGGGGACCCGTGGCCAAGCGCACCAGCAGCGTGCCTTTCGAGGCCGACCGCGAAGTGCCGGGCCTGATCGTGAAGTTCGGCGACTATCCGCTGCATCACGGCGGGGTGGGCGCGATCCGGAGTCTGGGGCGCCTCGGCGTGCCGATGTATGCGATCACGGAGGACCGTTACACACCGGCGGCCGCGTCCCGTTACCTGGAGCGCGCGTTCGTGTGGCCGACGACCGGCACGGAGGAACCCGGGCGACTGGTCGAGGGCCTGCTGCGCATCGGGCGCCGTATCGGTCGGCCCACGGTCCTCATCCCCACCGACGAGGAGGCCGCCGTCCTGATCGCCGAGCACCAGGACGCGCTCGGTGCCCGCTTCCTCTTCCCGCGTGTGGAACCGAAGTTGCCGCGTCGCCTCGCGAGCAAGCAGGGCCTGCACGAACTCTGCGTGGAACACGGCATACCCAGCCCCGCGGCGGCCTTCCCGCAGTCGTACGACGACATCCTCGACTTCGCGGAGAAGGCCCGCTTCCCGATTGTGGCCAAGAACAGGGAGGCGTTCGTACGGCGTTCACGGCCGGCCGTGAACGGTACGACGAGGATCGCGACCCGCGAGGGGCTGCTCACGCTCGCCCGGGACTGGGGCGAGCGTCCCGGGGTGATCCTCCAGGAATACCTGCCGAGGGAGGACGCCGAGGACTGGATCGTGCACGCGTACTTCGACCAGGACTCGACCCCGCTCGCCCTGTTCACCGGCGTGAAGGTGCGCTCCTGGCCGCCGCACGCGGGCATGACGGCAAATGCATATGTAGTCGACAATCCGGAACTCGCGGACCTCGCCGCACGTTTCATCAAACAGATCGGCTTCACCGGAATCATCGACCTCGACCTGCGCTTCGACCGGCGCGACGGTCAGTACAAACTGCTCGACTTCAACCCCCGCATGGGCGCCCAGTTCCGGCTCTTCGAGAACGAGTCGGGGGTGGACGTGGTCCGCGCCATGCACCTCGACCTGACCGGCCGCTCCGTCCCGGAGGGGGAACAGCGCGCCGGACACCGGTACATCGTGGAGAACATCGACCTGCCCGCCCTTCTCGCCTACCGCCGCAGCGGCTATACGACGCCGCACGCACCGGCGCGGGCGAGCGGGACGGAGTTGGCCTGGCTCGCGGGTGACGATCTGCGGCCGTTCTTCACGATGCTGGCCCGCTTCGTGCGGCCGGGCGCGAGGCATCTGTATCAGCTGTGGCGCACCAACCGGCGCGGCAGCAGCACCAGTAGCGGCAAGCAGTAACTCCAGCAGCGAGCAAGTAGCGCAAGGGGCACGCGAGTTCGAGCAGCGGCCCCGGCACGAAGTGACGAATTGACGTCCTGGGGAGGGACTTCGTGATTCAACCGGTAGCAGTCATCGGCGCCGGGCCGTTCGGCCTTTCCACCGCCGCGCATCTGCGGGCGCGTGGCATTCCGGTCCGTGTCTTCGGCGAGCCCATGGTCAGCTGGCGGGACCACATGCCCGCAGGGATGCTCCTGAAGTCGACCCCGGCCGCCTCCAACCTCGACGCCCCGCAGCCCGGCCACAACCTCGTCGACTACTGCGACGCGGCCGGCATCCCCCGCCTGGTCACCGACGAGGACATCATCCCGGTGGAGACCTTCACCGCCTACGGCGAGTGGTTCCAGCAGAAGCTGGTGCCCGAGCTGGAGCGGGTGCGGGTCGTCTCCGTGGACCGGAATGTCGGCCGGAACAAGGGGGGCGGCTTCGAACTCAAGCTGGACTCGGGGGAGTTGTTCACGGCGCGGGCGGTCGTGGTCGCGACCGGGCTGTCCGGCCTCGCCCATCTCCCGCCGGAGCTGGCCGCGGCGGCGGTCGACGGGCCCGCGCCCACCGGTCCCGTCTCGCACAGTTCGCAGCACCACGACCTGAGCGGGTTCAAGGGCAAGGAGCTGATCGTCGTCGGCGCCGGTCAATCTGCCCTGGAGACGGCGGCGTTGGCGGCGGAGGCGGGCGCGAACGTGCGGATCGTCTCGCGCGGGCACGGCCGGGTCGCCTTCGGCGCACCGCCGTGGAAGCAGCCGAAGCTGCGCCCCGAGTCGCCGTTCGGGCGGGCGTGGTCGCTGTGGGCGCTGAGTTACTACCCCCAGCCGTACCGCTACCTGCCCGCGGAAACCCGGCATTACCTGGTCCGCCGGGTGCTCGGGCCGCTCGGGGCGTGGTGGCTGCGCGAGCGGTTCGAGGGGAAGGTGCAGGTCAGCGAGGTCGAGCGGATCGTACGGGCGGAGCCGGACGGGGGCGCGGGCGCGGCGAACGGCGGGCCGGTACTCACCGTCGCGACGCCGGGCGGGGGTACGCAGCAACTCACCGCCGATCACGTCATCTCCGCGACGGGGTACCGGGTGGACATCGCGGCGATGGACTTCCTGGGGCATGAGCTGCGCACCCAGCTCGCGGTGAGCCGGGGTACGCCGAAACTCAGCGCCGGGTATGTGTCGTCCGTGCCGGGCGTCTACTTCACGGGGCTGCCGTCGGCGTCGTCGTACGGGCCGGTGATGCGGTTCGTGTGCGGGACGGAGTTCGCGTCGCCGCGGTTGGCGAAGCATCTGGCCGCCGCGCACGGGTAGTCGGCGACTGGGGTTGCCACCGGGGCCGGGGCTCAGTTCGTCACGGACCTGACCGACCGGGCGACGCGGAAGCCGACGTCGTCCACCCGGAAGCTCGGGTGGCTTCGGCGGCGTACGGAGGCGCGGCAGCTCCAGTGCTCGTCGAACCAACCGCCGCCGCGCAGGACGCGGTAGGTGCCGTAGACCTCGGGGTCGTAGAGGTCCCAGCACCACTCCCATACGTTGCCCAGCATGTCGTGCAGGCCCCAGAGGTTGGGGAGTCGGGTGCCCGGTTCGTGGGGGCGCTCGGCGGAGTTGCCGCGGTGCCAGGCGATGTCGTCGAGGGGGCCGTAGCGGGGGCCGCTCGTCCCGGCCCGGCATGCGTACTCCCACTCGGCTTCGGTGGGGAGGCGGTAGCCGTCGGGGGAGGGGTCGCGTAGGACGGGTTCGCCTTCGGCGTCGAAGTCGTACGCCGGGGTCAACTCCTCTTGCAGGGAGAGGGAGTTGCAGAAGAGGACCGCGTCCCGCCACGACACGGTCTCCACGGGGAGGCGGTCGTTGCCCTGTGTGGTGCTCGGGTGTTCGCCGGTGACCTGGGCGTACTGCGCCTGGGTGACGGGGAGGGTGCCGAGGTGGAAGGGGGCGAGGCCGACCGTCCAACTCCGTTGCGTGCGGCGGTCGGTGAGGGTGGCCTGGCCGGGCGGGACGGGGGTGAGGTCGATGTGGGGCGTGGTTGTGCCCATGAGTTACGTCAGCTCCGTGAGCATCGGGTGCAGACGGACGGCGAGTTGGGGGTCGGAGAGGTTCAGTTCGGTTGTGGCGGCTGTGATCGTTGCGGTGAGCGCGCGGCGGAGTTCGGGGTCCGTGAGGGAGCGGATGAGGGTGGACTCCAGTGGGGTGGTGATCTCGTCCGGGAGCAGGTGGGCGCCCTTCGAGTAGGCGGTGGGGAGGTCGAGGCGTAGGCAGGCCAGGGTGATCAGTTGGTCGCGCAGGGCGTTGATCCAGTGCGCTGCTTGCCAACTGCGGCCCCGTTCAAGGCAGATGCGGGCGTGCAGGGCGTGGTGCCAGGCGTAGCCGATCACTGTGTCGCGGTCGGGCGGGGGGAACGGCGGCTGTTCGTGGGGGGTGCCGAAGAGCGTTTGCCAGGCCGGACCCCGGGCGCCGAACTCTGCCTCCGGGGCGAAGGTGAGGTCCAGCTCCACCCAGTCGGGCAGCAGGAACACGCGGATGAGGCCTGTGCCAACCGCGCGGAGGTCCCAGTGGTGCCGGGTGTCGAACTCGTCGTAGATCCACGCCGTCCACCGGTTCACTGTCTCGGCGACCTCGCCCCGGACCGCCAGCACGATGTCCGTGTCCGACCAGCGGTCGCCGGTGCCGGTGGCGTGCGAGCCGGTGTGGGCGAAGCCGGTGATCGCGTCGTCGGACTTGGCGTGGGCGAGGAGTTGGGCGCGGGTGCGGTCGCGTTGTTCGGGGGTGAACATGCCTTGATGATGCATTCCGAGGGGCCCCGGGCCGGGACCGCCTGAGTGGGTGTGCGGCTGTTTTCCGTCGTGGAGGAGGCGATTTTGGCTGCTTCCCGTCAGATTTCCTGGTGCTTGCGTGCCGGTGCCCATCCTTGAGCCGCGGGGGACGGTGAGTGGAGGTGGGCGTGAGATGGGTTTCTCTGCGGTGGCGGAGCGGGACGGGTTCGATCCGGTGGCGTGTCTGGAGGAGCTTCTGGCGCCGTTGGGTCTTTCCACGGCCGACACCGGTGGTGAGGTGACGTTCGCGGGCCAGGATCCGATCGTGCCCGATCGGATTCGTCTGGGTGCCGCCATCGGTGTCCCGATGATGGCCGCGGCGGTGGGCGCGGCGGCGCTGCACCGCATCCGGTCGGGCATCGGCCAGGACCTGCGTCTGGACCTGCGGCAGGCCATCCACCATGTCACCCCGCACGCCTTCTGGCATCCGACGCTGGCCGGTGAGCTGCCCGAGCACTCGCTGATCTTCGACAACCCGTTCCTGCTCGACAGCTACCGCACCCGGGACGGGCGGACCGTCATGGCCTCGGGCGTCTATCCGCATCTGGCGGCGAAGTGGTGCCGCTTCCTGGATGTTCCGCCGGACCGGGACAAGGTCGCCGCCGCGTTCGCGAAGTGGGACGCGTTCGCACTGGAAGAGGCGGCCAACGCCGTCGGTCTGCCTCTGTGCGTGGTGCGCACCGCGCAGGAGTGGGCGGCACATCCGCAGGGTGCGCTGCTGGCCTCGCAGCCGGTCATCGGGCTGGAGCGGATCGGCCCGGCCCCCGTGAAGAAGTTCTCCGCCTCCGATCGCCCCCTGGACGGGGTCAGGGTGCTGTCGTTCACGCACGCGGTGGCGGGTCCGACCGTCGGCCGGACGATGGCGGAGCAGGGCGCCGACGTACTGTGCGCGACCCGGGCCAACGACTACGAGCACGCCTTCATCTACACCCAGGCCAACATCGGATCGCGCAGCACGCTGCTGGACCTGAACTCGGACAACGGCAGGCGGCTGGCCGAGGAACTGCTGGCCGAGGCCGACGTCGTGGTCAACAACCACCGCGGTGACAAGCTCGAACGGCTCGGACTCGCCCCGGACGAGCTCGCGAAGCGCCACCCCGGCCTGACGCAGGTGTCGGTCACCTGTTACGGCTCTCAGGGGCCGTGGGCCGCCCGCGGCGGCTTCGACATGAACGGTTCCGCCGCCTCCGGCCTCATGGCGGCAGCCGGGTCGGAACAGGAACCGAGGCTGCCCGTGACCGGCATGATCAACGACTTCGTCACCGGCTACATGGGTGCCGTCGGCGCCACCGCCGGCCTGGTCAAACGGGCTACCGTGGGCGGGAGTTGGCGTGTGACGGTGAACCTGACCCGCAACGCCATGTGGTACCTGACCCTGGGGCTGGTCGACCCGGCCCTGGCCGGCCGCGACGAGGAACACAGCCTGCGGGAGCCGAAGGCGTTCGACGCGGACACACCCCTTGGCGCCCTGCACTTCCCCGCGCCGCAGGTCGAGTTCGGCCGGACTCCGCCCGCCTGGCCGGACCCCGCGCTGGTGCCACGTGGTTCGAGCAGTCCCCGGTGGCGGTGAGCCCGGTGCCGCTCGTCGAACGCGGTGAACTGACGGTGGGCGGGCGCAGGCGCACGTACGTCGTGGTGACCGGTCGGCCCCCGTCGCCGGTGCCGCCGTCCGGACGGCCGCTGGTGGTGTTCTTCCACGGTACGGCCCAGACCGGTAACGGCATGCGCCACTTCAGCGGCGACTCCTTCGACGCACTCGCGGACCGCGCCGGAGCTGTCGTCGTGTACCCCGACGGGTACCGCCGGGACTGGAACGGCGCACGCGACATCGAGACGCCCGCGCAACGGCACGGTGTCGACGACGTCGCCTTCTTCACCGCGCTGGTCGAGGAGATGGCCGCCCGGCACGACATCGACGCGGGTCGGGTCGTCACGGTCGGCTTCTCGCTGGGGGGCCAGATGGTGATGCGCCTGCTGCACGACGTACCGGAACGACTGGCCGCGGCCGCGATCATCAGCAGTACCCAGCCCGACGCCGCCCATTTCTCCGCCGCACACCGCGGGCCGGACGCGAGCACACCCGTTCCGCTGCTGCTGTTCCACGGCACCGCCGACCCACTCGCCCCCTACCAGGGCGGCATCGTCAGCGTGCACGGCCTCTTCCCGCGCGGGCTTCACCTCTCGGCGCCCGATACGGCCGCGTACTACGCCGCCCGCAACGGCATCTCCGCGGCCCCGGCGAGCGAACCACTGCGGCAACCGGGTGGCGCGAAGGTGTCCGCCGTCACCGTGACGAGCTACGGAGGGGACACCGACGCCCCGGTGGCGCTGTTCACCGTCCACGGCGGCGGGCACCAAGTGCACAACGCCGTTCGCGCACCGCTGCGGTGGCTGCTGGGCCCGGGGTGCCGCGGCCTGGTGTGTGCCGACGTGATCGCGCGGCGATTCGCGCTGGTGCCGCGGTAGCCGGACCGGACAAAGATGGACTGCATGGACGAGAGCGGCAGACCCGGGATCGACGAGGACGACGTCGCTCTCATCGACGCCCTGCACGTCAATCCGCGGGCCGGCTTCGAACAGCTCGGCCCTGCCCTGGGCATGTCCGCGGTCACGGCCGGGCGGCGCTGGCGACGACTCACCCGGGCGGGCCTGGCCTGGATCTCCAGCGCGCCCGGCCCGGCGATGCCGCTGGCGAGCGCCGTGGTCGAGGTGGCCTGCGCACCGGGCGACGCCGCCGGCATCGCCAGGGCGCTGGCGGCCCGGCCGCAGGTCTTCAGCGTCCACCTGACCGCGGGGAGCCACGACCTCTACGCCCTGGTGCTGGCCGGGGACTCCGCGGCCATGGCACGTCTGCTCCTCGACGGCATCGGTCGCATTCCCGCGATACGGCAGCTCACGGCTCGCGTCGCGACACACGTGTTCAGCGGCGTGCACTGGCGCCTGGGGGCGATCGACCCCGAGGCCGTGGAAGCCCTGTCGTCCGCGGATTCCCCGGACCACGCCACGACGCGGGAGCTGGACGCATTCGACCAGGCCCTGTTCCTGGCACTGCAGAGCGACGGACGCACGACCATCCGCGATCTGTCCCGCGGCCTGGACCGGTCCGAGCGAGCGGTCACGCGGCGCCTGGAAAGTCTGGTGCGCGCCGGAGTCCTCGCGTTCCGGACCGACTTCGTACGATCCGAGGGCGGCTGGCCCGCGCAGGTCGCACTGTCCCTGCGGGTTCCCGACGAGGCGCTGCACGAGGTGGGCAGCCGCGTGGGCGCGTGGCCACAGACCCGGGTCTGCGCGGCCGTGATCGGGGCGGCCAACCTGTTCGTCACCGTGCAACTCCACGATCTGCCGGCTCTCGACCCCCTGCTACGGCGCATCCGCACGACCTGGCCGGCCGTCGAGGTGACAGACCGCCAGGTCGTCCTGCGCCCGGTCAAGTCCTGGGGCCGGCTTCTCGACACCGAAGGCCGGGCGATCGACACGGTCCCGGTCGATCCCTGGGCTTGAACACCGCGCAGCGGAGGGTGAGTTGGGCGGTGACGTCGTCGAGTACGGCGTTGTCGGTGGGGCAAGGCATGATCCGGTGGATGCGCTACACGACGTGGACTTCGGATCGGATGTTCGTCGCTTATGGGCAGTACTACCTGCAGGGCGACGAATTTCTCAGCGTGTACGACGACACCGACACGGTCCGGCGGATCTTCGCGGGGAACAGCCTGGCGGCAGGGGGCCCGGAACATCTCACGGTGCACGCCGGCACGCACACCGGCTGGATACGCCTGACCACCCGGCAGTGCGCGGCTGAACCACCGCTGCCCGGTGATGAGTGGGAGACCGTGGTGGACGTGAGCATCTGCAGTACGAGTGGCGTCCTGCGGTTGTTCCAGTGGGGCGGTGATGTCCAGGACGATGCGGGGAACTTCGCGACGCGCGGCGCGGGTTGGTATCGCGTCCGCGCGCAGGCGCGTGGGTGCGATGAAGGCGACGCGCACCAAGGCGACACCCCGGTGGAAGAGCACTTCCTCAGCGTGTGGCCGGCGCCGCCTGAACCAGACACCGTGCACTGTGCGAACGACGCCTTTGCCCGCACGCACTATGACCCAACCCGGCCTCCCGGCCAGCCTGTTCAGCCTTGAGCCGCTTAGCTGCCGGACGCGTACGTCACGAAGCTCGTCCACGTGATTGCCGTGACGGTGAAGCGGGGGCCTTGGGGGCTGTGCTTGGAGTCGCGGATGTGGATGGTGGCGGGGGTGGTGGCTACCTCGACGCAGGAGTCGCCTTCGCTGCTGCTGCTGTAGCTGCTCTTGAACCAGACCAGTTCGGGCTCGCGGATCATGTTTCCCCCAGCAGTTGCTCGATGAAGGCCCTCGACTCACGCGGTGTGAGGGCCTCAGCCCGGATGATGCCATACCGCAGTTCAAGGATACGGAGCTGCCTGGGTTCGGAGACCGGCCGGCCGTTTGCCACAGCCGGGGAGCGCCCCACCGCCGAGCCGTCGGCGAACTTCAGTACCTCGATGCCACCGGCCACTCCGGCGTGCTCTTCGCGGTCCATCGGCATCACCTGGAGCTCGACGTTCCTCAACTGTCCGGTATTCAGCAGATCTTCGAGCTGGCGGCGCAGTACCGCCTTTCCACCGAGCGGACGTCGAAGCGTCCACTCCTCCAGGACGAAGCTGAGTTCAGGGCCTGGGTCCCGCTTGAAGATCGTCTTGCGTGCCAGACGCGCGGCGATGTACCGCTCTACCTCGTCCTCGGTGTACGCGGGGCGCCTCATCAGGAGAAGGGTGCGTGCGTACTCCGGCGTCTGAAGCAAGCCGTGGATGTTCAGGGGATCGTAGAGCTGAAGCTCGACCGCCTGCGCCTCCATCTTGGCCAGGGCTCGTACCTTCTTCGGGTACCGGACTCGCGCGACGTCTTCCTTCATCGCTGAGATCAGCCCGTCTGCCCCCAGCACCTCCTCGGACTTGTCCAGATACTCAGGCCGCGGAATCCGTTTCCCGCCCTCGATCTTGTAGACCAGGTCCTCGCCGTACCCCACCGCCACCGCGAAGTCGGCGACCCGCATCCCCACTGCCTCGCGCCGCAGCCTCAGCTGGCGTCCGACCGTCGCGAGGACCGCCAACCCCCACTCGTCGTCCGGGTCCACCTCCCAACCCGGCTCGTCCACCTCGTTGTCCACGCTCATCCCGCGCCCCTCCGTCGTACGGCCATGCCGCACACGCCCCTACCCGTACAGCACTTGCCAGCAGTCCGGACAGCACCGGACAAGCACTGGACAAGTCACCGTACGGGTTGGACTAGTCACGGGTAGGCATTACGACCGGTAACGACCCAGCGTCCTCAACCCCGGCAATGCCCTGTCCTGGAAGTCGAACAACGCCAAGTTCTCCCACGCGTTGCCGGACGTCGGATCCGCCGGGTCCCAACCATCCCCCTTGCGATACGTCCAGACGCCTTCCCAATAGCAGTAGCCCAGCCCCTTGTTGCCGGGAACGTTCGCCATCAGGTCGGCCACCGTCCGCAGCCACGCCGCCTGGCCGGCCGGGGTTGCCGGGTAGCCCTCCGTGAGCTGCGACGGGTCGTACATGATGTCGTTCGTCGCGTCCTCGCTCTCCAACGTGAACGGGTACGCCGTCTCCGCGATCAGCACCGGCTTGTCGTAACGGGCCGCCAGATCCGCCAAGTTGGCCGCCGCTGCCTCCGGGGCACCGTGCCAGAACGGGTAGTACGACTGGGCGATGATGTCGAAGTCGACGCCGTCGGCCACCACGTTGTCGTACCACCAGCGCGACGTGCCGTTGTCGCCGCCCGAGGCGATGTGGAGCATCGTGCGGATACGCGGGGTCGTGTCCCGGGCGGCATTCAGACCTGCCTTCAAGAACGTCGTCAGGTTGCCCCAACCCCCGCCGTCGTCACCCCAGTTCTTGCCGGTGGGCCAGAGCAGCCCGCCGTTGATCTCGTTGCCGATCTGCACCAGGTCCGCCGGGGTGCCCTGGCGGCGCAACGCGCCCAACACGTCGGCGGTGTGGTCGTAGACCGCGCGCGTCAGGCCCGCCACATCCAGGTCCGCCCAGGCCGCCGGCTTGGTCTGGTGGGCCGGGTCCGCCCACGTGTCGGAGTAGTGGAAGTCGACCCAGATGCCGATCCCCGCCCGGCGCAACCGCTTCGCCAACGGCAGGATGTGCTTCTTGTTGTTGTAACCGTCGGCCGGGTTCACCCAGACCTTGAGGCGGGCGTGGGTGACGCCCGCGTCCGCGAGGATGCGGATCGGATCGTCCCGGCGACCGTCCGCCCGGCGGTAAATCGCCCCGAACTCCTCGTCCTTGGGGAGCGACGAGATGTCCATCCCCCGGATCTCCAACCGGCGCCGGTCCGACGCACCTCCAGTACTCGCCACAGCGGGCACCGTGCCCAACACCGGTACCGCGAGCGCGGCGGCACCGACTGCCCCCGCGGCCGTAAGAACACTGCGTCTGCGCATCACGAAGTTCCCTTTCACCGAACAGAAACCACAGAACAGAAACCACAGAACCGAAACGCCGGAACTGAGCCCCACCACACGCCAGTTGGTCAGCGCGGGTCCCGGAAGACCTCCACGCCGCCCGCCGGTACCGCCGCCCGACTCCCGTCCGGCAGCACCACCTTCACCTCGCCCCCGGTGTGGTTCACCGCGAAGCGAAACGTCCCCGACTCGCCCTCCCGTACGACGAGTTCGACATCGCGAGGCAGGTCGACCGGCGTGATCCCCGCGTCCGCGAGGGCGAGATCCACCACGGCCGCCAGATCCGCACCGGTGAGCCGCGTCGCCAAGTACCAGGAAGCCCCCGACCCCAGTGCGTACCGGGTCAACGCGGGCCCACCCGCCGTCCGCCCATCGGCAAACACCGCGACCGTCTCGCAACCCGCACCCGGAATCACGACCTCCGACCACAGATCCGCCTCGTACAGCGCGCCGTCCGCACCCCGAACCGACACCGTCTCCCCAGGCAGCAACGGGTCGAACTCCTCGACAGTCAGCCCGAGTACATCCCGCAACGCCCCCGGATACGCGCCCGGATGCAACGTGTCGTTCTCGTCGACGATCCCGGAGAAGAAGGAGACCAGCAGGGTTCCGCCTCGCGACACGTACCGCTCCAGATCCGCCCCCACCCCGACCGGCGCCGCGTACAACTGCGGTACCACCAGCAGCGGATACCGCTCCGGGTCCAGGTCGCCCAGACCCGTCGGCGGCAGGAAGTCCACCGTCAAGTGCCGGTCGTACAGGGCCTCGTAGAACGAATCCAACCGTTCCCGCGCGTCCAGGTCCTGACTCGGCCGCCACTCCAGGCTCTGTGCCCACCAGGAGTCCCAGGACCACACCATCGCCACGTCACCCCGGGTCCGCGTACCCCGCAGACCGGCCCGGCTCAAGTCGGAGACCCTGCGGCCGAGTTCCGTCACCTCGCGCCAACCCCGGTTGTCCGTACCGGAGTTCGCCAGCATCGCCGTATGGAACTTCTCCGCCCCCGACTGCGACTGCCGCCACTGGAAGAACATCGCGCCCTCGGAACCCCGGGCCACATGCCCGAGGGAGTTCCGCGCCATCTCACCGGGTCGCTTCGCGGGGTTGTACGGCTGCCAGTTGACCCCGGACGTGGCGTGTTCCAGGAGCAGCCACGGGCCACCGCCCGCCACCGAGCGCGTCAGGTCGGCGGCCAGCGCCAGGTTCACGTGTGTGCGGCGGCCGTCCGTCATCAGGTAGTGGTCGTTGGTGACGAGGTCGACCTCCTTCGCCCAGGCCCAGTAGTCCACGGTCTGGCCCTGGCTCGGCGCGACCATGAAGTTGGTGGTGACGGGGACGCCGGGGGAGAGGCGGTGCAGGATGTCCCGCTCGGCGACGAAGTTGGCGCGGGCCTGGGCGTCGGCGAAGCGGTGGTAGTCCAGTTGCTGGGTGGGATTGCATACGGACGGGGTCGCCCGGGGCGGAGTGATCTCCTCCCAGTCGCCGTACTGCTGGCCCCAAAACGCCGTCCCCCAGGCCTGGTTGAGGGCATCGAGGGTGTCGTAGCGCTCGCGCAGCCAGCCCCGGAAAGCCGCCGCGCACACCTCGCAGTAGCAGGCGAGCACCGGGGCGCCGTACTCGTTGTGGACGTGCCACACCACCACCGCCGGGTGGCTTCCGTAGCGTTCCGCGAGAGCCGTCGTGATCGTGGCCGTCGCCGCCCGGTACTCGGCGTTGGAGTGGCATATCGCGCCCCGCGAACCGAACGCGAGGCGGACTCCCTCGCGCGTCACCGGAAGCGCGTCAGGGTGCGCGCGGTAGAACCACGCCGGCGGGACGACGGTCGGCGTGCCGAGGTTCACGGAGATCCCGGACGCGTGCAGCAGGTCGATCACCGTGTCCAGCCACTCCCAGTCGTACTCGCCGGGACGCGGCTCCATCCGGGCCCAGGAGAAGACGCCGAGGGAGACCGCCGTGACACCGGCCTCCCGCATCAGCCGTACGTCCTCCTCCCAGACCTCCTGCGGCCACTGCTCGGGGTTGTAGTCACCTCCGAAGGCGAGCGGCAGACGGTCGTGCGGGGCGGGGGACGGCATGGGTTCACTCCCGGGGGTCGATGACCGAGGCGGCCGAATCGCGGCCGAAGCACGGCCACAGCACGGCTGAAAAGCCAGCGATTCTGTGATCGTGCACATGGATGGTTGCGGCGTCCATCCGTCAGCAACAAGTAGGTAACCCCACGGTTCATCCATTGACAAGGGTCCGAAACACTTCTCTACTGTGCACGGTCACAGAGCCGTGCGGAGCAGGTGGGACACATCCGAGGCCGGCTCGCACTCAGTCAGGGGAGATGAAGATGTCGATCCACCGCCACCAGTTCAGCAGGCGCAGCATTCTTGCCGGGGCAGCAGCCGTAGGCCTCACGGGCACCCTCGCCGCCTGTGGCGGTTCCGACGACGACTCCGGCAAGAGCAGCGGGCCCGTCAAGCTGACCTACTGGGCCTGGGCGCCGAACATGGACAAGGTCGCCGCGATCTGGAACAAGAAGAACCCGGACATCACGGTCACCGTCTCCAAGCAGGCGGCCGGCAAGGACATCGTCTCCAAGCTGATCACCGCGAAGAAGGCGGGCAACGCCCCCGACCTGATCCAGGTCGAGTACCAGTCGCTGCCGACGCTGGTCTCCAACGACGTGCTCGCGGACATCTCGAAGTACGCGAAGTCCGCCAAGTCCCAGTTCGCCGAGGGACTTTGGGCCATGGTCACGCTCGGCACCGACGCCGTGTACGCGATACCGCAGGACTCCGGGCCGCTGATGTTCTTCTACCGCGAGGACCTGTTCAAGAAGCACAACCTGACCGTCCCGGCCACCTGGGACGACTTCGCCAAGACCGCCCGCGCCGCCAAGAAGGCAGTCCCGGACGCCTACTTGACGACGTTCTCCGCCAACGACCCTGGATTGTTCGCCGGGTTGGCGCAGCAGGCCGGTGCCAAGTGGTGGACCGTGGGCGACGGCGGCAAGTGGACCGTCGGGATCGACGACGCGGCGACGAAGAAGGTCACCGACTTCTGGGGCGGGCTCGTCCAGGAGGGCGCGATCGACAACCAGCCGATGTACACGCCGGCTTGGAGCAGCGCGCTGAACAAGGGCACCCACCTCGGCTGGGTCTCCGCCGTGTGGGCGCCCGGCGTGCTGATCAGCTCGGCCCCCGACACCAAGGGCAAGTGGCGGATGGCGCCGCTGCCGCAGTGGAGCGCGGGCGAGGACGTCACCGGCAGCTGGGGCGGTTCCTCCACCGGCGTCTCCACCGACTCCAAGCACGCCGAGGCCGCGGCCAAGTTCGCGACCTGGCTGAACACCGACGCGGAGGCGCTGGCCGCCCTGGTCAAGGAGGTCTCCATCTACCCGGCGGCCACCAAGGGCCAGTCCGGCTCGGTGCTGACGGCCCCCGCGTTCTTCCCGAACCAGACCGACTTCTACGACACGGCCGCCAAGATCGCCGCGACCACGGCCGCCTCCGCCTGGGGCCCGAACGTCCAGGTCGCCTACGACACCTTCAGCGACGCGTTCGGCAAGGCCAGCAAGGCGAAGAAGTCCGCCCAGTTCGACACCGCGCTCGCCACCATGCAGTCGGCGACCTTCACCGACATGAAGAAGCAGGGCTTCAAGGTGACCGAGGCATGACCGCCACTCCGCTCAAGGGCTCCGACCGGACGACGGCCGGGCCCTTGGCGGACGGCACCGCCACCTCCGTCCGCCCCCGCCGCCTCCGTCGCCGTGGCCGCAGCGCGCCGTACTGGTTCCTCGTACCGGCCCTGTTCCTGTTCGCCGCCTTCACCGTCGTACCGATCGGGTACGCGGTGTGGCTCAGTCTCCACAAGGTCCAGGTCAAGGGCATCGGCCTCGGCAAGGGCGCCCGCGAGCAGGTGTGGAACGGCCTCGGCAACTACACCGACGTCCTGCACGACTCCGAGTTCGGCCACAGCGTCCTGCGCGCCTTCGGCTACGGCCTGATCGTCATCCCCACGATGCTCGGTCTCGCCCTGGTCTTCGCGCTGATGCTGGACACCCCGCAGGCGCGCAGCGCCAAGTTCGCGCGCCTCGCGATCTTCCTGCCGTACGCCGTCCCCGGCATCATCGCCGCCCTGATGTGGGGCTTCCTGTACCTCCCGACGGTCAGCCCCTTCTACTACCTGCTCCGGGAGTTCAACCTCCCGCAGCCGGACCTGTTCGACGGCGGCAACCTGTACCTCTCCTTCGCGAACATCGCGGTGTGGGGCGGCACCGGCTTCAACATGATCGTCATCTACACCGCGCTGCGCGCGATCCCGCAGGAGATCTACGAGGCCGCGAAGATCGACGGCGCGTCCGACCTGAAGATCGCCCTGCGGATCAAGATCCCGATCGTGATGCCGTCGCTGGTGCTCACGTTCTTCTTCTCGGTCATCGCCACGCTCCAGGTCTTCACCGAGCCCATGGCCCTCAAGCCGTTGACCAACGGCCTCTCCGGTTCCTGGAGTCCGCTGATGGCCATCTACGACGCCGCCTTCTTCAGGTCGGACATCTACGGTGCCTCCGCCACCGCCGTGGTGCTGGCACTGGCGACCTTCGCGCTCTCCTTCACGCTGCTGCGCGTCTCCGACCGCTACACCCGGGAGGACCGGGCATGACCCCTCTCACCCTCACCGCCACCGACGCCCGCCCGGGCCCCGCGAAACCGAAGCGCACGGCCTGGGTGCCCACCCTCGTCCTGGTCCTCGGCTCGCTGTACTGCCTGATCCCCGTGGTCTGGGTGGTCATCGCGGCGAGCAAGGGCCGTAGCGAACTGTTCTCCACGTTCACCTTCGCCCCCGGCACCGGATTCGCCGCCAACTTCAAGGAGTTGAGCTCCTACCGGGACGGCATCTACTGGCAGTGGATGGCCAACTCCCTCCTCTACGCGGGCGGCGGCGCCCTGCTCTCCGCCGCGGTCTCGGCCGGCGGCGGCTACGCACTGGGCCGATTCGCCTTCAAGGGCCGGGAGTTCATCTTCAAGCTGATGCTGGCCGGTGTCCTGGTCCCGAGCATCGTGCTGACGGTCCCGCAGTACCTGCTCCTGTCGAAGCTGGGCCTGGCCGACTCCTACTGGTCGATGCTCCTGCCGTCGATCCTCTCGCCGTACGGCGTCTATCTCGTCCGCATCTACGCGGCCGCCGCCGTACCGGGCGAACTCCTCGAAGCCGCCCGCATGGACGGCGCGAGCGAGTGGCGGATCTTCTCGCGGATCGCCGTACCGATGATGATGCCGGGGCTCATCACGGTGTTCCTGTTCCAGTTCGTCGGCATCTGGAACAACTTCCTGCTGCCGTACGTGATGCTCGCGGACGACACCAAGTTCCCGATCACGCTGGGCCTTTACACCCTGCTGACCCAGGGCGCCTCCCAACCGGCGCTCTACACCCTGGTCATCATGGGCTGCTTCCTCGCGATCCTTCCGCTGATCGCGCTGTTCCTGGTGATCCAGCGCTTCTGGTCCCTGGACCTGCTGAGCGGATCGGTCAAGGCTTGAGGTAAGTACGGAGCTGAGCGCAGTGCCTCCCCCCACCGCACCTGAACCAGCAGAACGAGGACCATGGCCACCAGTCCGAACGGACGCCGCAAACCGCCCACCATCCATGACGTGGCCCGGGAGGCAGGGGTCTCCCGGGGGACCGTCTCCCGGTTCCTGAACGGCGGCCACTACGTCTCACCGGCCGCCCGCACCGCGGTGGAGACGGCGATCAGGAAGACGGGCTACGTCGTCAACCGGCACGCCCGCTCCCTGAGCACCGGACGCTCGGACTCGGTGGCGTTCCTCCTCACCGAGCCGCAGGAGAAGTTCTTCGAGGACCCCAACTTCAATGTCCTGCTGCGGGGTTGCACCGAACACCTGGCCCGCCACGACATCCCGCTCCTGCTGATGCTGGCCTCCTCGAAGGACGAACGCCGCCGCCTCACCCGGTACATCACCTCGGGCCACGTGGACGGCGTACTCCTCGTCTCCAACCACAGCGGCGACCCGGTCGCGGCCGAACTCCGGGACGCGGGAATCCCGTTGGTGGCATGCGGCAAACCGCTGGGCACCGCCTCCAAGTACAGCTACGTCGCCGCCGCCGACCGCGACGGCGCCCAGGAGATGGTCCGCCACCTCATCGCGGGCGGCCGCCGCCGCATCGGCATGGTCACCGGCCCACTCGACGCACCGGGCGGCCCCGACCGCCTGGCGGGTTACCGAGATGTCCTCACCGAGGCAGGCCTCCACCACGACCCGACCCTCGTGGTGGAGGGCGACTACCGCCGCACGGGCGGCGAGGAAGCAGCCCGCAGACTCCTCGCCCAGGCCCCCGACATAGACGCGGTCTTCGTAGCCTCGGACCTGATGGCCCTGGGAGTCGTCAACACCCTTCAACAGTCCGGCCGTTCGGTCCCGGATGACATCGCTGTCGGAGGCTTCGACGACTCGGCGGCTGCCACGTCCATCACCCCGGCCCTGACGACCATGCGTCAGCCTTACGACCGCATCAGCGCCGAAATGGTGAGAATGCTCCTCGCCCAGATCGCGGGCGAGGACACGGCGGGCGTGATTCTGCCTACGGAACTGGTGGTACGGGAGTCGGCATAACGGCCGTAATTGTCAAACCAACCGGAACACGGGTACACGCATGTGAAGGCAGGAGCCGTCCGGTTCGTGTCGAGTCGGTGGGGCGTTCCATCCGTATTCTCTGATCATGGCCGCCCCCCTCGCATATGCACTGATCGCCACCGACCTGGACGGAACGCTGCTGCGCGGCGACGACACCCTCTCCGACCGGTCCCGCGCCGTACTGCGGCGGGTGGCGGAGGCCGGTGCCCGGCACCTCGTCGTCACCGGCAGGCCCGCCCCGAGGGTGCGGCCCCTCCTCGACGACCTCGGCTCCAGAGGGCTCGCGGTGTGCGGACAGGGCGCGCAGTTGTACGACGCCGGCGCGGACCGTCTGCTCTGGTCGGTCACCCTGGACCGGGAGTTGGCGGAGACCGCGCTCGGCAAGATCGAGGCGGAGGTGGGCCAGGTGTACGCGGCGGTCGACCAGGACGGCGTGGACGGCCTGACGCTGATCGAGCCCGGCTACTTGATGCCGCACCCCACGCTGCCGGCGGTACGGGTAGGCAAGCGCGACGACTTGTGGTGCGAACCCATCAGCAAGGTGTTGCTCCGTCACCCCGCCCTGGAGGACGACGAGTTGGCGTCCACGGCCCGCTCGGTGGTCGGTTCCCTGGCCTCGGTCACCATGTCGGGCCCCGGCACCGTCGAACTCCAGCCACTCGGCATCACCAAGGCGACGGGACTGGCCCTCGCCGCCCGCCACTTGGGCCTGACCCCGTCCGACACCATCGCCTTCGGCGACATGCCGAACGACATTCCCATGTTCGACTGGGCAGCGCATGGAGTGGCGATGGCCAATGCTCATCCCGAACTCAAGGCGGTGGCGGATGAGGTGACGTCCTCGAACGAGGACGACGGAATCGCGGCCGTACTGGAAAGACTCTTCAGCTGAAACGAGCTCGTCTTTTAGGGGCGCGGGGCTGTGTCTATTTGCGGCTCCGCCGCGCGGGCGCGACCAGCCACGACGGCGCTGCACTCAAAACACAACCCGTCGTGGCTGATCCAACGTTTTCTAGTAAGCGCCGTACACGTTGTCGATGGACCCATACACGGCCGCCGCGTAGTTACAAGCAGCGGTGATGTTGGCGACCGGGTCATACGGATCAAACGAAGTCCCGGCAACGTGATACGCGTTGAACGTCGGGTCGATCACCTGGAGAAGCCCCTTGGACGGCGTACCCGCCGCAGCGTTGGAGTCCCAGTTGTTGATCGCGTACTGGTTACCGGACGACTCACGGATCACGTTCCGGTAGATCCCGTTGTACGTACCCGGAATCCCCTTCTGCGCCATGATCGCGAGCGACTCACGGATCCACCCGTCAAGGGTGTTGGGGTACCCGGCAAGCGTGGTCGATGCGGCGGTGGTCGACGTGGTGGCCGCGGACGCGGTGGTCGCACCGACGACAGGCAGCGCGAGGATCGCGACACCGGTACCGGTGAGAACGGCACGGCGGACAAGGCGGGCACGGCGGGACTGAGCGGATGCAGGCATGACGAGGTTCCTCTCCGTCGCCTGCGAGGTGAGCTGTCGGGTTCGGGCTGGGAGGTGCCCGGCCGCGCCCTGACGGACGTGACTTAACCCCAAGCCGTTCCGGTCGAGACGACCGGCCCGGCGACTTACCTGGTTCCCCCGCTCCTGCCGTGCGAGAAGTTCGTGACTGGGATGCCGGGCGGCGGCAGGATTCGGCGTTCCGCTCGACAGGCCGGGAAACTATGCGAGAGCACATGTCCGGAACAAGTGGCGGAATCACACCTAACCCCTATTGACCTTGGTCTGAGGCGTATGGGGCACTTGATCCTTTGCGCGAGCCAAGGGTCAACTGTCAAACGCCATAAGGGAAAACGCGGGCAGACCGGGACACAGGTCACGCACAGAAACGCGTGACCCAACTCACGGGAGGATTAAGAGCGGCAAATCGGGCATTCGCCCTCAACTGGCGGTTCTCGGAATCCTTTTCTCCCATGTGCGGTGGAAGATCACTTCTTCGCCCTCGGTGCAGATGACCTCGTTCGAGGTAATAAATTCCGTTTCGTCGCAAGTAATCTCCGACCGCGTCCGCACGGTCGTGTCCCACCCGAGCTCCGGCCGGTGCAGCCGGATCGACCAGTCGGACCGGGTGCGCGCCGACAACGGATCCGACTCGTCGATCGTGTACGTCTCCAACGCGTCCTCGGTGAACTCCAACCCGTCCGGGTACACGCGCGTGCCGCCGTACCGGGGGTCCACCTCCAGCCGCCACTCGCCCTTCGCGACGTCCCGTACGACCAACCGCTCGGGCCGCGGTTCGTCCAGCGTCGCCGGGTAGTTGACCCCGAGCGGCTCGGCCTCCTCGGGTTCGTCGAAACGAATGCCCTCTGTCGACTCCTGCTCCCGCACCGGGAGTTCGAGCGCGCTGCCCTCCGGGTCCAGCGTGAACCCCGCCGAAGACTCCGGCTGCGGCCAGATCCACGGCCAGTACGCCGACGACACCGCGAGCCGGATGCGAT
>Ga0307515_10001176_pt1 | contig 59860 bp, 47 predicted proteins | sample 17_EM_MG_FD_194513 | JGI IMG/M metagenome (GOLD analysis project Ga0307515, IMG submission 194513) | Populus trichocarpa ectomycorrhiza microbial communities from riparian zone in the Pacific Northwest, United States - 17_EM | ecosystem: Host-associated > Plants > Roots > Unclassified | place... | reverse complement strand
AAATGATTCAAGCTGTGGGTTGTCAGCCAATAAAAATCCTTCTTAGAGGTACGTACCACAAGTCAACCAATGAGAATGCTTCGAGCCGACAAAGCATGTGTATATATATTAGACAATGTGTCTCTTACGATTCTCATTGGTCAGAATTCTGTGGCTGAGTGGCTGATTGTGGCAAGTATCTATCTTGAACTCAAACCCAAAGTTTGCTGTCCAATTAAGTCTACGGGTTTTGCTCCAATATTAAAGTGATGTATATACGAAATGTGTATAACTACTCTCTCTTTCACCTCCCAGTCTCAAATTTATGATATATTTAAACCCATTAGAGTGGCTTTAGAAAAACACCCAATAATCGATATCATTCTATCAATATTAAAGATATTGTAAATCGGAGAATGGGAGGTGAAAGAGCGATGTATTTCTCATATTTCATGTATACATTACTTTATAATCAGAGCAAAACTTGCAGACTTGATTGGACAGATGTGGTTGTACATTTTGGCCACTCGAGTTTGAACTGGTTTTTCCCGATGGTATAGAGGGGCTGGTCATGATACACAGCAGTAGAACACACCAGAGATACACAGCAGTGGATATACAGTGGCCGATCCAGATACATGGTAGCAGAAACACAGTGGTTACTGTATTGGCCGCTTTATATCTGCTGGTATGTTTCTGCCACCCTGCGATATCCACCCCATGTATCTGGATTGGTTACTAAGTATCCACTCTCCATCTGGATTGGTTACTAAGTAGCCACTCTGCATCTGGATTGGGTACTGTGTATCGACCACTGCATCTGCGGATACACAACTGTGGACATAGAGGGGCAGATACACATTGAAAATGCAGCAGACGTTCAGTGGTAGATATATGGAGACCGATCCAGATACCCAGCGATATACAGCAGTGGATATACAGCAGTGGGTACTCAGTGGCAGAATCAGATAGTTACCCAGCGGGGTATACACAGCGAAAGATTTACTATCATACACAGCAACAGATACACAGTAGCAGATACACAGTGGCTGATTCAAATACTCTGCAGTGGTGGATACACAACAGTGGAATCTCTACAGTTGCAAATGGTTTGTGTGGGGCGGCAGAGAGATTTTAGGATCTAAATGCACAAGCATGCAAAACTCATCGAGTAGATCATTTGATGTAAAACAAGTGTCTTCTTCAGACAAATATTGATAAAGTTGGCATGGGTAGATGTATAGTTATAACAGGAAGGGGGATTCCATCAACCCCACCATCTATCCATGTCAACTTTATGTATATTCTTCTGCTTAAGACAGTTGTTTTACATCAAATGGTCTACTTGAAGCATTCTAATTGCATGCATTTTCAGATGCCAAATCCACCAAACTGTTCTCTAGCAGCAGTCAATTTTGTTATTTTGGTGTGCAGGAACGAAATGTTACAGGGGTGCTTCCACCTAAGTAACTATACTTAATTACATCCGAAGATACTTTTAAGCTGATACCAGCTACACGGCCGTAGATACTTCTATCGTCGATTAAGCACATACGCCAAAATCGTATCTTTAGGAATTGCCTGTAAGCATTTCTTCTGCTTTTTTGATAAAGGTTTTCTCGGAATCTTCCCCGATCTTGTATGCTACAAAGGATCACCTTTTTCCTTAAAAGCTTTCCTTTCCTTCTGGGAGTCGCTAATGAATCCCTCAGCTTTCTCAACAATTTGTGAGGTCCGATATGATTCTGAATAACTAAGTTTTGAACCGCGAATATCGTATATTGTACTGTTGATTTGGGATATTCTATCTGAATGAATATAATTCGGTTTGCTAATGATTCTGGAATCTTCTTGGGTATCTCGAGGCATGGGCGATATCTCTTTGCTATATCAATTTATAGCTATTGGACTAACTTCATCCTTAGCTGTAGGTAAAGCTCCGCTGGCCAAGGATAACCGTTGAATCTCATGAAGAGGCGCTTCGTAAACTTCGGATCGAATGCATAGATTATCAATATGGGTGACTAGTCCCTCGGTACGACCAATAATGGAGGCAATCCACCAAACACTCTGCGCCAGAAAGATTTACTGATTCTTTCTGGCGTAATCGATAATTGTCTCTAATGCATATACTATCACGTCGTTGTCATTTTCGAAGGTAATTGCCATTTACTCAGGAGGATACTTAACAAAGGTGCGGGGCTGCCGCTACACAAAGCTAATAGATTTTATATATAATAATAGGTAGATATAGGTATCATAAAAACTCAATAATAAATAACGGTTTTCTTTCGCTGGTAGGTATCGCTGTTTGTTTCGCTGCTAGAGCTTGTTCTTCTCATTGCCGGTACAATGTGATCTCTTATATAGAAGCTTCTCGGGTGTTACGCATGCACACCCATATTTCGCCTTCCATGATTGTGATAGCAACATGCTTTGTGTCTTACATGTTGCGCATGGTAGAGATCGCCACGAATCCCAAAGGTTATCATGTTCATGCAGGTGAGGTATTAAAGCGTTACGCTCCTGATAAGAATCAGGCCACACCCACACGATATCATATATCAAATCATAACTTCAACTTGGACATCTTGCTTTCGTTTGTTCGGTAATTGGAATACGTATCTGACAACGTCAGAACGCACTTTGCCTAAATGAATACTATAGTAATCATCACGTCATAGATTTGCTCAGCAACCAACTGATACTATGCCAATGTAGATTAAATGACACATACGCATGCATGTTAAAGCAAGCCGCACTTTGCAGTGGCCATTCCATCACAAATCAATGTGCGGGGATGCTCCAGGCCTCATATCATCAGCCAACGTCATAATCTCTCAGTTACACCCAGCTTAGGCCGAGACCACTCTCTTTGACCAGGGAGTGCCCAGTAACCAACCTCACATGAGAGATTGGGCTTAAGATCCCACTGTATAGGTTAGGCTAACAACTGCCGTGTCTGCGGAGAGAACTCCTAAGACATTATCCCGCTAGTATCCGGAAAATGAATCTGGTTGAAAACAACATGCTCGGCAGGGTTTTATCCCTTTCGATCTGGCAGTGTTATTGCATCATCTTAAGTGAATCCGCTAGAGGTTGAAACTCCTCTATTCAATCGAGATGTGTCCCACTCATACCCCGCTAAAGGTAATCGTGACTGAAAGTTTTGGAGATGCCTAAGGTAGGTGTTTTGCATGTCAGATAACTCGGAAGTTACTGACAAGTACCCATCATTGGTTATTCCAGGTTACATAGACACTGTTAAGGGGAAACCCCTAACACGAAATCTATCAATTGGCTGGAGTCATTCACAGTGCCTTGCAAGTTCACACAGCACCATGATACTGTGCACAAAATCTAAGTTCGAATATTATGCAGCATAAAAGTCAGAATTTGAGATTTTTGTGCTTGGTGCCATGCAAAGTCAATTTTGACGAAATTTAGATGCCATACAGGGCAGCCTGGGCTGGAGACGGTCAATCTGAGTAACCTTAAGGGCGGCGAAGCCGCCACCGTATCTTGTATGAATAAAACAAAACAAAAACTAGGCCATGGGCCTCGCTTGTTTTTGGCATTCTTATATATGTTGCATATATACCTAGATCGCCTGTTTTAGCCTAAGTTACGGTCTTGTATGAAGATATGCATGGCTTACATCAAGATCATGGTGATGTGTCTAATGTAAGATTGTGCATACGCGTACGCACATAGAAACCTGTACATATATGAGCCTTCGGCCCTTGAGAGATCAGTCAAGAAGTCACCGAACCGTCCAAATTAACACAGTTTAAATCCTAGCCACTTTCCATCTAGAACCAAACTCCGACTTAGAAGAGTGGGCAGCACCACCACCAACAAAGAAAATCACAGAATTATTTCAATACCATGGATTGATCGTAAGGGTTTGGATAGATTATTTTTATAATTTGCAGCGATATTATGATAAAGTATGGCTATAGATTGAACCCCTACACCACAGTTGTACTCTCCACAACTGTCGTCAGAGTAGCAAGTTGGAGAAATACGTTTTGAGTTTTCATTACAGCCACCCATTATTTCCCTTTTTCAAGTACTATTAGCTTGAATCAGAGTGTAGTTGTTTGCTCTTTGTCCGACACGGATTTCATAAGTATTGGGTCTATATTTACAATAGCGGGGATGAAGATATATACCATCACTAGCATTTCAGATTTATATAGCAGCTTTGCACCAATCAAAACTTTAGAAATTTCTGGTAGATAATATATCCGGTCTTGGTGGCCTCGATCAACCAATCAATCAACATCTAAGTAACAATATAAAACCGTATCCCGGAAGTACTGAAAAGTTTCAACTGTGATGCTTCTGTTCTGTCTCTTCCTCTCCGGTACAACTGATTCGATACTGTCCTCAATCTACCATAATCCTCCCATGCAGCCATTTACTCAGCCCTTTTCTTTCGCATTGATGACATATTCCGAAACCACACACAAACCCGATGCCATGAATTTCGGACAACCCGAAACCTCCTCCACAGCCACCTACCAATCCGGTACGCAAAGAAGATAGCAATTGCAATAAAATTGACGGAATCATACTTCGTACCACGAGCGTAAGTTTTCCGCCAGTATAAGTAATACATTGGTACTGTGATAGCAACATCAAGCAGTGCGACTGTCTGAAACATCGACCAAGGGAATGGAGCTGGCAACCGCAACCATGGAGATGAGCCCGATACTGCCCATGGCCAACACTTTTGCAGCGATTGGAAATTTTCTTCGACTACAAACAGTACCACAGCTGGGATTGGTATGATGTATAATATCACAAAAATGCCTTCAAGAATGCTATATAGAGTTTCCGATGCAGCACCCCAGGAAGTCCACGCTAGTTCCATAGACAGCATCAGAGATAGCATTGTGAGGTCCAGTATTAAGATAGGTAGGACTGGCTTTGGACCGATATCGATCCACCACTGGATTATCTTGCCGATGAACACTGGGATGATTACTGTAACCAGTGTGAGGGGTGCGGCGATAGCGAAGAAGAGTCCCAGACCGGGGAATCTGGGGTTGTTGTTGGGGTTCCTGACGGCATCGAAAGGCATGGCAAAGAAGCTCTGCATGTACAGCCAGTAATGTCAGCGATGATAAGGATTTTGCATGCTAGCGTTATATGTTTTCACTCACCGTCAAAAATGAGAGCGGAATGAATATGGATGCCAGAATTGTTAAGTTTCTTGTTCTCTCCATTTGACCAACAGCAATATGGCTTATTATCTATTTCCTTACAATCAGTGAAGAATTAATGATGGAATTATGGAGAAGTACAGTCTCTTTAACTGACTTGGCCTCGTCGCGGAGGTCTTTCGACACTTTCTCGAGATACTCCAAATGTTTCTTCTCATCCCAAGTGACTGTATTTACAGAATTTGGCGCATTGAGCTGAGCGCTTCCTTCTTTTTCCTTCTGCTTATTGTGAGGAGTGCCTGGTTTCGCTGTGTCCTGCCCACAGCGCTGTGTATCTGTGTCTGCTAATTTTTGGAGCTCTGTAACTGCAGCTTTCAGTAGAACCGGCAATTCGCGGAGACAATCCTCAGCTAAAATCAGAAATTCGATAATAGTTCTCCTTGGTCTACGGATGCCGTTATGTTTCTAACCACATTGATTCCACTTAGTCTAAAAATTCCAAGGACGAAAGGGTTGAGGGGAGGAACTCACAGCTTTGTCAATTTGAGCTGCAATAGAGCTAAGGTATTGCAAACTATCTTCCAAAATTTGGGTGATAAGCTGCTGAAATAAGAACAAATGGACCGGATCACTACTTTCCCCCACAGAACCGTCGAGTCTGGCGGAATATTTTTCACAGGCGCCCGTTGAACTAAATATCAAAACTACTTCCCGTTGATTCGGTGGTTCCTCTTGTAGATTTGAGTACACAATATGTACTTCGACATCAGAAGTTGTGGCTCGGCGGGTGTAATATCTTGTGCTTCCAAGCCGAAGCAGCTTGATAGTGGGGTGGAGAACAGGCGGTTCTCGGAGCCATACTAAGCGTTGTGAAGAGATGGGCACGTGCCCTGCTCGGGCGGTTAGCTATACACTGCCCGTGACGAGCTTGAACACGTCAACCAAGACAAAATGGTACTCACTGTTAGTACGAACCGGTGGTTCACATGGAAATTTGAGCTCAGAAAGATATGGACGCAGTTGCGGATTTTTGGGAGGAATTTTAGTTGGAATATATTTTTCTGGGTCCAGTTTCAGTGCCACGATCAAGGCAGCTAATAACTCCCTCCATAAACCACGCGTGTCCGACTTAGAACATAACCTGGTATATGTTAGTGTTTGAATCATCCGAAGAACAGCTACCAACAGGATTCTAGTGCGGGTGGTTTGGGGATTCATCCGTTCGGACTCTCTTTGCTCAAACTCTCTCTGTTCGGACTCTCTCTGGTCGGACTCTCTCTGGTCGGACTCTCTCTGTTCAGACTCTGTCTGCTCGGACTCTCTCTGTTCGGACTCTCGAATCAGTCGATCCAATTCATTGAGTATCTCAAGTGGTTCCTTCAGAACTTCTGAGTGCGTGCGAATATTATCTAATAATGTCAATTCTCGAACAATGGCGACATCAGTTGAAAGAACCAACCTTGTCCTCGGCTCAAAATATGAATTAGAGGAGTCTCCTGCTTTCTGAGTTCACCGTTAGCTTCATAAATGTCGTCCAGGAAATCTTTCACAGCCTGTGGTGTGCTTTTCTCTAGGTAGTATATGTTCAAATATCTATCTAACGCAGAATGAATTTTTCTAATAGTATCTGTAATTGAAGCAATAGGGAGATTTTCCGGTTCGTTAGAGGGCCCTGATGTTGCCATTATGATGATGCTGTGGGGAGTCGATGGCAAAACTAATCAGATTCTCTGACTGGATGGAAGTTTGTCCAAAATGCAGGCGAAAATCGCAGGACAAGGGATTAAATAGCTACCACACTATTCAATCTACCAGAGTCTCCATATGTATTTGTAACCATTAGAAAAAGAAAAGAATTACGTGTCTGTAAACGATGACTACGTAGCACTGTACCTAAAACATGCATGGTGGCTTTTACAACCTGGGGTTTGCAATTGGATGACTGAAATTATGACGACAGTACCATATAGGTAGTTCGGCCGGCGATCGTAGGCGGAGGTTGGGTCTTTTTCGCTTTTGACTTGACCTCATAGGCTGCGAACGGTTGCCCACTGGCGCTCATGCGCACACCGGCGCTCGCGGTATATCTCGCTCGGAATCCACCCAGACAGGTGTCTTCCTATGGTGTTAGTGGTTGTTTAAAAATAAAAAGATAAAGATGCGCCGTGGGGGCACTATTATAATAATATCCGTATGATCCAGTCTAACTTATTTCTTTTTTGATGCGCAGTTTATATACCCGATCTTGATAACAAATCCTATTCGCCTGGAAATTTTAAAGTGAGTTGTATCAGTGTCAACGCAGTACCGGTAGATCAAGAGCTGAGAATCAGCAATCAAAGTAACATATATGCGGCCTGCACATACAAAAAAGCAACGAGTGGGATCAGGGTATACGAGAGGTATTACAGTAGATACACGTGCAGTGGAGATCTCCATGCCATACCCAGCTGGCGCACTTTCGATTCCTCCAACACCTCTTATCGATCACCGAGGCGGGCTCGTTAAATGTTTGTACAACCGTTCAGGTTTGAAGCCATCTATATACCAGTTACCATGCAGCAGATCACGCTCAAGATTTCTGAACTGGAATGTCGAATAAAGGTGGGGTGGAGTCATGGCCTTTTCTGGTGCGCAAAATAATCACTGGGCGTGCGAGTTTCTACTCAACAGGTGCTTCCTTGGTTCGAACTCTGCTTAAAACTGGTAAAGGCAACTCCTACTGAAGCCTGATCGTGCGTGAGCGACCCTCAATAGGTTATATCAAAATGGGATCGATGGAATACTGAAAGTGTTGTGATATGGGAATTTGAAGATGGAGTAAATAAGCTAGGAACTAAGAGCGGAAAGCGATGGTGAAAAGCGCAAATAAGGAAGGTTGATAACCCAACCCTAACCCAATGCGGGGTCCGAGTTCAACCACTCTAAGCTAAGCATCTAAGTAGGGCGACCAGTGCCGCAGTCAGTCAAGGTAGACTCGCCGCACACACCAAATATACGGCCCACGAGACGCCATCAGCTCCATCTGCGATATAGACTTTTCCTCAAACCCGCCGGCGTCACTATCCCTCTGGATGCGCCACAGAGTGAGTGCGCCTCCACCACATTCACTATTACAAAACCGCTTGCTTACATGACAGGCCACCAGTGCAGTAGCGAACCTACCCCAATGGACCATCTTCCGTCCATGCGGCCGCTTGTGCGGCCCCCGCTTCAGGTCCCGTATCTTTCGGAGCACAAACTCAAATTTGATGGTGGCTTCGACGATTTTCCCTCACGATGTAGCCTTAAGACACAAGAGCTACAACAAGGCAATTTAAGAGGCTGCACTATTGACAGTGTAATTCCATTCCTGCAGGAGTGGCTCTTCTTTGGTCTGCTGCAGGAGATCTTCGAACATGCTGGCGTTGCCTTCTGGCGAGAGGACTTCATTCGCGAGAACGACTCTGGCCAGCTCCTTGTGTCGACAGAGCACCTGCCAAAGTACATCTGGTACTGGGCCGCCAACACAGTTTGGGCGAGGGATACGCTGTCCGGACCCAAAAGTGGGAGAGAGCAAAAAAGGAGGGTTGCGCGGGTTCTTGAGCTAGGCAATGCGTGCATCAACGGCGTTATTCGAAGCCAGTCCGTAGGCGGAGGGGAAGGAGTCGGTTCTGACGCCGACAAGGTGCTCCTCTCCATTGCAGTTCTGGGGGAAACACTGGATGTAGCGCGTGATACAGTATTCTTTTCGGGGCGTGAGGAGTTTTATGGTGTTTTGACCTGGGAGCTTCCAGACGTTGGTAAAAGACTTCTCCTGGAAGCTGGTTGGTGCACCGGCGAAATTGGGGCTCTTTGTAGAGACTTCCCCGATGTTTCATCACGGTATTATCTCAGCACCTGGGATCGTTCCACGCTGGGTAAAGATCACTCTGAGTGTGGTGAGAGATGTCTTGCAAACCAAGTCGACGAGAAGACCTATGAGACGAAACACGCGAACCCGAAATGCTCATGCGTACATCTCCCGGCAGAGAAGCAGCAGTCCATCTTTTCGATTTTGGACCAAGGAGGTATTCCGGTTGTTTGGTTTTCCGACGACGGAATAATTCACGTTCAGAATTCGGCGTCTAGCGACACCCCCGAAAGCGCGGCTAAAATTCCCTATGTGGCCATTTCCCACGTGTGGTCGGACGGCCTTGGAAACGCCGATGCAAATACTTTGCCGCGGTGTCAGCTCGAGAGGATACAGGGTCTTGTCAATGCCCTTTACCAAGACACGGGAACTCAGTACCCGGTTCCGTTCTGGACCGATACCCTCTGTGTACCGCTCGAGCCGGCGTATCGAAAGATGGCAATTCGAAGGATGTCCGAAACCTACCTGGACGCCGATAAAGTTTTGGTTCTAGATGCTTCATTCCAAACTGTTAGCGTTCACGAACCAATTCAGGAATGTATGATGCGTATCGCTACCTCTCCGTGGGCGACACGATTATGGACATTTCAGGAAGGTGTGCTAGCTCTGCAATTGCATTTCCAGTTTTGTGATGGAACAATCACACCTAGCATACTGGAGATCAGGTCGCGGACGGAAGGTAAAGGCCATACTGCCTTCGCTAACTTCCTCTGTCATGACTCGGCGTTGGCACTCCCAGAAGATCCCACTACGTTCAGGCTAGTGAGAGCCCTCGCTAATGGCTTGCAAACTCACCCCGACCAACCTGTACATCACCTCCCAGGGGGTCCAGAACAACAGAACCTGTGGAAAACCCAAGCAAATCAATGCCCCGACTTCCCTAACTACCACGACGGCGCTCTTTTCAGCGCTCTTCGAGGCAACTTTTCGAACATAATTTACACCTCGAGCGTAAAGGCTCTAATGAAGGTCCTCGGTGGCAGCTACCTCCGGGATTTGTACCGTCCTCCAGGCCCGGCCCGACAGCGATGGGCAGACCGCCCGGGGAGCACATTGTACGACTTCCTCCCAGTGGTGGGAACCCGAACCTCGAGCAAGCCCGATGACGAGACTCTGTGCGTCGGGGGCGTTTTGGGATTAGACATCACTCCACTCCTGGGCTGCCGCGAAGCTGAAAGGATGAAGACTTTTCTTTCCATGCTGGACACGATTCCTCCCGATCTGATCTTCGCGCCTGGTCCAAAGATGACGGAGGCAGGATACCGATGGGCACCAACATCATTTATGAATGCCATCCACGAACCCCTGCCGCAGGTGCTGAGGGCCGTTGATCCCCCCAAGCCTGGACGATTGGATCCCAGGGGACTGCTGGTCATATTGCCAGGTTTGAAGATGCGGAAAGCGACACTTCCGGAGCGAAGCACGTTGTTTACGGTCGGTACTGGCTTCGACGACCACGTGCGTCTGAAGCTTGAGCTGGTGAATGGCGGGCGGTGGAGTGATTATAGCGGCTTGGACGGACTTGTGGTGTTGATGTCGAATTACACAGAGAGAGCAGCTCTTGCGTTCTTGCGGGAAAAATTGGAAGGCACTCTCTTTGTGGAGTTTCAGACGCTGGTAGATGCGCAGGAGTATGGCGGGAATTTTGAGCCAGATGTAAGAGTGAAAGTGATGGATGACGATGTGAGATGGTGTGTCGGTTAGTTTAACTGTGGCGGGTTGTCCTGTGAATTGCAATGGAAGAATAGAAAAATGAGCCTGTTGATGCCATCAGTCTTCGAGGTGCTTGAAGAGTGATGAGTGTTGCAATAAATAAACCACCCTAGAGGAAGGGTAGTGGCAGAGGTGTATCGGGAGAGGTGCATACCTACCTAAGGCTGGTAAGTAACTAACTCTGTGCATGGGACAGGAAAACAAGGTGGAGCGAGGCCTTCCAGACCGGATGCAAACTTGTGGGTGGCTAGTATTACTTAATCGGGCCATTAGTGCCTCTCTATCATAATTTCGTACGCCACATATTACTCCATAGGGTAAGACAATTATGCCTACATATAATCCCGCGAACTTTTGGTACCAACAGTATCCCTGCGTTCCCCGCCGCAACATATGCAACCCACCTCAATGGATTCCGCCCCCACCGGTACAAGCACCCGGCCCGAATTCATTCCCTTCGCAGCCCCTCATCTCTGCTCCCACATTCCCTATGACAACCTCGGCTTCCACTCCTTCCCACTGCGACTCGGCTGGAAGCTCTCAAGCGCGGTGCTCACTCACCAAGACCACTCCTCCGTGTCCGCGCAGCTGGCATTCCTGCAGTCCTGGCTTTTCTTCGGACTCATCATTGAGATCTCGTGTATCTCCGGCCTCCCACTTTCCGTGGCCGCCGAATTCTTGGTCGATGATGGGAAACAAGTCTCCACAGCTGCGCTCAACGGACTCGCACAGCGGTGGGTGGAGGCGGACAAGTCGACGCAAGGTCCTGAAGTAAAAGCAAGGGGCGCGGAGGTGTATGCATGCTACAAGCAGCTGCACTTCATGCTGGTAAATTGGAGCTCGCGGAATGGAAAAGACGGGCGGCGGTTAACAGAGCCAGAGTGCAGGGTGCTGTTATCAATCGGGATGTTGCGAAGGGTGATGATTTTGACGGCGGAGTATTATTCGGGCGTACCGACGAGAATGGACGGGTTGGATATATTTTTGGGATGGGACGAGGCCCTTGGGGTGAGGTTTAATGTCGCGGGGGAGATGGAGCTGAGGCAGATGTCACAGCGGCAGCTACTTCATCTGGGGTGGTGTCCGAGTGAGGTGGGGATGCTGGAGATATCCAGGCAGCGGCATGCGCACTTTTTTGCTACTATTCTGGAGAGGAAGGGGGCGATGCAGAATCATGACCATTGCGGCGACCAAAGGTATGTGCTGATGGGCTTTCCCAGTATAGGTGAATATAATTCAGGTCAACTAAGAGTGGGACAGGTGTTGGGCAGACCAGGTCTCTGAGGATAAATATGTAACGGCTCACGTCCACCCAGAATGCAGCTGTGCTTCGATATCGATAGCTGGTGAAAATCTGGCTGCAGTCCTGCGAAAGGGCCAGATCCCCAGAGTTCGAATAAGCAACTATGGCGGGATGGAAGGTGAATTCCGGGTAGACGTGGACGAACAAACCCCCTACGTTGCCATATCACATGTGTGTATGTACAGATAAACCACCGGCTGCACTCAGTGCAGAGACGTACGTAAGCATACACTGACCCTTGTAGGGTCCCATGGACTCGGCAATCCCTACGAAAATGCCCTCCCAAAGTGTCGACTCCTGTGGCTCCAAGGCCTTCTGACTGCAGAACTAGTACCAGGGACCGGGGGTGGAGGAGACATGGCACTCTGGATTGACACGCTCTGCATCCCAGTTGACCCCTCTCTTCGCAAATACCGTGACCAGGCAATAGTGCTGTTAAAAAAGACTTATTCCGACGCTCGAGCCGTCCTCGTTCTGGACCGCGATCTTCAGCAAGCCTCACGCCATAGCTCGACATTAGAGCTTGGGATCCGTGTTTTGTGCAGCGGCTGGATGCGCCGTCTGTGGACGCTGCAAGAAGCCTCTCTCGTTAGCAAGCAGGAGCCATGGAAGCTGAACTTCCAGTTTCTCGAGGGGCCTCTGGCTCACACCGAGCTAGATCCTAGTCTTGAAACGATCTACGGTGAAGAAACTTACAATCCCGTAAGAACGGTTGAGGAAATGGTCCTCCTTTACGAAGGCCTCATTTCTGCAATTCGAATACGCATTCCACCCACACACGATCTGCAGCAAGAGTCCGAACGGAAGACGCGCTTCACAGTCATTGCCGGTGCCGTCGCGTACCGCTCCACAAGTAAGCCCAGGGATGAGCCAGTGTGCATGGCGGGTCTGATGGGTCTCGATGTTGCTGCAATTCTAGAGCTGAAGACCGCCGAGGAGAGAATGATACTGTTCTACATGATGCTAGGAGAAGTACCGGCCGACATAATCTTTGTTCGGGGGATGACAAAGCTGAAGACTGCCCCGTTCCGATGGGCGCCGGTTTCCATTCTCACCAGTGAGTTCGCTTCGCCTCAGTACCGGTGGAAACCCGTTGGGACTTGCAATATGGACGGACTATATGTTGCTTACAAAGGATTCATCTTTGTCGATGCAGCTGCGACAAATAAACGATTGGAAACCCGTTGCGTCATTCAAGACTCCGAAACTGGAGAGGAATATCTAGTTGATAAATCTTGGGAGGAGACGTCGGAGACATTCATACTACCTGAACAACCGGCGTTGATCTTCCAATGGGAGACCCTCAGTAGGAATACCCCAGCCGCTGTAGTAAATATCGAGACATATACGGCCAATGAGCACGGCCAAGAGTGGCCAGCAAATATTTGCTTCCGGGTAAAGGTAGTAGTACAGCACGTCTCCATATCCCCTATTGAGAGTGTGGACACCACAGGGGATGATTCGCTTGAGTACTTTGCAGGTAAAGTAACGGAGTCGGGGCAGATTTGGAACATCACTTGATTGATGTAGCGGGTGTTATATTATCATGTATTGAGCTGGGCGATGGCTTATCCGAATGGCAAATCAGGAGAACAAATATGAATACAATGTATTTGTTTTGTAAAAACAGCGGTTGTTGCACCACCACTTATATTACAATGCTCCCATGTTGGCAGAGGGGTAGTGCATGCAGAACAGTGGAAATCTGGGCCAGGTGCAAAGAATTGCCCGAACCGTCACTATTCTCCCCGGCCAAGACTTACTACGCGGGGTGTGCATATCGTGGATTTCTAATCGAATGTTTCGATTGCCAACCACATACCCCACCTCATGTATGACATCCCGCTGTCAACGAGCCATGTGCATATATAACCCACTCGTTGCCAACACAGCTATCAAACACTCAACAACAATGTCCACCACCACCACCATCGAAACCACAGCCCCTACCGAAACAATCCCATCCGGCGATATCACCGCCCATCTCAATTTCTACCTCCCCCCCACCACCTCCGAGCAACCATACTTCTACATTTGCCCCCCGCCTCTAGGAACTCCACAAACAAACTTCGGTGACACCTCTGTTCCCGTCGCACTCCGCGATCTCCGCAGCACCAGCCACACCTTCGCCCTCTCCACCCACGGCTTCTCCTTCCACCATATCCCCACCACCCTTTCCCACGCCGACTTCTCCAACGAATCCAAAATTGCAGCCACATACTACCCCGAAATCGAATCCATCGTCAAATCCCACCTTCCCGACGCAGACAGCGTCATAATCTTCGACCACACCATCCGCCGCAGTTACCCGGATGCGCCGCGAGGGCCAGTGATGCGCGCACATATCGACCAGACGCCGCGGTCAGGGGAGTTGCGGTTGAGGAAACATTTCCCGTCTGCGGCTGAGGGGGTGAGAGTGCAGATTGTGAATGTGTGGAGGCCCATTAATGGGACGGTGGTGAGTAACCCCCTGGCGCTGGCGGAGTCGCAGAGTGTGGACGAGGAGGATTTGGTGCCCGTTAGACATATTTATGAGGATTATGAGGGGGAGACGGCGGCGGTGAGGTATGCGAGTACACAGAGGTGGGGGTATCTTGCGGGGCATACAGGCGACGAGGTAACGTTGATTCTGTGCTTGGATACGAAGGGGGGGAGGAGGGTACCGCATACGGCGTTTGTTCACCCCCTACAGCAGGAGGGGGCGAAGGGGAGGGAGAGTATTGAGGTTAGGTGTCTGGTTGTTGGAGGGGATAAGGGTTTGGGAGTGTAGTGAAGAAAATTTGGGAGGGAGATTCGGCCTTCTGATGATACTTGGACTGAAGAGAAGACTTGTTTGATGCGGGGTACTGTATTAATATCCCTGCAGTTCATCAGGTCTAGTGGCAATGCCACGATAAATCGTGGTTGCATTGGTAGTGGCAGTTGTAGTGTCATTCATCGAGGTCTTGTTGAGCCATGACACCCAATATAAATGGCTAATTGGTGAGGTCATCCGATTTACACAATAATATTGTGTAAATCACATCAACTTTTTGTGTGATTCACACGATATATTGTTTCAATCCCACTATCCTGCCATTCTATCTGGTTGTCAGGGGGATAAGATTTGGAGTGTGGTCATGGCATGTTGGAAGGACTTAGATGATTCCGCAATCCTTACTGCCATCATCATCACCATCACCATAATTACCGCCACCACCACCATCATCATCATCATCATTGTGCGCCTGCCCACCGCATATACACGGAATTTCAAGAAAGCACATCAAAACATTGCGGTCAAACTTGTAAGAAGTAAATTATTTGAAGCTGTATCTCTAAACACTAAGCTGTCCTGCTGCATTGAAAACCTCAACACCAAATTGAAACATCACGATAGTTGCACAGAGACCTGCATGAGATCTCACTCGCTTTGTAGTGTAATTTCCATGTTGCATATATGGACCGCCTCCCTGACGTACAGCTTATGGGATTCAGCTGGGCTGATGGGGGTCATGATCATGGTCGTTCCAGACTCAGCTGGAGATGCCAGCTGAGTGCGCATGCATGCGTACAAGGCATACTCTGAACGCCGTATATAAGATCACACGATTGTTCCTGTAGTTTAGTATATACAAGGCTTCTAGCAATCAGTATTTCAACATTCCACTACAATCGTGTAATGTAAACACTGCATAAAGTATCACTCGCACATAGAGTGTAATTTACTATTACTATATGATCTGTAAGGAAGTCACCTGTACTGAGATCGCCGAATTGACTCACAGGCTACGGACTCACAGTCGTAGAGTCATCCACGAGTTTTCACTCGCCACCGCCACCGACACTGGTATTTGCAATCATGAGCTTCCATGGACCTTCATGGTGTTCCAGGCTCTCATGTATATAAAGACAGAGCTTTTCCTTAGATAGTAGAATAGACTTCATCCGCTTCACATTCGCAACATTTACACTTCATCTGTAGTAGCAAAGCTCTAGTGGCATTGCCACTACTGGCAAAGTTATGCCACCATGATTAGTGTTGTGGGATTGTAGTGTGATTCAAACAAAATGTAAACTACATTTACACCACATCATCTATTTTACACCATTTCTCACACCACGGTAGTTTACTTTACGCTACGCCGTACCAAAAACGTGTACCGTAGGGATATTTACTCTACAATACGGTACCGCGCTGGTTCACAAGTCCTCATACATACCAAGAATTTCTTTCAAATGAACTTCCATATCACTTTGTACTAAGCGCCTATAGTATAGTAAATGTAAGGGCGTTTGTGATGGTGCAGGGCTAGGACTCACAGTCGAGGTCCCAAGTAATTGAAATCATTCAGACCTAGCTCAGCAGTGCCCTAACTATTACCCCTAACCCGAACGAAATATGAGTATCAGAATTGCACCTGGACCTAACTTCCGCGCAACTGGAAGTAATGATGAGGATAGAAGCTCCGCCCCTTCTCTATTAACTAGTACTTCTGCAAGGTACAGGGTTCCAGACATCGGATTCCTTCAAGAGCTTCAAATAAATAATAGCAGCCGGCTTTACCAGAGCGAATGCGCTTGCGATAAGAGTCATATGGGTTGATATGGGTTAGTGATCCATGTCGTTGGCTCTTATTGTGTTAATAACCACCGCAAACTGGTGGGAAGAACTTGCCAGTGATTCTGCCATTAGCCCCTGTTCTGGTCCTAAAGCCGACTCTGTGAAGCAGTCCGTAAGGAGTCAAAAGCTCTCTGCACCTTTTCGCGGATGAATTCACTGATGTGAGCTGAAGTATTGCCCAATAACTTCTCCCATAATCAAAGGCTGTGATCCCGATCTTGTTGACAATATGCATTATGATCACGACAGCTGTACACTTCTGCTCCTTCTGTCAGTCGTTACTAAATCTTAGTCAGAAGAATCTGAGAGCCTGCCTTGTGAAGTAATGGCCTATTGTTGCGGTATACGGCCGGGTTTCCTGGAATTTGAGACAAGACGAATAGGGGCCGTATTTCTAACGATGCGAGATCCCCGAATACTCCAAGCGACGATTAGTGTAGTGTGTGAAGTATCACGGAACTCCTACCGAGCAGGTATGTTTTAGTCCGGGAGTGTCAAGGCATACCCTGAAGGTATTAGGATACTAATAAATTGTTAACAATCCAGGGTAGATGAGCATAGATAGCCATTAAGACGAGCCGTCCCGTTACGGTGTTAATTTTCCTGATAAACGAAGCACAGGGTCGTGCTTGCTGTACACCTAAACATCGATATTCGGATATCTGCTGAGTTTAAACGAACTTGCATCTCGGGATCTTAGGTCTTAGGGTTCACGCGACTTACAAAATCGCCTTCACGCGAACGCTTCCCACCAAAAATCTTCCCGCAATATCTAGACTTTCTGTTTTGCTTTTTTTTTGAAAATCTGGGAACTATAACATCTGTAATCCACCCTAACAACTGCACAACATCTTCAGATATGTCATATGACACCCCCACACTCTTCATTCAGAGTTTTGCTCACACCTTACAGACTTGAAAGAATTTCCCCAAGCTCCTCGACTACATTCTAATCTTCCTCACCTCCTTCTCACTATACTCCCTCTCCTACATCAACGACAGTTTCCATCGCCACATCTTAACGGAGATTGGGCGCCGAATCGACACCATGTCACACAAAGAGCTGGAAGAGCTATGTGAATTTCTCATACCCGAGTGGCTGGAGTACTTCGCAGAGCTGTCTCCTAGCTGCGACCCAGGTATGAGATCGATATGTGGAAAGGGTGGGAATTGTGTGCATCGATATCGGCTGAAGGTATGATTTGGCCTATGGAGGGGATGGTGCCGCCACCTATATCACGAATCGAATGAAGTGAAATTGGCATTAGTGGATGTGTTTTGGTCGTACGACATCTAGATGATTGCAGTGGGAAGAGAGGTTTGATGGATGACGTCCACATAAACGAGAGAGATTAGATTGATTGGACAAATGTACTTTAAGTTAGATAGCGGGGATCCACATATCGGAAATGGCTAATATTCGCGTCGATCATCCGATCATCTCACCGCGCGCGCATCAACTTGGAAACGAGAGCAAGCGATGTGTAACGGCCCTAGTTTTTGAGTTTGTGGCAGATCCAAGTCCTGGATGTACTCTAGTTTCGGAGTATTCAAGTACTGTACTACTCATAGTGGTCCGGATGTTAGTAGTCATATGGGAGTGTCCGTCCGGAAATTTTTATATACTTGTCAGCGTTAGTAGGCTGGTGTCCAGTAAGTTAAAGCCTGTCAGCATTGTAGAATACTATCTAAAAAAAACTAGGCATTTTGTAAAGCTATGTAAACTCGAGAGTAGGTCAGCTGTTGGTCAAATTTGGGTGCATATGATAGGAATCAAATTACAGGACCATGAAAAGGAGCCCTATCAATGAAGGAACAGTGATGCCCGAGTATGCGGTCTAAGCTTCATCACCATGTCCAACCATTATAGAGCTGTCAGCAATGACTGTCCAGTTAAAAAAATACTCGTCAGCACCAACTAGCGTCCAGACCACTGTGAGTAGTACAGTATGTTATACCCAAAGTTCTGAGCGAAATATTAAATTAGGACAGTTATGCACGTGACTATAAGAACTCAATTACATCTCATGATCTCAGCTCAATCACCCTCACAACCTTCAACCTCTCAATAAATTTCAATCTTTCATCCTCTTATTTGCTTGGATTACCTCTTCGATGTTTGTCGCTACTCTAGATCTCCTGATGCCGTGAAACACGAAGCTAGATGATGGTGTTTGCACGTATTTATTGATACCCTTTTCTCGTGCCCAGACGCTCTCCCCTAGCTCGTACCTCGCTAGTGCGTCAGGTGGCTAGCGTAGCGCATGAGTCGAAAATCCGAGCCTGCGAGTATTTGAGGCTCAACAGGCGCGCTACGCAAGCCACCTAAGTCTGGGCACGAGAAAATTGATACCCGTAGATGCCCATAGATACCCTCTTACTGCATTAGCTTAGAAATGCTTGTAGACATCTCGTTCGGTAGATGCCTTCAGGCCTTGGTAGGTGAATATTGGCCCGACTCCATATATGAGCGCTCCATCTTCCAATGTAGACATCATCAATTCAGATTTTCTTTTTGCAACCGGGTTATGACCTGCAAGACTTGGCTGCTGTTTGTTCTCAAATGAGTGATACCCATTGATACCCATCGATACCACCGGTATTCACCGTCTGACATCTGCAAACGAAGGCCGCGATAGAACTGGGTTAAGGTAGGAAGAAGATAACAGAAGTTATTTACGGCCGAACAATGGCTCGGCGATTAGTATATAAGAACCCTTCTCTCCTCCTCCGGAGTAGACCATCAATTCAGACTGTGTTTCCCCTTCATTCCCTTCTCGAGTGCCATCAGGTTATGAAGCCCGGTCATTTCTTTTGATATTTTCTTTCTAAGTGATTCTTCTATTAGTTACTATCCCCGTCGGAGAGTGTTCAGATAGAGCATTAGTCTACCCAGCGCTAGTCAAGCACACGGCGGTTTATCCACACGGTTTTTGAGTCACAGACGTCAGTTTTCGGATTCACAATACGGTTTATCATAACGCGAACTATCGGTAGGAGTGCGGGGTGATCCCACGGCCGGCGAGTCAGAAATCACGACGGCCTGGTATACACGAGCCCCAGACACGAATCTTCCGAGTGAGAAGCCTAGTGAAAGAAAATGATCGCGTTCTTCCACATCAGTAGAGTTGGATTCCATCACCTCCGGATGATCGATTTCCTCCTTCGGATCCACTGTGAACTGCGCGTGCATCATTAGCAACTGCGTATTCAACCGTATTCCGAACGAGAATGAGGAAGCATTTATGCCGGATGTGTCTTTATAGGCCTCCGCCTCCACCGTGGACTACGTCATCAGTAACTGCATATTCAATCGGGAAAAGAAAGCAGTTATACAGAAATCCATCGTGGATTTCAGTAATCCCATCGCATGATGTGGATATGGAACTGTTCGCGTGGTGTGTTAACGGCGTTATGGGGAAAGAGTTCTGTGGCATGTGGGTGATCTCGGGAACGCTATCTCCGGCCCCATTTCTCGTAGTGGCACTAGTTTTAATCCACAAATTCCCGGCGGGAGAATTACCACTACGCTATAGAGAAGGGGGTTTGAGGTATGTGGGTGATCTCGAGAACGCTGTACCGTCTCCAGCCCCTTTCTCGCAGCGGTACTAGTTGTATCTACTCAACCCCTGTGGGAGAATCGCCACCGACACATGAGCACAACAGCAAGCTCATGCCCGAAGGACAGTGCGAGTTCTCAATTCGCTGTTCCCTTTCTCCCGCACCATTGCAGTGCTTGAGCTTGCCCCCCAATCAGCGTCAGCCCTCGATTTCGGAACCGTACAAAATCTCGAATTCCAGAGATTCTATGTACCGGAAGCAGAAGTCTCCCCGGGTTCACGAGAGTGGTGGGGAAATCTGTACCTGCCTAATCAAACGGCAAGAAAGAAGAGGAGGTCTGTTGTGATGGTACGCGAGAGGTAGCACCACCGAGGCACTAATGGGGGCCCATAGTGCTCGGAGTTGAAAGCAACAAAAGAGACAGAGATAAAGTTAAAGATATATTTGAGAATCCCTTTGTGGTATAATATTATTCGCTAGTAGATTACCACGCTTCTTCTCATTACGGGAAGTGGCTGAGTTATGTATATAATATTGGCCGGTTCTGTGTATATAAGAGGTCTGCCCTCCTAAGTAGACAGACTTCATTGCCAATTCAGATGTCATTTTCGCCTAGGCCGTACGAAACCACGCCGGCCGCTACAATACGAATCACAATAAGTCACTCATTCCTGCATCCAAGCTCCGTGTTACAGATGTACATGATGTTACAGGTCTGATACACGGTCACTGCTACAGGTGCTGATGCCTCCTGTATATATCTCGAGTCTTTCTCCTTCTCTCTTCTCTGTACCATAGAATACACGCACACGGTTCTCCCCGTCGTACTCGTCAATTTATCAAGTCTCCGGACACCCCTCTAGATTGATTAGATTGATTAGATTGATTAGAGTCCAATTCAGGGAGATGAGTAGTCATTAAATTTTTGATGTGTCGCCAGGGCGCTTACAATGGGGTGTCCGGAGACTTGATAAATTGACGAGTACTATCGTAACACTCCGTGTTGAATGTATATATAGAGCTGACACGAGCTGACCGCTAGCCGGACTGATGGCACACTTCTCTCATATATAACTCGCGTCTTTCTCCTTCTCTCTTCTCTCTGTATCTAAGTCTATGCACACGGTTCTCCCCATATTTCAACACTCCGGGATGCGCCAGAGTTGTTGGAAGTTGGGAAAACCGGAGGTTTTCATGCATGTACCCCGATCTAGGAGTATCCACTATCAACATACAGTAAGCGTATCGTAAGCAGGAAGTTCGAACGCCGATAAAGGCATCCTTAGCTAGACGGACGTGAATTTTTGTATGTACATCACTGCCTCCAGAACCATTCCAAACAATGGCGATCCCAACAATCCCTACCCTCTCCCATGGCGAGATCTAATCGCGGCCATCTGCTCCACCTGCTTCACTCACCTACGGCATTTTCCAACTAACCACTCACTTCATCCCGCCTTCCCGCGAATCCAAAATCCGCAAATGCATGAAAAACTTCTTTACTTTCCTACGGACACAAAAATTCTCTCACTCCACCCCAATTCAATTACGGCGGCTTCCATCACTTCCAAAAACTCAAGCACGCTCGAGTCCGGTGGCAGAAGACTAGATTTAACGAGGGGGTTCATGATCCTTCCCTCGTACGCAAAGCTAAATAGCCACTGACCTGATGAATCTCGTTCCCAGGTTCCGTAAAATGAGCAAGGAGCACTCGGCCTCATGTCAGCAGCTTGTAGAAGATACTGGTGGGTTAATAGTGGATGGTGGCGAGCTGAATAAAGATTTCCTTTTCAGGATTCTTTAAGAACCAGCTTACGTACACGAGACTTACACATTACTTTCTTCCCGAGGATGTAGGATTGGATGAGGTTAGCACGGAAGAACACTGATTATGGGTTGATCATACTGTTGATTAAGGATGAAGTTAGTGGTCTGAAGGTGTTGGATAGAGAAGAGTGGGTTAAGTTTAAGCTTATCCCTGGTGTTATCGTTGTGAATGTGGGCGATATGTTGAGCCGGTTTACGAATGGATTGTATGTGAGTGGGAAGCATAAGGTGGTTGCGCTTTCGAAGGGAGTGAGTAAGTATTCGATCGCGCTATTTCAGCGGGAATCCCAAGTATGTTATTGATGTGTTTCTATTAGGGGAAGGGTGGATGAAATGGTAAAGAAGGCGACGAGCCGAGGGCGGAAAGGAAGTGGGAACCTACTATGGTAGGGGTATACATCTAGCAGAAGTTCGCGTATGCTACTAGAGTGGAAAGAAGTGAGAGAAATTGGAGGTCTCTGTTGCTAGATAGCACCAGGTTACGCTGGCAGATTGAAAAGACGCTCAGAAGGAGGAGAATCTAGACGGTGTTGGTGGCCGCATCACCGATTTTTTTGAAGAATGTAAGCCTTCGTTAGCTCATAGTATTGACATGTATATTCGGATATAGAATGACAATCCTTTGCAGAGCTCGAGATGAACGATTCATTGGATTCGTTGCGAGGTGATAGCCCGCAACTCGTGTATCACTGACGGTCCACCAACCGCCACCATGAAGTTATCACTACGGTTTAGTATGGCTATGGCAATAGTGGACTATAATGCGTCGATGCATATCTTGCCAGGTGCAAGTTTTTTCGTACGTTAGCATATCAGAACTTAAACTCTCATTTGGTAGTAACGCCAACTACCAGTATAGATTACACGGCATAATTACAACAGACAAAGATTCGTCTTTGCTTCTGAATGCAATATAGTACAGCCCCAAAAAGGGGGCGATAATGAAGCAGAAAACACTCTAAACTGCCAGCCGACTGAGATCGATAGCTAAGATAGATTATTGAACGATCTATAATCACACTACAAGTACAAGTAGTCAGGAAAAGAAAGTTTTCTATCAGGGAAAAGACATAGCTTTAGCGCACGAGATGCGACAATTTCGTTGCGTAGGTGCTTATCTACACATCAACTGCGAAAGAAACGGTGAGAATACTACTCAGGACTATAGTTTCTTGGGGCTGTACGGATTAGGTTGCATTTGATGGCATTTTCTTGTACATAATCCTAGATTACCGCATCTTACTCTAGTAGGAGTTGTGCTTTGTTTCTGGGTAGGGCTATTTAAGTTGGAGAAGGATAGGGATATCAATCCGTTAGCTCAATCTCTTGTTGTTTCTATTCTCGTTCGTACATTAGCTAAATTCCTTGCACGGGATGCCACGTCCTCTCGTAAGTACACTGACGTCGGCCGCTGCAAAGCTTTGTTCGGTACATTAAGCGAGAGATACGCTACATTTTAAGCGGCACGTGATTGTATACATTGCTGCATTATTAAAGTGCATTGGAAGTTGGTCTCGACCCTGGCTCAAGTAAAGTTGGAAGTGTCTCGGAGGACGCGACAAGTATAATCATGATGCGGGTTGCATATAGATTTTACCATGCTATCATATGATATGCTGACTACTCTTTGATTGAAAAGAAACTTGATGTGGTTTGTCGCATTGGAGCTTTTGAACTTTGACTAATAGGCGGGATACATACCAAATACTTAATAGCACCTTCAGCACGACATCCGCATGACCCCCAATTCAAAATTTCCCTGTCTACAACCCCCCATCAACGTCGTCGCAATCAGTTACAATTCCTCCAATTCCCCTAAGTTTTTTTTACTAAGAAACTCAACAGTTGTCTCACGCAATACTAGCTAAACCACATCCAAAGCACACTAAACAAATAAGTACCATCGTCATTCACACCAGCACTATAGCTCCCAGAAACACAAAGCGATGTCAAATAGCCCTGAGTTCCCAAGCCCCAGGGTAAGTGTAACCACAGCCGATCCGGGGGCTTCTCAGTTTCCTCATTCTCATCCGAAGACTACCAAACCGTCGTCATCGTCCCCAATGAACAACTAAGAACGCCCACAGATCACTTTCCCTTAACCCGACCCAACCGCAAGATATAACGATTCTCATCATCATCATAGAATTGTGGAAGATATTCTACACCAGTGTGCTGTCGACGACAGGCGAAAGTTTACCAATTCAGGTTTGTGGTGTTGTTGGCTTTGCTGTGTATTCCATTGGCTAGGGTACATTGTCCAAGGCATCAGCGGGGCAAATACTATGGGTTATGGGAGTACTGTAAGTCATGGTTGTGTTTGCTGCGCCCGGCGAGGAAAGCCTCAAGGCTACTCATTCAACAGGCACGTGACAGTCTACATTATGTACATTTTTTGCTTTTTTTTGCGGCCCTGAGCATGAAACGAAACCTGGGGTGCATACTCAGAGATCCGAGTATTTCTTTCCGTAGTATCCTGGAGTTTAATGGTGGTAACCATTTATAAACGCTTGGAATTCTGGGAATAATATAAAAGCGTGACCTTTTTGTTCAGTGTAGTTTCTCTCGGACTGTGCGAGAGCTCGAGTGCCAACGGAAAACTGTACGTAATAAATATCGGGGGGGTCTATGTACATTACCTTAGCTTGTACGATGCTGAATACATAGGGTATGGGCTGATACTTTGGGAAGCTGTCAAATAAAAACTTGACAAAGTTCATCCATCTTTAGGTATCCTACCTCCAAACGCCCGTCCGGATAGGCTAGACCATCCATCTTTACCAACCCAACTACTTGACATCTGTGAGCGGCCCGAGCTATGTATTTCACGGGATCCCTTACGACCGATTCAGACTGTAGAGTATTCAACTCTTCTTCTACCTACCCTTCAGCCACCTACACCTTCTTACCCACCCTACCACTGAGTTCCATAGAGATACGTAGACATAAGTTATCTTAAACATGAAGAACGTACTTACCATTTCGAGCGAGAGAGCAGCTTTGGTGAGGACGCAGCCTAAGAGCAGTGAGAGAGGAGCAAACTAGTGTTAAAGACAAGGAAACTGAGAGGATGGGCGTGCTGGGGTGTTTTAGACCAGCAAAGCAGTTGTGGGTAGTGAGGAAAGTGAAGTTTAATTTAGGAAGATGAAAGTTCCGAATGTTTTAAAGAAACTCTGGGGGCGATTTTAACCGCTTTATACCGCTATGATTACAATCGTAAACCAGCGAGAAAAATCTTAGAAATCAGTCATCAGCTACTAGAGACCTTTCAGTTGAAGTATTTTTGACGGTGCTAATAGAGTACCCCGGTCTGTTGGCCACAAGCGCCGTATCTATCGGCTGTTCTTGCCGCGTATGTGAGTTATCCGAAGTGCAGTCGAGTTGCCTTTGGCGACGCCGGAAGTTATGAAAACCTCTAGTTTGTTATCAGAATCAGCTTTCCAATTCATCCTCATGAGCACAGTAAGTGATGCCTCGGTAGATTATTCCACCCCGATTCCCGAACAACGAAGGTTGCCTGGTTGACCACTCGAGGCGGGTTGAAGCCTTTTAAGATGAAGAATCGCGGTCGGGAATCACACGGGGCACTCTAGGATTGGTTGGAACACCACCGGCATATCAAATGTTTTGTGCGGCAGGTGAGGTTTTTTAACATGAGAAAGGTTACATAGGATGCACACTACTTACCCTGAGCAGTTGCAGCTGTGGAGCCCGGACTGGATACCACATCCCATCTTCTCGTCAAAAACTAAAGTATGGAGACATTTAAACTCCTAGCCCTGCCATATCCAGGTTACCACGGGCGCTTGGGGCAAGGTTAGGAGCTTAAGTATCCCAGTAATTGATTTTGTGACGTGTACAAAAAGTGTCCTCTTCTTGGCTTAACCGAACAGGTTGCATTTACCTGCGTATAAATACCGTTTCAAATATATCGCCAGAAAAAATATATATCCCCTCAATCATAATAAGCCTGATATAGGTTGGCCCTAATGATCGACAGTCTGGTTGTGCGTTGCAACTGGCGATAAGTTGTACGATGAACTTAAAGTGCTGTTTGGACTCGGGGATACCCAGCTCGAACTGTTATTAACTACCGCACGGACCAGGACTAGCCACAGTAAATTCTAAAAGCTAAACGATGATGTGTGAGAAGAGTACAGCGTTACAACAGACAGGTGCCTGATACAGAAGCATCGCTATATTCCCAAACTGCGTACAAATATGTTCCTATCTCCTCGAGTTCGCCGAGAGCGATTGGCTCGCATCCTCCGCAGTACCTAGTAACGAAAGCACAAAACAATGCCAAACAGCTCTGGTGACCGGTGCAGCTTCAGCTCTCAAACCTCGAACCCCGATCAAAATGAGTCAGCAACTCATCTGAGAACCTCTCTCGGACTTGGCGACTGTCAAGCCGCTTCTATCTCTCCCAATGCACAATCAGGCACACTCAGAGACAACTGTCTTTGACCCGATTCATTTCCAAGGTATACTGCCGTTTCTCCTAATCCCAATATACGAGGCCACTAGCTGACCCAAAAGTCAGCCTTTGGGTCTAACCGAAGTCACCTTGATAGCTGCCGTTCTTCTGACAGGAACGAGGACCGTGTCGTTGATAACCAACGCAAGCTTTGTCAGCTTGGGCTTGTGGTATTGTTGGCTTGCTATTCATACCGCTAGAGTACATTATCAGAGGCATCAGCGGGGCCAATACTATGGGTGTACTGCAAATCATAGCGGTATTTGTTGTGGAGGCTGTTAGAGTGTTTCCTTGGATCTAAGAAGCAATATGCAGATGACCATACAGAGTATACCCAGATAGATATCACCGTATTAATATTCATGTAGGTAACAGACCAAGGATTTGTGTACCTTCAAAAAGTCCGCATTTCTCAACTTTTGTTGGAGGGACACCGCACGCATCAATTGATCAAGTTAATCATAGTACTTAAGGGTACGCCCTCAACACCCATCAACTTGTGACAATCACCACTATGTTTTGGGCCAAAACCAGCATACAACTTTCATCCGTTTCTTTATTTTTTCTTGTTTTTCATCCTTGATTGTGGGCTTGATTTCAGCATTACCGGTAACACTTGGAAACTCACTGGGATGTGCGACAATTTATGTAAAAGGCAAATCCAGTTTGGAAGTTAGGTATCATGATGCTAAAAACAATAGCTCTGCGCGTTATAAACCTGTACCTTCGATTTCAGAGGTGAATTAGGGCAAACCTGAAGTTCTAAACTACACGCAGCGGATAGGCCATGAATTTCCGTGTTCATGAATTCGAACCAATTCATGAATTCATACTACTCCCTCCTTACCACCCCCCCGCACCCCATCACTACGATGTTCCTCTCTCCTCCAGCGTCCCTTTCTCCTCCCTTCATCTTCCTCTAGTGGTCATCCCCGGGGTCCCCATCTTTCGCGTTTATTTAATAATTCCTCAGCTTCAAACATGCGTAAGGCTGCAATGACCCATAATTGGGACTGAAGACAAAACAAAGGATGTTTAGATGCATGCATAACGCTTGTAGAACATATACGGAGGGTGAGAAAGCCCAGAATGGTGAATAGTTGTGGTGATGGTTATAGGGTTGCGGCAGCGAATTACGCGAACATTATCGATATATCTCTAGGCACGTAACAATTGACGAATACGTTTAGGATCGGGGCTACCATGGATTGCCCAGGCTTCCAAGGATGACCTAGGTCCACCACTGGACCGGAACAAATCTGAAAGCATGGCAACACTTTTCCATCGCACTTCGCTCCGTTGGTACACCCTAAATGCACGCATAGAGCAGAATGGGTCATAAGGTAAGAACTACGCCTACGGACAAACACAACGCTAACCAAGGATCCTTGTGCTCTAAATATACGTACCGCAACGGACAAAGTCAGCCAAAGCTTAAAAATCAACCCAGGGATACCTGTAGATCGATTACATATCGTCCTGGGATTCGTTTCTAGCGCTCGCGTGGTACTGCAGAAACCCGAAGATGATATGCTAATGATGGAACGCCAAACTTTGTCATATGCAAACTGCACTCTCCCACAAACCCATTTCGCAGAGATACTGCAGCAAAAACCGTAGAACCAACTCCTCTGCCTCCGGGAAACAACATCCCGCAAGAATTACTGCAGCCGTCAGAAAGAAATCCTGATCCAAAACGTAGCCTCAACGCCGTATCATCTGAATGAAGAACGTAGGCTCGCTATTGTAGATAGCTTGATAGTTGAGTAGATTAATATAAATAGGCGGAACGTGCCCAGAAAAATTGCAGGTTATTCGCGTCAGCTAGCGCATTCGTAGGCTCGGAGACAACAGATCAGCGTGCACTCGTATAACGTAGATGAAATCGGAAGTGCTTTTTTTGTGAGATTTGAACATAATTCAACATGGGAAACTATTACTGTACGAGCCCTCGGGATATTTTTCGATTTTTCCATCAACACACTCCGGATCTTCCGTAGATTCAACGACCCATGCATATACAGCCATGCTATGTGTGTTCGGGATGGCTAGCGTAATTAATACCCATATAGCCCACACATACCTACATAATTATAAGTGGTTACCTACCTCAATAAGTATCCGGTCACATACCCTCATACCCAGTTGTTGCGCTCTGTATCAATCTTGTCAGATATCGGAAACCATGTTAACATGTTCGCCTCGTAAGGTAGACAACTTACAACCATGTGATCATGATGCCAATAATATATTGCCAGACTCGGGCAAAGCTGCTACTACGTCTGTACACATGCAATCGCAGATCCCATACTTATCCTACATGTTTAGATTTCCCCATGACTTCACAGCACCTCCATCGCTGTGCACAGTCCATGTCGACTACTCATATATACATCCAAGTAATGGGCTCAGTCCATGGAAATTAGAAACATTTAAAGGCGAGTAGGAGCATACCGATTACTCTTTCTTCCAACCACCGACATCTACATCATCCTATCCCACATACGTCCATCAACCCCGTTGCTCCTGGCTATAACACCACTTGCAAATTGTTGGTGAGGTATTTTCTGCCCAATTGTATGTTTGGGCTAGCTTCATGATCCAGTAGGGGTTCTACAAGTTCTATCCTCCAAATAAATACGCCATTAGCTCAATGGATCGCCTTCATCTCCAACCATGAAACTTATTCCACAGCCTTCAAACATGTGCAATTCCTAGAGTTCGTACGCGGCGTTGTCACCGGTAGTCATCTTCCCGAAGTGTATGATAGTATAAGCAATATATAACAAATCCCCTAGTAATTATTCAGACGGAAGCTCTCAAAGAGAGAAACAGACTTTTTCGCTGATGGGGGATAGGGATGTTTAAATTAGCTGCATGCATGCAATAATGATCGACCTAAATCAATCGGCCTGATAGTGGAATCATGCCCAAAACGGCTAAACCATCCGTAGAGCCTCAAAGCTTATTCGTAGGTGACACAGGTCGACTGGGGGGATTAATATCTTTTCCAGATTTTGAAAATTGAAAAGGAACTTTAGCACATTATTCTGGAGCCTGATCTGTACCCATCTATATCATCAACAGCAATATAATCCCTCACATAGTAGGATATACGGAGTGTTTGGACTCCAAAATCCGTCAAATGGCCGCCTTAGCGAATGCAAATATATCAGAGTATGTCATTAAGCGGTCATTGTGACCGACTGTTGTTACTCGTTATCACCAGTAGTTACATGCAATGACAGGTCAACATGTATGTTTGCTTTGTGCAGAAGAAATATAAGGAATCATCAATTTCTCAGTTGCAATCATACACTAGGCCGGGGCTGCTTTTCACTTTTTCGTACCAAAGCATCCATAGCAGGAAGTTCGATGTTACCAGGCAGATGCTGAGGAAGTTAATATATGTAAGTATCTGTGTTCGAATTGCGCAAATCCATGATAGAGCCCCATATGGCCATCTAGTAAGTAGCATGGCAAGTTTTGGTCCAATTAGAATGGCCTATGTTGTGAGAGCTTCTCCACATAGAGCTCTATCTATTTAATCTTGACATGTCTCACTGATGGTTACTGGTTAGAGGGTTGCTGTAGTTACCCGAAGCGTGGTCATGTTCAATCACTCTCATGGTGTTTGGCTAGCTAGACGCACTCCTGCAAGTGTTGATGGAATAAAACGCCTACCATACCAGAATGTCTCCATGAAATGAACTTGAAGATATTTTTGGACCTATTCCAGCCTTGGACGACCCTCTAGGATCGTCCACACATTATTTCTGTGGGACACTCGCCGCGCCGCTTCACCGAATCTGCCTTGTGTAGTGAATGCCTATCATGATTCTTGATTTTAAAGAGTCATTAGCGATGTGTACACAATGTGAGGCTAGCTACCAGTTTGAGGCTTACGACTGCATTGGCTCAGTTTCAGACGTCAACTGCATTCGCTGGGCCCATGGATTCTATGTGCACGAGTAAAATTGTTTGCCCAATTCCTCTCAGCCTACTTTAAGTGGTGATGCTTGGGTTTAGAATATTGTGAGGGTTGATTTGTTACACTTACAACTGTATATGCGCGTAGTTTAGTGTAGGGTTAAGTAGGAGGTTTATATGCGGCCCACCCATTTTGTATCCGTTGCAGTTCCAGACTGCATGAGTACATGCATGAATGAAGTTTCTCGCCAGATTTGCATTATGCCGCCATTATTTGACCATTTGACATGGCCTAAGTAGCACGACCTATGTGATCTCACAGGAGGATGAACTCAATGATCCCTCACAGTCTCCGCGAGGTGGAGCCGATGGCCATCGCGGTTTTGTGCATATAGAGCTCTCGGGCATAACGCGGACCAGAAATAGGATTTATTAAGAGACAAAACACAACAACCATCCATCTCCACCAAAAACCATCCGATGAATATCAACTAAGTTTCACAAGTTATTGAACTTTATTTGTCCCATAGTTCCCTCAAAAACCCCCAGTAACACCTACAGAGCTGTCCACCCTGACATGTAATCGGGTGGACTGAATTTTGTCTGATTTTTCTTGAAGCTGGTAAATAACTTTCTACATACTGTAGATTAGCTCTGGTATATGTAGTGACGACCGGGAGCCCGTTGAGTGGCTTAAACCTCTGGAATCAGCTTCGGAACGAACACAATATAAATTCCATCGACAGCCTATCAAGTTAGTAGGGCCCGGTAGTACGTGCGGTATCTGACCGCGATGGCCAACTTACTTCAATAGTGTAGCGGTTGGAGTACTTGCTGGCGAGATATTCCTTCAGTACGGAATGGGTGATGTATCTTCCACTGATCTCCTGGCGAATGAGTTGAGTTGCCGAAGACATGATTGAGTATGAATTGGCTTGATGAATTGATGTACTAGGAGTGTGGACTTCGTTCGATGCTGATTGCAGTTTCCTCTCCGGGCTTCTGAGCAAATTTATATCCCATATCATTATCAGCAGCTGTAGTATCACCACCATCTTCATGCTCATGAGTAGCACTGATGGAAACAAGGCTTCCACACGAACGTTATCTGGTGGGCTTCTGCCATTTGCCATTGGAACATAATAGGAGAATCAGTGACCTTGTCACACCTCACGAGGAATGTGCAGACTATGCATTGGTATCCAAATTGAGTTCTTGAGTCTCAATTGCAGCCTTAATCTATCCCAAAGGCAACCAGTAAACACTGCAGACATCACCTACTGTGTAGTCAGGCAAAAATCGTCCTGTAATAGGGAGAAGGTTCGAGATGGAATTATAGCCCAAGCAACCTAAATCTAATCTGAGTGCTTTGGGCTCTGTTTGGAGGGGTGGGTTGGGGTGAATAACACGACCCTCTGTCCTACCCACTCACGCTGCTCTTGTACATTTAGCAGCCCCAATACTTATCATCTTTTGGTTTTCCCAACCCTTTTCCCTAGCCTAGGTCGACTTTCACCAGATTCTATGGATATATGAATGGTTGTGTGACGTAAGGCTGGTTCTGATCCAGATGCCTTGGCGGACTTGGCATGCACGTCAGTGAATGCAGCAGAGGTCTCCGCAAAACGCTGTACCACCTATATGCCGTGACAGCACTGCTTGTGAGTGCTTCATGCGGTGTAGTAGTGGCCTGAAGTCTAGACGACGATAAGGTTTCCCCAACGAAAATATGACCGTTTGTATAAAAGCAAGCAAAATAACTGCCGCCCTAGAATTCTGTGCATTACTCGCCTGGTAAGCCTGGCGTGAATTGTGCAGATGTGGTTTTTATCGTAGAATGTCGTTGGATAGAGTTCCTAGATAAAGTTAACACAAACAGCGAATTCAACGGCATTTCTTCTGAGCCAGCTTCTCTGCAACATCACTACCTAGAACTTTACTAAGTTACAAATGCAGCTGCGGGGGTGCAGCTGAGACTGTTTGGTGAGGATATTACACGTCAGAATTGAGGGAGTTTCAGCCTTGTAAGTATTGATATTCCTTTATCAGCAAGCATGCGTTGGGTATGGCCGGCGGCACGATTTGACGCATCAGAGAGGAAGTGTTGGGAAAACGTTGATTGAAAACCGGGAAGATTATTGTCATTGCTGCGTCCGGATCATCGCTAACACTCCCGCTTTCATTGCATCCCCGCGTGTCATTCCCGAACTCGTCTGGCCAAAAGCAACCATTACATACATGTTCCTTGAATTCTGGCGACCAAAACGTAGCCAGATGCTCATAAAACTGACCATAGCTTGATTCAAGAATGACCGTTGAACCGCCCGTTACTGAATAAATGAATGATTAGCACCGCTGAACCGCCAGTTACTGACCAGTCATGATAGAATCCGGTGTAGAAGCCTTGCGGTCGCACAGAGTGCTTTACGCCATCTCCGACATAATGTCCTCTGATCCACCGAGCTGCCGGCTTACCGAAAGTTCGGAATTCGATAACTGCGTACCCTATTGGGTGTAGGAGTTGAGTTGAGTTGTCGCTGGTGTCATGCGTCGGAGGGGGTGGGACCAATGGGACCTTGCAGTGCGGTATAACACAGCACAACCCTTAAAAATCACTTAGTTCAGCCTTTGGAGACTAATTTTACTTCAGCCGCAAACCTTAAGCGACATATATGTTTGGACAGACCAGCTGATAGCGATAGAGGCTGCTATTGGCTGCCTGCAACTCAGCCCCACGGAAAATTGAGGGGGGGTGTGTCGAGTCCAGCGTCTGGTCAGCACCCTTACAACAAGGAGTTCTTAACTGTTTGGGATATGATCGAGCATGGTTATTGATATGCCTATGAAATATCAAAGAACAAGGCGACAAGATGAACAATCAAAAACATTCTCCGGATAACTACACTACAACTGCCATCCGTGCAAATGTTCATTTCATCCAAATGTTAATCTGCACCCCAATTACATCCAGGATCCTTCCAGCTACAATTACCATCCTCATTTGGAAGTATGTCCCTATTCGCTTGCGGCACACTCTGAGTACATACACTAGGTGAATTCATTACCATTTCTAAACTCTCAAACCAACCTACGCCCAGCTGATATTCCTAGACCCATAAACGGGAGAATAAGAATACCGAGCGTATTCCACCCTCCAGCAGAAAATCCTGTTTCCCGAAAGACTCCATATCCATACCCATCACTCCCTTCCAGCAAAAAAAAACGCAGAATTCAAATAAAGACCGCCAGAAGAAGAACCAGAGAGCAAACATTTGTACAAGCTCCGCGGCGAAGAGTACCAGCTGCAGCCGGAGCACCAGACTTTCAACGACAGTACGGCTCGGATATTAACAGCTCCCCACGTTGGAAACGTCGAGCAATTTCAAAAACAAAAGAGACTAGTACTCATATGTTCCGCAACGTTTTCCGCATCAGGTCGAGTGACAGCATGTGGGTGAGTGTACGGGATCGTGAGTGCGGTTTGGTACCCGGCGTTATTGTGGCCTATGCCGCCGAGTTCACATAGACTGGATGCCTAGCAGCTGGGGCATGTGTACTGCTTTGACGGTTTGCCTAGTAAGGTCAGCTAGCTCGAAGCGGTTTGGGTTGGATTCACTAACAATTTGTAGATTCGACAAGGCTCCCTGCCAACCAGTCACTGCATCTCTAATCGAGAGACGTTGGTTCAGGTTTACCTCGAGCATCCTCCTCAAAACCGCAACAACTTTAAGTATTCCCGGAAATTCCAATTCTTGCTTTTCCAGTAACCCCAAGTAAGCCGAGACAACATCCGAACGACGATAACCGCTAGTTTCATTACCAATATCGAAGAATGCGGTCAGTTCGCAGGAATCTTCATCTTTTTGTTCATTTTGCCGCTCCCACCGGAAGCTCTTAACACGGCCGGGCCCCCATACTACCCAGACTAAGTATTCGAGAGTTACGGCGCCAGCGCTAAACACATCCGACTCCGATCCCGGAATTTCATGTCTTTTACTATATTCACAGTAACACGCTTCGGGGAAACGAGGGCGGTCACCCGGACGATAGAGATTTCCGAAATCAGTAAGGCGAGAACCATCTCCAGGCCGAAGACGAAGAAGGACGTTCGAAGGCTTGATATCATTGTGACAGCAGCCGACCTCGTGCAGTGAATCTATGGCTATGAACAGCGTCCGAGTGTCGACGAGGAATTCGGTGTATGCGTAGGATCGGTCAATGCACCCGTCGAGCTTTAAGCGCTGTTTAAGACTCATCCCATCCAACAGCAGCAGGACCCCCTCCGGTCGATTCTTATCTGAACCAACATACCCAAGCGCCCTAGTACAGCCTTGTATATTTCGCACATAGCGCAGGTGATCGATTTCTTGCTTACATTCCCCAGGAATTTTGAATCTTTTGACTGCACAATCTCCACCATTGTTCATTTTACCGCGATGCACCGAGCCATGCACACCCTTACCCAGTTCCTCCCAAACCTCCACCGGAAATGGACCCTGTCCATTGACGGTCCAGTATTGCAGTATAATTGGCATTACCCGCTGGGTTGCCGAGCCGGTCGGCGGTATCGAGTGGCGATAATCCACACCCAAAGATCAGAGTTCAAAGTCTAGACTCGTGTTCAGTTTGGTTTGGATTGCGACTGAGATTTATGGAAATTTCGCTGCGACAAGAAAGTGCAACCAGACGCCTCCCGCTACAACACAATCCGCGCCTTAACCAATCCAATGTAATGCCTTGTTGGTTGATGTTGATGATTGTTGACTGATGATAGCTACGCCGGACTCCCTGCGAGATGACTAAAACCTTTCCACTTTTCGATCCAGTACTTGTGTGTTTCCCGCCACAGAAAGATCGGACGAAATCTTGCTCCCCTAACCGGACAGTGGTACACCGCGCTTCGGATCGAGATCACACAACTTACGCTTCGCAACAACGCAACTCTTGTAGCCTAGCATATGTTTAGCTATCCTACATATGGACATGGGTGCAGACTTACTTACGGCACGAGTTGGTCTCTGAACTTATCTCCCGGAACAACACCCTACACACTGTACTACACGAACCCTTTTGTCGGAGGGAAACTAATCTCCAAAGCAAGCCGTGCTGACAGAACAAATTGCTTACTGACTTTCAAGATAGCCTGCTAATAGTTGAGACTTCGAGAATTGATGAAACTTGCGATCTCGTTCTGTATCTGAGCTATGACATACAGAGCTTGAACGAGATTAGTCGCGTGCCCTATGATCGTTAAAACGACTGTCGAATGGAAAAGGTATTTCGATTGGGATGATGAAAGACCAGTCGTTACGATCTGGAAATACGTTCGACTACCGTACCGACTTCTGTGGTTGAATTGCCGGTCGTGGATGACTGGATCCAATATTCAGAGAGTTCGGAATTGACGCTTGGCAACGGAACCAAGCACACCCGTCGGATAGCAACTATACCTGCCCAAGAGACCAGTAATGCGAGAGTGTACTAGCCGGTAGTATGGCGAGAGTATGGAGATTGTTGAGATCTAATGCACAGTGATTGCTGGGAGATCGGTTGGAAAATGCAGCGGGACGTTGGGTGGTCGAGGGAAAGAAACAAAAGAGGACACTTCCCTGACGGAGCGGAGGTGATCAGGGGATATGTTCTGTATTGAAATTGACTGATTGGAATTCGTATCAACAGAACCAGCTAAAGCAGGGAAACAGTTAGTACTGCATGAGGAGTTGCTTCAGGATAACGAGAATCGGTCGTCGTCGTCGTCGTCACTACTCTGCTTGGAGTAGAAGGGGATAGAAGGAAAAAATAGGTAACCCCCGCATACAACTAGCTAGCCACTATTATCGACGTCCTGACCGACCGACCGACCTTACCATCTCTAGGCTTGTCAGTCACGAGTTACATACGGGTATTTCTTTCCGTGAGCACAGTGGAACATTATCCAAAGACCACAGCACTGCAAAATTTCTAGTAACAACGCCCAGATGCTATCACGACCACAACCTCCTTTTGTTTCCCAATTTACCACAGTATCAGCAAATCATGAGACTCCTCTCCGCCGAGGCCGAATGGCGCCACTCAAAAATTTCCGTGAATGCTATTAGCGCCAAAACAGTCATACATTAGGAGGTATCACTAGAGAGCTAGAGAGATCAGTTTCCATATAAACCATTAAAAAAATCATTTCATCGTATTATATCTCCACTACAATTGACGATGAGACAAAACTCGCACTCCTGAACTCTAAAAGCTATCTAAAACAACAAACAATCGCCTCAAAAACCCTTCTAAAACTAATAAATAGCTGCATGATTGTTCTCGTCATTGAGGGGTTTATTAAGCAAAACCGAATCTCTTCAATTGTCTCCTCCTGTGTACGTTAAGTCTCTATGGGCTTCACTCCTGAGCATTGCGTACCTGCATAAGGCTGAGCTATTTTCGTGCTGTGGGGTAAGAGATACTGGTATCGGGAATCCATACGTTTTTATCCATTGGTGGACGATGCAGCCCACATGGAGTCCTGGCAGCCACACAAAACCAGGCTCTAAATCTACTGCGCTGCCATTGGTGTGGACTCATGGTGTGAAAGAAGCGAGACCACGATCAGCCAACGAAAATTTGACCAGGGAACAAGTAGAAGGCTCCGTCGTCATTGGAAAGCCACTATATCGTTGTGTTTCGTCGGCTTGGATTCGTACCTATATCGCAAGCCGTCCAGCGGTAAGAACTATAATCGCCAACGAGTTGTGGTTAATTGTTAACGCGTAACGAGTCGGAGGATCGGACAGCGGAACCATGGCCAGCCGGTGGGTACTCTTGCAAAGCGTATGAACAGCAGGTACGATGTTTGAAGGATCTGCCGTAGAGCTCCCCAACATGAAAAGGAACGTTAACCCAGCGGATGGGGGTGTGACGTTGACTACATGTGCATGGTCGCAGATGGAGAAGCTGCCACTGACAAGTCTGTGCTTCAAATACGATTAGTTTCCCTTTGCACTAATTTGATGTAATGAAAGTCCACCTTGATCTATGTGTAGCAAGGGAATCAGGCTGAGTGAAATGTGCCTCTCGACTGCGGTCAGCCCCGCAAGGTGCGTGAATGTGCATCTACAAAAGCAAGAACTGCACTAATCATAGTGGCTTGCAGTATCAGTGCTGAGCATCGAACTGACTTTCGAAGTTTGGGAGCATGCTAGTAGCAGTGGACGAAGAACGATGTGTAAAGTGATTTGTCATTGCGAGGTCTCTAAGCGGCTGCGAGAGTAGATACAGATAAACTGCTGTTGATGTAGTTAACTTGCTATCACAGAAGCTTAGCTTATACAAAACAGTGATGAAAGGGAAGGAAATGACAGCTTTTGCACATTTTGTATCGGGACGGGGCTTGGTTTCGTCCGATCATCATCAATGAAACTAGACTTTTGATGTCCGGTGAGGTGTATCTAGTGCTTCACTCTCTTTTGCAGCAGTTTTCTGCCAAGGGCTTTTTTATCGGAATCGTAAGGCAGGATGGGCACCTGCATTCATCCCAGAAAGCAGTACCGACTATTTTGGCGGGTGATGCATCGCGCGAAGTATTGATAAGTAGCGATCTACTGCCTTTGTGAAGAGCTACCGGGCGGTAAGTGGAGATCCTACGGTGTAGTATGCTTATGAGGTGTAGTGGTTCGCAAGACGATGCCGTGACGCCAATCAGTGGTAGCAGGTGGTGTTTGGAGGACACTGTTCGTTGCTGAGATCATGGTATTGAATACCTTCAGGACAGTGTCATTAGGTGATGGTAGTGACCGTGACTTCACTTCAGAGCCGCATAATAGTGGAGTTGCTCGTCGCTGTTACTCAGCCAATTCAGCTCCTCTTAATGCCTTAGAGCGAGTAGCGCCTAATTACTCTAGACCAGCAGCTATGGTCCACCACAGTACAATTTGTCTCGAAGACCCTCCCTAGACGAGAGCTATTCCAAGTTAGATGTCTTTCTACTCTAGTCAGCCCCAACTGTTGTTGCTTTTCGTATGTGTTAACACCATGTTTCTACCTTCCAAATTAGATACATGTGCTACTACCCCGCCCTTCAGTTCATCTTACTCGTTCGTTTACGCTCGGCATGCACTTTCAGCATTTGCTTAAGTCTATTGCCCGAGATTATACAGTCTTGCGATCGGTATCCCAGGTTCGGAGTGGCCTCTGAGTGCATAGATCGCTCATCACAGACCGGTGGCGCGCCGTGGGGCTACGCTGAACGGTAAGTCTATCGAACTTACTGCCCTCTCTTTGAGATTGAGAACATTTGAATAGAACGTAGGGTCGTCGGAACTTTATTGGTGCTTCTACTCTCCCGGATTACACATCTGCAACGTTAACTCAAGCTATTTCCACATGGCTTCTGGTCTATATTCTCACGACAAGTCAATTCCTCCCATCGCAATTCCTCTTACGGCCTGCGAAAAGATCTCCCGTCGAGTCACTTCGCCGACAGCAACTACCATTCGTCATATCTGTCATTCAAGAGCTACGTTGATGAGAAGATATCGGAAGTCTTGAAGGTTACCATTCATTGTCCGATAGAATTGCTGACTGGAGCGAATAATGGCTAGTGGGGTGATATCGTTCACAGTCATCGGTCACAGCCGAAATTCGACCGCAATATTCCCGGGGGTTTGAACCTAGAAGTCGGCTATAATCATCCGTAGGATATGTGGCTTATTTAAGCCAGCTGCAGCAATCCGGGGAAGCTTTCGAGGGAACGGGGCCCTGGTATTGGACTACGTATAATCTGACACGCTCGGGGTTTTGGGACTAATGGTAGCTTCGTGTACAGGCGGAGCTGTTCCTCTTGCCCGGTGCCAGTTCTCGGGATTCCGACCATCGATTACGTTGTCCCAGATACAGTTCCAGCTGCAGGCTATAGGCTTATTCAGGCTGTAGTCTTAAGATTGTCGGCTCGATACCATTCACAAAACTTCGCCCCGAACATCTACACTAGGTTCTAGAGGGCGCTTGGAACCAGTGAGGCAGCTCCCACGTCACCGGTTACTGTGTTCTCTATAGAATTCAGCCGCACACATACGATCGTTCCCATCCGGACATGTCGACGCCGGCCGGTTACTCAGCATGGCCTCATTACGTTCGTGTTCCTGACGTCGTTATCTTGTAGTAGCTACGGTTGTAATTCCCCTACTATATAATCCCCGCATCCCCTTAGTTCGTTCAAGTGCTTGATTCTTTTGTTGCTAACTGCATCGCACGGTACCGAGAATTAGAAATCTAAATTCGCTCGTCGAAGCCTACTGTTCTTGTATCGCACTACATTACCTTGGGGCGGGTCCACCAGATGCATGAACCTCTAGTTCCAGGCTTATTCTAGCTCCTACGCAGGTAGCATTGTGGATAGTACGGATGGCAGGGAGCTCGGGAGGGAAAGATCCGTTCGGGCAAAGCTAGGAACTCCTAGTGATCTATCTTCTTTCTAAGCTCAAGCTTTGACTCAAGCTTTTGCTGTGTACATGTGTTCTACCCCACCGACCAAGTTTTCCACTTGACCAAGGGGACATCCCCTTGACCAAGAGGTAGCTTGGCTGGCAGGGCGTCCTACTGGGCAAGATTCTTTGTTGGTGGGTAGGATATCTCCTGGCCGGAAAGTAATGTACTTTGCAAGTTAGTTCGAATTAGCAAGATACTTCGATGACAGTGCACCGATGTGATGATGGTATCTCGTGACCAAAAACTAGCACACCTTGTGGGTGGGATATCTTCTGCCTAGCAAGTACAGGCCTCGCTGCGTTGAAGCTGCGTAGATAACTCTCTTGGGCCAATATCAACTCCTTCTGCTAGAAATACTCGGGGGAAAAGAAGTTTCCGATCAGTTTGAGGCCTAACTAGAGTAGTAGGTGAATTGTTTAGATGCCCGAAAGCAGTCTGTTGGTCAAGAATCCTTTTTGGATATAGGAAAATGGAAATTGGATGACAAAGTGCAGGCATAAAATGTATTCTAAGGATAGGTGGTTGAACTTTCAAGGCGATTGCAATTTTTCACAGGCTAGTGGCTTCAGACTCCACCACTGCCACCACGTCGCCGCTAGGAAACATCCAACCCACTAAGTATATCACTTGTCAGGCAGAAGACATCCCACCCACCAGCCAAGAATCTTGCCTGACAGACGACCTCCCGACCATATACTTTTTGGCCTTGACTTGGCCAACTATCGAGGAAAACTTCCTATTTGGGATATTTATAATCGGAACTCGAAGCTCAAGCTTAGGTTCAAGCTCACTGAGTTGACTTAAGCTGGCGCGAACCTACCTCTCATGTGCTGAGTTGGCTCGAGCTCTTACTCCAGGCTTTGACTCGAGCTGACCTACACATATCATTAGGAACTCCAGTAGTAGTTAAAGGAAGAAATGGACTGACTTCCAGGCAGCTTTAAGGTTTTTCTAGGGGGCAGCCCGTAGCAAGCAAGAATCCGAAACATCCTTCAATTTAATTTCCATCTCTCGGAAGCTACAATATCGAATTGCATGCCTTAATTAGCGAGATAACGTTGGGGCAATCAGAGAGACAAAGCATACCATCAGAGAAGCAATTCAAACAATTGGAATGGATGGGGTGTTGAGTTTATAGAGGAGCGATAGAGTAACAGAACGTTAGAATTTGATGTGCTTTATGGGGGAAACCGTATATATTGATATGTATACCTATGACAGAGAACAGAGAGGACGTCAAGACCATCTACAATGTGTGGGAGTGTTGCGGGGAGCCCGGGGACAGATAACAGTCATAATTGCGAGTGCACACCAATATGCATCCCCAATTCGGAAATAACGATGATTCCAGACTAACAACTACTTAAGTACTAATTGAAAAAGCAAACGACAGACAAAGAAAGTGCAACACTATTGGTGATAATGATAAGAGAAGAGACCCTCTCCTGAGAAAAGTAAAGAAGACTAAACAATACCCGTTGTCATGCCATAATCGCCACAGTCACCGCCACTTTACCCACTAGTACTAAGTAGTCGCCAATCTAGCGCCTCACCCTTTAGTCTCGAACCGCTATTGCAGTAGACTGGTACGCCAGTACTGGCGTACCAGTAAGCAGTCTGAAACTTCACCCCTCACTCCTTCGAATGCAAATTTAACTGCCCCGCTCCTCCACCGCTCCGACAACCCTGTGGTATATGGAAGTGTATAAATATAATGTGTAATACCTGTATAAGTACCTGTATAAATATGTATGGGAGTTTACAGGAGTTTATATGACAGATATGTATACTACTACATACAGACTTTACCCAACTCGGGGATATAAGACTTAGATACGTGTAACTATTTTCACTGTATATTTTACTGTACTCAGGTATGTTTCCACATGCACTGTATATCTTACACGTGACAACCTCGAAAAAAAAAAGATTTTTGTGGAAATTGAAACCTCTAGCCGTGCTCTCATTTGAGAGTGCTACCAACTAAACAATGAGAGCATTGCTTAAAGGGAAGCAGTTTAAAGCTTAATGGTATTTGAAGTCCTTTTCCCATACAAGTTCGACCACAACTTATACACCATCGGGGATATACACCGCCAGGGATATACGCCACCCACGAATATACATCCTCTTTTATACACCACCCACAAATGACATATTTCTCCCGGGTACATGCCAATTGACAGATGCTGCCGTGATTTAATAGGTGAAGTCTATTCTTAGACGATCGACATACAAGGTACCAGGATGTCAACATCGGCACGTCATCTCCACGTGGTGGAGGCGCGTGCATGCTTTTCAACTCTAATGCTACCTCAGATAATCATTAGTCTATTCGAAACTGCGGCAGATGCCGCTACAGAATTACATTCTGACACTGTATCATGATACGAACACCTGACCGGACAGCTGACGGTTCATTTGCAAATTTGCAAGTGCCAGTACAGTACACTCTTGGAGATCTGCCAGAGGTTGCTGTGAGACCACTGAACATTTAACCTCCCCGCAAGTTCCTACTTCTCGGTAAAGAAGGATCTGACCAAATAACATCGACGACAAGATTCATGCACGAGTGAGAATACGTAATCGGGCCATACTGAAAACACGAAGTCAATGGAAGCTTGGATGGCAGTGGATGAGCGAAAAAGAGATGGATTATGACCTCAATAATGATAGTTGCATGGCCTGAAATAGTCTTGGACCGCTACCTAAACTGTCTTCAACACTGCAGCCTCGATTAAAACTTTGCGTTTTGCATAACTACTTACCTACTTACCTACTTAAGTAACCTAGCCTTAGGAAGGTAACATACGAGTTTATTGGCTGCATTTGAATCGCGCCCTACCAAGCTAATAACATGTGATCCTGTCGTGGAAGCAAATGGCAAGTACTTAGAGTACGCAATTTTTTGGCGCTTCGGTTTAGTTGTAGCTTTGCTTACTCCTCGTCATCATTACAACAGGGTTTCTGCACGCGCTAGCCTTTTGTTCTCCGCCTAGAGGGGCGGTGACAATTCTTGCGGTGTTCATGCCTGGGAGCTAGCTAGTAGAAATAAGCTTAAACCAGGGCTACAGAGATACCGCTATCGTAAATCGTGGTACGGTTTCCTTGAAGTTTTGGTCTAATTGGAGAGGCCTATGTAGTCAGTCTCGTCCGCAGTCCGTCAAATCTACATAGAGTGGAACAAGAGTAAGAAGGGTGACAGCTTCGGGAGCTATCTACATGGTTTGGTTTGGTCTCGGCGTGTCCGCTCTGATGAATGTCGATGCGCGCCAGCGAAAAAAAGTCGTATGACAGACTAGCTTTTGATTGGAGACTTGACGAGCATCGTTAGGAACTCGCCAAATTTTCAAGTCTCCGGACACCCTTTCAATGACTAGATGACTCCGGTAAGATTATGTCTTATCCAATAGTCATCCAACTTTTGATGTGTAGCTACCAAACTTTTGATGTGTCGCCAAGGGCGTTTATGATGGGGTGTCCGGAGACTTGGAAACCTGACGAGTACAACGCGTAGATCAGGGTACATCACTCGCCAAATTAACCGCATGCATTGTTGAGGTGTGCGATACTGATGAAGTGTAGAGTTCCCGTCGGAGACCGACGGAGTGGCGAGTGGTGAGTGGTGGCGAGGGCTAAGTGTTACTTTGGATGGTTCGGTGACTTGTTTATTGGCTTCTCTATCTCGACGGCCAGAGGCCCGTATATGTACAATCTCATATGCGTACGCGTATGCTCTATCTGACATGAGACGCATCACCCTGGTCCTGATGCATATCCTCATACAGCCACCATCTTCATACAAGTCTTCATTCTCATACAAGACATCAGACGGTGCTGAGACTCACGATCCAAGTACACATGCAACACTAAGAGCTGCGGTGGCAAGAGTGAGATTTCGTGTAGTGGACTCCGAGAGACCTCGGTAGACGTCGTTCTAGGTCTTATAGAAAAATACATCCAGGCCGCATCTCCACAAGTTCAATATTAGTACCCCAGTTATTAAAACCGTCAAACTGTGGTTGATAACGAACATTTCTTAGTTGAAATGAGCGCGACAAGCAACTCTATTAGGTGCTATTCCTTCTAAAAAATTTCTAGCCAATTTTTAAGCTTGTATGTCCCGCGCTTGCTTGTCTGCGGAATTACTGATTGATAAAATTTACGGTGGGGGTTGCTATGAATTTGGGGATTTCTGTCACCACCCGCTTTCTCGTCTCAACCTCGAGGGTTGGTGCCGCTTTATGGACAAGGGTAAACTTGGGCCTGAAACGCACCGAAGCAGCTCATTTTTGGGTGGGAAATTTTCTCTGCTCATAGCTATGGGCCGTAAGTAAATCCTCACAGGAGTTGTCTGTCGTTTTTATCCGAAATTCAGAGGTACGTACGCAGCCTGGGGCCGACTTGCAGGTTGTGTATATATCTGCGTTAGCCTAACTCTAGACCTCTCTGCTGTATACTCAGTGAGTTGCTGATTCTGCGTGCACAAGTAAAATCTGCTGCCCGCTTTCGTTCAGTGATATCTGGATTTATAACTTCGTAGGGTCTGAACTGCCACGTCTACAATTCGTGTGCAGTTAAGTTCAAGGCTGAGCACTTATATATGTGTGGTTCACCCACCTTGGGATGTTATGGCTCACGAATGATACTTCTCGCCTACTTTGCACCAGGCCACCACAGCACTAGCATGTCCATTTGAATTGGCCCAAGTTCTTTATATATAACTAGTACAGCCTTACGAGATGAATCAAAGGTAGTTTAAATCTGCAAGAGATGGATCTGGAGTATACTATTGTGGTTTGGTGCATGTGGAGCTCTCAGTCCCTGTGCAGAACTTGGAAGATATGGTCTTTTTAAAAGAGATAACAAGATCACTAACAATCTTTCTCCTCCACAGAACTACCCAATGACTATCAATTAGGCTTGATATGTATTTATATGGAGTTGACCTTGTGCTACCGCGCATCAAACTCCAGTCACATCTACGAAGCCTTATCAGAGAGCTCGGGATTTCTCTGGAAGTTGAAAAATAACCGTCTGAATACTAGAGTTAGCCCAATAAAGTAGATATAACTTCTAGAAGCTCGCTAGGGATGAATACGGTGTAATTCCCGTTGATGACCTGCCACATTGGTAGGGCCCGGTGTACGTATGGTAATTAATTGTGGTCTAACTTACCTCGATAGTGTAGCGGCCAGGAAACTCGCTGTCAAGATACTCCTTCAAAACAGAGTAGGATATGTATCTTTCACCGATCACCTTGCAAACGGGTTGGGTCACAAAGAGCATGTTAGGATGTAAGTTGGGTCAATAGAGTGTAAATAAATTGGTTCGATAGATTTATATTCTCGTTGTGCAGGTATCGTTTGTAATTGCTTGTCATCTTCTAGCTAGGCTTCTGGGGTTCTGGGGCTCTGGGCGGGTTTATATCCTCCGTGTTCCGGGGCGCAGCATTATCACCAACCGCAATATCCCTGGGGTCCATAATTGTGCTATGCTAGAGTGTAAATGCCGCGATTTCGTGGTTTAAGCCTCACGACGGAGTTTAATCTACACCTCATGGTTTAAGAAGTGTTTAGTCGTACAACAGCTAGGCCAGATCATTCCACGACTGGAGGGTGAATTAAACCACAGCGTGTGAACCTTACAATTCCAAATGAAACGCAATCGAGGGGAGTGCAAATTAAACGATAGCAATAGAAGGCGTAAGGTAAATTAAACCACAGTATGTGAATCTTACAATCCCAAATGAAAACACAACTGAGGGTAGTGTAGATCAAACAACAGCAATAGAAGGTATAGGGTAAATTAAACTAAAGTGTGTGAATCTTAAAATATCAAGTGAAAAACTGTACAACGTGTATGTTGCTTATATAAAGGATCAGGTGCTATATATAGTCTGTAGATAGCCGGCACTCCTCCTATTCCCTTAGACATCACTATCACCACTACTACTGCCATCTACCATCTGCTCGCCGTGTCCCCTACATTCAACAGTGTAAATCAAACTATTGCGAGTGATTTAATATGGATTGCTTTAGTCAACTATTATAAAGATTTCGCCTTTGGTGTTGAGGTTTGCAAACCAGCAGAGTATTATAATCATAATAGATACAATGAAAAGGTTTCCACTTTTGCCACTTGGAATTATAAGAGGAGTAATTTGGACATGTCCTATGTGCGTGCATGTGTGCGTTTTGCGTGCAAGCGTATGAATATGTGTAATTTGTTTGTTTGTAATCGTTCTGTATTCAGCCGCTTGCGGCTATGACATATATATTCCTAAAATATCCTTCTAAGGGAGACTAGTTGAAAGTATTGTGAGAATAGGGTAATGGTACACTTGAAGATAGCTGTGGTGATGATGATGATGAACAACAAATGTTCTAAGCCTACAGAGGAGCATCATAGAGTAGTGAAGAATCCTTTGTCGAGTTGGAACAACACTTCTAATCTGTCTGCCCTGGGCCCGAAACAACAGAAACGTGAGATTTCAAACGACATTGAGGTGTAAAATCACATGTTTTTGTGATGTGTGTACATACTACAAAATGGTGTAAAACAAACGTTTTTAGCGTGTGGATTTCACGATCTGCACCACAAGCATAAGAATTTCAGATCTCACTACAATCTCACGACAAACCTCACGACAAACCTCACGACAAACCTCACGACAAACCTCACGATAATCACACGCAAGTATACTCCAGCTACGATAAAAAAATATGCTGCGAAATTTAACTTAGCTTCGATGACTTGGGCACCCAGATACCCTCAGTAGTTAGTTGTAATAAGACTAGAATATATAGACCCGCCGGAATGAACCTGGACAGCCGTCTTGAAAACCCCGCGAAGGGTAGAACCGGATCACATAGTAATTACGGGCCTTTCCACCTTCGAAAGAGCTCGTTAGCTCAACCCAATCTCACTCAAAAAGAGCCAAGGCGGAGTAGCAGCTCTCACCATGATATCCTAGAGTTTCTTCACACGCGACAATTATCCAAGAAGCACCTATAAATAATGAATTCCTCGGAATGGACTGCAGTGTTGTATATCTGGTGACAAGAGTGGCAAAGGGTGGAACCAGTATACCTGAAGATTTATCCGAAGATTCTTTGTATATATCTCGAGTCTCTCTCCTTGTCTCTTCTCTGTACGATAAGTCTATATACACACATTGCTCTCCCCTTTATATCGCAACATGGAAAACGTTGTCATATTGGGTGAGACTCCATTTTGCACCCACCGCGGGTTTAGTTTGATTGGTTCACCATACTAGCACACACACGTGTATACTTATACTCCATATACACCGCTTTAATTCATATTGAAACCAATGTATGGTGTCTCCGAGGGAATCTTAGAACTTGGATCATTCCAATCGGAGCATAACACTCGGAGATTCAGGAAGAGTCCGCAGTCGGATCATAGGCAAGATCACATCCCCAATGTAGATTTTGATACATTAAAGCTGGAGTAACCCCGGCAAATCAAATTACAGGGTCTCTTGTCCTGGTGTATTCCGACCTGGGTGATATCACTTCAAGGAGCTCCTCATCCCACCCAAAACCGAATATCATATTTCATTGATAAAGTCAAATAACAGCCGATAAGGATAATTTCTAAATGGAATAACACAAGCAAGCAGCTCTATTGGATTGTACGATTCGATTCAAAAAATTTCAGCCGATCTTGAATGTCCTGCGGGTTGGCATAAACTCCGGTGGGGTTGGTACAGGGTCTGGGTGATTTACGAGCGTCTCACACTATTCCTACGGGTGTACACTCACCACGTATATGGGTGACCTCGAGCCCAGAATGCACCGGGTCAGTTAAAAACTCTCCCATTACGATTCGTGACGAATTTTTACGCCACGGCTAGTCGTTTATAACCAAAATTAATTGTTGAACCTTCAGAAATATTGCTCGTGCTGAAACCCATTAGGGCTGTATTTGCAATTTAAACATGTGGAATTCAGATCAAGGCCAAACAAGCCCATTATCTACCTACGTACTGTATACTTTAGTCCAACTCGTTGCATTCGTAATACGAGGAGGTTACACAAGCATGTACGTTACTTTTATTTGTCTAGTTTTAAGCTCAACTAGATTACCGGCTTGCTCTAAGCATTAGAAATTGTTGTCGACGTCGGGTATACACACTGCACATACTACAAAAATAGCGAGTTGGACCGGATTATATGGTATGCGACTGCTTTGCACCAGACTATTACTACATATTCAGGTGATACAGCCCCAAGCACCACAATCTGTGCAGCCTCACGAAACAAACTCAAATGTGACCTACAATCTTCACGAGGTGGAGCATGAAGTTGCGGTTTTGGAGATCTCGTGCATATGGAGATCGCGGCTGCTGCGTCGACTGGAGGACACTGCTTTTTAATAGATAACAAACAAGACCAATAAACATCCATTTCCCACCAAAACCATACGGCAACTATGCTACCATCAATTACGCTTTGGAGATGCAGTTCTCGATTTGTAGTTTATCCCGTCCGCCACGCCCCGAATCTACCGTCTACAAAGCCGCTCCACCATGATCTAGTATCAGGGAGTCTGAGACCTTTCTTGAAGCTGAAAAATAACAGACTGGAACTTTAAATCAGTTCTAAAGTGGAACCTCAGCTGAGTGGATTCAACCTCTGGAAGCGCGTTTGGAATGAATACAGTGTAACTCCCGTCAACGGCCTGTCACATTAGCAGGGCTCAACACGGTAATTGATCACGGCGATCCAACTTACTTCGATAGTGTAGCGGTCAGGGAACTCATTGTCGAGATACTCTTTCAAGACGGAGTGTGTAATGTATCTTCCGCTGATCACCTGACGGACGGATTGCGTGGCGGAAGACATGATGAAGTGGAAGTAAGTTTGCTTGTTCTAGTAGTGTACGAGTGGGTATCGTTTGGTGGTGATTGCTGACCTTCCATCTGGGCTTTTGGGTGGGTTTATATCCTATTTCCTCCATGCGGAGGCCACAATATCACCATGGTATCGTCTCCATAATTCTGAGTAGCCATGATTGGAGAAATCGGAAGCTTCCGTCACAAGAGTTATCTGTTGTCTTTTCACAAAATACACGGAAAATTGGAACGAAACACGCGGATCAACGATGGCTGATAAGATAGATTAGCATTGCTCACACGCGCGGTATTCACCAGCATCCAGTCGAATTTGGAGTTTTGAGTCTCGTTTGCAGCCTGCTTTTTCCTCGATGACATCCAGTAAACGCTGCAGATGATACCTATCTGAATGTTTGGGTGGTGAGGCTGCAGGCTAGTCACCAAGTTTCTCGGGTGCATTCGTGGGGGAATAGGTGGGGGTCAGAGTAGTACACGGTTACATTGTTCGATTATATTGGTCTCGATTCACGTGGTTGTAGGGTTAGGGGTATTGTGGATATCAACACAAAGGTACAGTTACTGCACACAGCTGACAATTGTTGCGCATGCGGGTTTACCACCATCCAATAGTTCGCTAGCCCTGCCACACGTGAATTAATTAACGCAAAAATATGTACCACGAAAACATAGCTGTCAGATAGTTGACTTGGTAGGATTTGGCGGCAGCCCGCGCACGGCCAGCTCGAATGAGCCGTCTGATGGACTAAACAACCGCACGTGTCAGTGAAATAGTGCTTACTACTCTATTTGGAGTGATTTAGTACCAAAAAATGTAATACTACATGAGACTCGAAAAATGTGTATTAATACGCTAGAGACTACGTAGAGTCCAGTGGTACTCTCACAATAGCTAACTTGCCCTTTACTAGAGCATTATGAGCAAGTCAGCTCAAGTGAGGCTCCTGGAAAGGTTTTTTGAAGACAATTATAATACGCTTTGGCCCTTGCGACAGTTCTTGGATTATTTACAACAGTTTTCGGACCGTTTTGAGTCATTATGAGACCGTTCATAGAGTTGAGAACCGTCGTTTGGCCATTCTAGATTTGCTTCTTGAACCGTATAATGTTCACCTTATAAAAAACACCATTTCTTACGGTGCTCTGAAGTTTACATCAGGGAATTAGCGATGCGGGAAAAGGGGAGGGAAATTTGACCTGAAAGTTCGTGTTACCCTACTTTTACTTGCAGCAACTTGTCTCACTCAACTTGTCAGTTGTATTTTCTTGTATTTCTTACAGACCCATGTGTTCATTCGTGACTTTTTGCTCTCGGCCATTAGGGAGTTGCACACCGATATATCGCGATATCATAAGGTTTCCACCACAGGAATCACTCCTGCTCATCCTTCTCCACCTCCTCCAGCAACCTGACTCCCATCCATGACACTCACACCTCCTGCTCTTCTTCCACGGACTTGGCCACTCACTTGTAATCAGTTCTACTTTCACTACCCATATTTTACGTAATTAAAAAGCTGCTTCGAACATTTGACCAAACTTCAGAGTATTTTGCCGAGCGGGAGCGAAGCCTCAGTACCAATGTTTGTGATCTCGCTTAGCCTGCCGGTTACTCTCGCTCAAAGTTCCGGCCGGCCATGGTTTCGGAGCTGCTAACTGGAGCAGATCTAGGGTATTGAAATATAAACCTGTACTTGTGTAGGGTACCCTAAGTACTATGTAGAGTACGTCAATGCGTAATATATATTTTGGTTCTTATAGACTACACGTATACTGTAGGTCTGATCCCTGTGTCATACCTGGTGTATGATACGCCAAGACATTCCTTTGATAAGAATTAAGGAAAAGGGGACGAAGGGTAGAAGGAGGGGAAGGGGAATCGGGCATTATCATACTCTGGATAGAGTGAATACAGTATGATTAAAACAAACAAAGAATGAGGATAATTATTCGGCTCTAGCGTCTTATTCTGCCCCTAGAGTGAATTTTAATAAGTCAACAACCTCGTAATATTTGGCGTGGGGGAATTCAACAATTGATTGACAGTCACACCACAATTATCATTTAAACTCTTTTATGACGATGATTGGTGAATACAGTCCGAGCAGGCATACAAACTTGTACGGATCGAATATTAATATCACCATATTGCCTTCCATGAATAGGTACTTAAGTACTCACTTTTTCCAAAATATGAATGTTTAATTTGATTGAGTTTCTCCACACTATTGCCCTGCTTTTGAGTGGTACGTACTGTTGCTTTCGATACCATAGTAGCTGTCACCGATTTACCCCCATGCTTATCACATCTCATGAAAGGCAGGAGACCCCCACCTTGTAGTACATTTCTGGAATGTGGTATTATGCAGCCCTATTCAAAATGCCGATACCACTAATAATACCCTCAATTTCGGCCCGGCTTGTCTGAGTTGCTGCAGAGACAGTACAACGGAAGCGCGATGACTCCTACCTCGACAGCCACAGACCTGAGTAACTTCTAGCGTTAGGAACGAATGCTAGAACGGTGACTGGGGGTTGTCTAATGTGGGGGTTGTCTAATGTGGGGGTTGTCTAACGTGGGGGTTGTCTAATGTGGGGGTTATCAGTTACCGGTGAGAAGTGTCATCCCCACAATCTCGAATTGGCCGCCCCGGGCACAGGATTTGAGGCCTCACAAATCACACCGTCATATATAACAACACGGCGTGGGCGTGGGGGGTTATACAGGGCAGGACCTACTTGTGATACCTGTTGCAGGGAGTAGAGTGATATTTGATCAAGACACCATCGTTTCTATTCTCGCAAGTACCTTTTGGCGGGAAATTCAGCAAAACTATACCTGTGTAGAGTACCCCGAGTTTTAAAATACGTCCAAAGGCTATTTTGAAGGGGTTTCATCAAAGTCGTAGAAGGACCGACTTCAGCCCCACGTTCTGACATTCAAGCGCGTGCATACGCGGTTGATTGTGCTGAAGCCGACAGGAGCACATAAGGTTTTACCCCTGGCACCTTTGCCCGCTGTAATAGACCCTTATAATTACATATGACGACCGGGGGCAGACTTTTCCTCTCAAAATCCTCACCACCATAGCGAGACTTCTCGCACACTACCTCCATTTCCATCATATACCAGACCTCGCACAGTATATGTTCGAGATTATCTACAGAAACATATCGGCCTAACATGGCACACTACTCCGCAATCAAACACTCAAACCTCCAGAGATCTAGCCATACTGCCATCTATCACCACCATGTCGACCGCAATAAAGCACGAACTTTGTACACACAGAAGCTAAGAAGGGTACGTACACGTGTTTCCTTGACGGATTTACATTACCACTCGGCACTGGCGACATCGACATGCCAAAAGAATGCTAAAACAATGTAGATCCCTAATCTGGACCTGTTGCAATGTCAAACCTTTCATATCCGACAAAGTGATGATAAGTAAAGGATGTACGCGACCATGATTCTAGCTCCGTGTTCAGGCCTTGTGTGATGTCCGTTTCCAATGGCCAATGGCGTTACGAGACTTTTCTGGCTGGCCAACTGCACCAGTTAAGTTCCGACGACACTGGGGGGACGCTGCCGATTATGAGCATTACGAGGTGAATTAATTCGCATCGCCAGTATACGCGTAGGTTTTGTTGGTTTCCCTATAAAGGTCAGCTTCCTCTCTGTTTAGTGAGTCGCAGATTTACTAACAATTTCTGACTCGGCAGGGATCTTTTCCATTTATTAACTACATCATTCATCGAGAAACGTTCGTTAAAATTGATCTCCAGCATTCCCCTTAAAACGGCAATTAATTCTGGGAGCTGTCCTGCCAGTTCATCCAAATGATTGTTAACAACACTCGCGAGGCGCCAACCGCTGGCGCGACCCTTGATGTCGAAAAATGCCGTCTTTTCTGTGGAATCAGTACGGTATTGTTCACGGCTCCGCTCCCTTCGGAAATCTTCAAGACCTTGGGGTCCCTTAACTTCCCAGACTAGATTTTCGAGAGCAGTAGCACCAGCACTGAATACATCCGACCACAATCCTGGCGATTCGAGTCTTCGGCCATACTCGCTGTAGCATGCCTCGCGAGGAGAGCTTTTTTGACTACTGGGTGCACTACAAAGTGTACTAAAGTCAATGAGGCAATAGCCACCTTCGGGTCTGCGAAGAACGTTCGAAGGCTTTATGTCTAAGTGGACAAAGCCGGCATTATGCAGTGCACATATCGCGTCAAACATCGTCCGAATGTCGTCGAGAAAATCAACGTGTGGTTTTTTGCTTGGTATCGTCACGAAGAGCTGTGCAAGACTCTCGCCTTCCAACGGAAACAAGATCCACATATGACCGTTATCGACATAGTCAAGAGCCTTGGTGCAACCCCACACCGTTCGAACATACTCCAGGTTTTTCAATTCCCGGCGAAAATCTTTCAGGTACTTAAAGATCTTGACTGCGCAGGATGATGAGTTACCCGCATTCGGTACTAGTATTCCACGATAGACGCAACCCTGGGCTCCTTCTCCCAGTTTCTTATCTTCAATTGTAACTGTGCCCCCATCGTGCGTATCTGGTGAACTGGGTGGCAGGATCGAGCGACGACATTCCATACTGGGGGATCGATATTGATTAAAGCCCTAAGTCCGGACCCGTGTTCTACCTAGTCCTCCCCGCAACTACCCCTCTTTCAGATAGCAACTTTCGGTATTGATAGACAGTTTGTTACAACGAAGCGCCTCTCGCTACACGCCCAAGATGTTTACCTAGGCGGTGTTAGTCAATCTTGGCAACTAGACAGTTAACTATGTCAGACTCACGAAAAGCCTGTCGACGTCCCACTTGTTCTCCGGCAACAGAAAATTGGACGAAATCTAGTCTCATAAACCAGGTATTAATTGGTAACCCTTGCACCAATTATTTTACACTCGTGGCCTAGTAAACGCTTAGACCCGTCCTCTGGGAATTCATGATGAGTGCTGTCACACCTATAGCACCTCCGTTTCCGTCCTCGCTTTTTACCCAAAGTTCTCGGGAACTGGCCTTTGAGCAAGCTGCACCGAAACAACAATCGTGTGTGCCGGCTTCGAGGACTGTCGGTTGAGGCTTTGCTAGCAGGCACTTCGGCTTCAGGAATTGAGGTTGGAACTTGCGACACGTCCGTTGTAAAAACGTTCTGAGTTCTACTACTCGATTAGGATGACGAAGTCTCGCTTTACGACCTGTGGTGGCTGTCCTACAGCTTGGGTGCATTGGTATCAGGTACGACTCACACTCACAAGGTTAAAGGGCCGACGCCAACCGCTGGACGCCGTTGGCAAAGAGATCAGGAATACTCCGCTAGGAAATACAGTTACAGAAATCTAGGAGGCCCGTGTGGTTAGGCCAGTACCGGCGGGCTTAGTGAAGAGATGTTGAGATTGTTGAGAATTTCCTTCAGTTGGTTTGGGGATTGTCTAGAGCCTTTGATGGCTATTTTCCATCTACTCCGGTGAGGGGATCCCTGTTTTACCCCTCAACCCAATATTTCGACTAGATTCTCGCGAACAACTGGCTAGGATAGAAGTCCCCATATCAGCACAATCCATGAGCTGTAAGATCACCGGCAGTGGTGGAAGTACGACTATACTGCAAATTTGTCCAACCAAACTAAGGTTTCTAGTCAACGGTTGCCTGGATTTCAAAATTAAATAACCACTCTACTTTCGTTAACCGATCAATCAGTGGCCTACGAGGATATGTAGCACATTCACTGCCGTGAGGGATAAAAGGACCACGGCAAACCAAAGATTCCAGAAACAACGGCTAACCACAACCCACAGTCCCTATACTCTCCCAGTCAACAAGCACCCCTTGTCGCCAAGAACAAATGTAGGCCTACTGGGAATTGACCGTCATAGTCGTTGGCTCCATCACATTGTCATACATTGCTTGATGTCACTAGAGTCGAGGTCGGGGGAGAATCCTGTTCCATAGCAACTATCAAAAAAACATACATTTTATTATATATATCACCAAATCCACAATTAGTAGATGAACAAATGTGCAACGCCCTTCCCCTTCCATCTCTGACTCTATTCCCGAAGCCGCCGGAAACAACGCGGTGGTAATTTCTCACTAGGAAACAAGCTGCTGCTTTCTAATCGAGAGTTGTAATATGTAGAAAACTAATTGGACTGTTTATATCTCTCTCTAGGCACTTTTGTTCCTATGACCGTAGTGCTTGTGTAAGGCCGAGCTATAATTTGTGGGACACCTACCGGATAGGCGAGCTAACCGGGCGATCGCATGTAGACACCTGTTAGTGCCCACACAAGTTGTAGCAGCCGATCGATGCAAAGTATTGAGTTATCTTGCCGAGACAGTACGTGCCAGTGACTGGGAAAGCGCCTGATCTCAGTGATAAGGCGTATTGCGTCAATGACCGCGGGTGAGGAAACCAACGACAGAGCTTTGGCCACCGAATTAAGTGGACTGCATCTAGAGAATCTAACACGCTTTCTCTCAATCGTGGGAAGAAACTCGGCGACCGTGGAGGTAGCGATAGCGGTAGGTAATTACCCCTTATGGAAGCTGCTTGCTACTTGCGGATCTGCGCTTCAAATACGATTAGTTTACTTTTTGCACGTGCTTGACTTAATGGAGATGCCATGTAGAGTAGAAAAATGCCAGGAAAAATGTACCTTTTAGCTATACCTATACTGTGCTAGATGCACATCAACAAAAGCACCAGTCATCGCGCATGGGCTACAGTGTCTGTATCGAGCGTTTGACTGGCTGGCTTCGAAAGTTGACTTCGGCAAGTAGCGATGGACGAAAAATAATGTGTAAGGGGCACTGCTGTTTCGAAACACGAGAGTACCCGAGCTACTGCTGCTAGATAGGTATGTTACCGTGGAAACTTAGCTCTCGGGGGCAGTAACGAAAGGGTCAGTGACAAATTTTTGCTTATTAAACTTTCATCGGTGGAGCAGCGAAGTTGGCTGATGAAGCAGGCGTTTCGCACACTGGCCCTGTATTTTGCTCTTCAGACTTTTTATATCGAAATTGTGTGCACTGTGGGTAGATCCAGAGTGGAGCCGAGTCTTAACTAGCCTGTTGCAGATCCGGAGTGTTGAACATTCGCCATTGTCTTTATAGAGCGCTGCGGCACCGTAAATATAGAGCGTCGGCACTGTAGTAGTAGTTCGTCGCATGTAAGGGTTTGTAAAGGGTCTTGTGCCTGCTACTTTTTCTGTATTTCGAAGACGCTGCAAGTTCTACCCAGGCGTAGTTATCCAGCAGAGTGGTAGTAGACGTTGCTTCTTCAAAAGAAGATGAGGATGGCAAGCAAGTAAGTCGGTATTGAATGATGTTGAGGGTAGTACTTAGTGAGCGTGTAGCCTAGACAACACTACATAAAAGGGCAAAGGATTGTTCTGACGATAATAGCAATGAGAATACGAATGTGTGAGTCAGTAAATTGATCCGATATCTAAACAGCCTAAGTTTGGTGCAGCGGCCTAAAGAGACGGCAGACGAGTGAAGAAAGTGAGCGAACGCTTGGCATTTTCGCGACTCACGCGCAACGTTTGAAAGTCAATTCCTCAACACAACACAGGTCAATTTGATTAAGAATGAAATAACAAGTAGTATACATGTATAAGATCCTCTACCATCATGTAGGACCACCATTATTGTCAAGCAAGGAACAGACCCTCTTAGGCATGCCATCTATCCGCCGGTAAATACACCTTCCCAGCTACTCCTCCCACAACTGTTGTGACAACAATAACTTCCTCATGCGCATGAGGTTGTTGTTTAGAGTCTAGCATTACTTTTCTGAAGCGCACTTTCCATATAGACCATACATTGATGATTGTGTTCTAGTCATTGACAATACGATGAATGGCAGTTTTGCCCACCCTAGTTTTCTATTGCATTTTGTGAAAGGAATGACCTACAGACTTTAGCTGAATAACACAAATGGGTTCTTCGTGTGTTGACTCCCTTCTCCTGCCATCAGGACCGATAGGCATGACTGTGTGGAGTGGGAGCTTGGGAATATGTTGCGCGATGTGAAACTAGCGCGGGTTCGCTCACTTTCTTCATTCGTCTGGACGGCAATGAGGTTCGCGATCAGCGGCTATTTAAGTGCTTACGCAAGTAATACAACATGTGCACTTTCACCAAACGTGACACCTCGAAGTTTGGCTAGAGCTCAGAAACTCTCTTGCAGTCCAAGGAAGGACGGAGGTACATGCTGTTGTGGATGCTTTGCGGTTTTTGGAGGGCAGCCAGAAACTGAAAGATGAGGCGTCCGCCTTAGATCACCTTTCCTGAATCTATGTACAATATCCAATTCCATACCTTTCATTTCCAGTTTTGAAAAGTTGGAAAAGCTTGTTAACATGCTGTAGCAGTGGTGTAATAAGCTAAACTTCATTAGGAAACAACGAGTGAGATACTAAGAGGATAGATATTATACATGCACTGCCCTCGCGCTGCGGCTATAGACCGCTTTCAATATCGACTCCCAATACCCTGAGAAACATCGATTACGGGATTGTTTCCTTCTATCCAGGCTCCAAACTTCGCTTGCGAGTGCCTGATACAGAAGTATCGCTACCTTCCCAAACTGTGTACAAATATTTTCCCATCCCTTCGAATTCGCCGTGAATTGTTGGCTCACATCCTCTCCTCCCCAGCACCAAGGAACGAAAAACACAAACAATGCTAAAGCAGTGTTCTCAAAAGTCCAGTCCAGTATTTTTGGGCCGGACTACCAATTCATGGGCCGGACTGAATAAATACAGGTACCTGTTTCAAGGACTGTTGGTACCTAACGGCTTTTGCATGTATGGAAACTACAGATATAAACTATAGAATACATTGGTTGACGATACAAAATGAGATCAGCAGGGAAAGCAGCTTTATTTATTCAAAGCGAGCCTCAAGAATCAAGATACGCGCCAGGTACCTGCAATACCTTTAGGCACCTTTATTATCATGCAGTCTAAACAGGTGACCTGCAGTCACCTGCTGGTGCCTTAATTTATGTAGTTCAAACAGGTACATATAGGTTACATATTTATGCAGTCCTAGGAGGCACCTACAATGCCGAACTGTATCCGTACATCTAGACTTACCTGACTAGCCAGTCAGTCCACAGGTACTTGTATTTCGGCCTAGCCGGCGAACACTGCCAAATGGCTCTAGTAGCCAGCGTAGCTCCGGTTCCTCGCTCGTGGTTGGCAACTATCAAGCCACTTCCATCTCTCCCAATGTAGTCACGTCCAGACACCACTGTCTTTGACCAATTCATTTCCAAGGTATACTTTCGCTCCTCCAAATCCCAACATCTGAGGTCACTAACTAACTCAAAAGCCTGACATCAAATCCGACGGAAGTCACCTTGATAGACGCAATTCTTCTGACAAACACAAGGAGGCAATTCCACATCAGCTTGTCGTCGATTACCAACGCAAGCTTTGTCGGTTTTGCTTATGGTATTGTTGATTTTGCTATTCATACGCCCGGGAATGTTGTCAGAGGCATCATCGGGGCCAATACTATGGGCGTACGGTAAATCATGGCAGTGTTTGTTGTGGTGACTGTTAGAGTATTTCCTTAGGTTTATGAACCAATTTTGCAGGTGATCATGCAGCGTATACCCGAATAGATATAACCGTATTAATATTCATGTAACTACCTAGGTAGGAAACAGACTTAAGGTTTGTGTCTTAATACCTTCACAAAGTCCCCATTCCTCAGCTCTTAACCCTCTTGGATGGACGCCGAGCGCAACAAGTTACCCATAATACTTACACCCACAACGCCCACAAGCCTGTGGCAATTACCATGCTTTGGGCCAAAACCAGCATTCAACTGTTCATCACTCTTCTATATTCTCCCCTGTTTTTCTTTCTTGATTATGGGCTTAGTTTCAGCATTGCGCAATAACACTTAGACACCAATAGGAAGCGCGAAATTTTGAAAAGCATATCAGATTTCGAATTCAAGTATTCTGTGCCGAAAACAGTGGTTCCGCACGTAGTAAACCTGTACCTTCAAAAGTGGATTAGAGTAAGCCTACAGTTCAAAACTACACGCGATGGATAGGCCATGAAGTTTGGTGTTCATGAATTCGGAAGAACGAGTGAGTATTCAACTGTGGGAGGTCGGGGGTTTCGCGCCCAGCTTGAGACCACAATCGACCCATCTGGTAGACGCGACTGTTGCACGGCTTCACAACCTTCGTGCCTGGTCGTTGAGCCTGTGTAATTATATATAGCTCCGAGCCCGATCGCAAATTTAAACTAATTTATACTACTCCCGCGGTACTACTATAACGAGCACGATGCTTCGAACGTCACAGCGTCACAGAGGGCGGTATGGTATGTGAAAACATGGGTTTTGTCACGGTCACGGCAAGGCTGCTCGAATCATCTGGGTCCGAATGCTGTCTATCAGTCACATTCCGCTACAATATTTGAGCTTTAAGCTACTACGAAGACTAGTAACCAAGAGGAGAGAGAGGGGGAACGTCGAAATATTACAACAGACCAACAAAAGAAGCCGGATCGCGCAGAGGATGGGGGACCATCAACAGCGGATGCGGAAAAGAAGGCTCAGGATGATGAGCAGATCGAAAAGGAGCCGGAAGTCCAAGTCGCAACGACACAAGAGACTGAAGGACAATCTTCTAACGCAGGGACCCAAGAAACCCCCATGAAGTCATGGTGAAATGCGTAATGCATAACTGTGGAAGGGGGTATGAGGCGACTATGATGGCGTTGGAAACAGGAATTGTTTGGGGGGCTGATGTTGTGATGTTGCAAGAACCGTATGTGGAGAGGGAAGGATACAACATTAGCCACCCAGGATATAGATTGGTTAGGGGAGGACGAACCATGACCGCAATAAGAAGAGATACACACCTGGAATTTTCGGAAGTGGATAAGGGGGGAGACGGAGATGTACAGGTGTTTGATATAAGATACCCGTCGGGTAGAAAGATGAGATTGGTGAATGTGTACGATCAGCTGAGACAAGAGGGGGGAGTGAGAAGTC